>ERZ808270.1273-NODE-1273-length-11327-cov-3.237757_pt1 | contig 11327 bp, 12 predicted proteins | sample MGYA00521082_ERZ808270 | MGnify/ENA primary metagenome ERZ808270 (study PRJEB31516, sample SAMN03275594) | gut metagenome | biome: mammalia-associated habitat; material: feces | host: Papio cynocephalus | place: Kenya | collected 2012-07-27 ...
GTCCCGAAGATCGTGGGTTCGAATCCCATCTCCCACCCCACAAAATATCACGCAAATTAGGTATAATACGGATTCTGGTTTTAGGGTCGTATTATGCCTTTTTTGCGTTTCCCTAACACGTGCCTAACAGACCACCTTCTCCTGCTCAAATAGAAAGTGAATCAGCTATCAGCGAAATTGCTGCCTGCTTTTGCTCTGTCCCAATATGTGTATACGTGTCTATCGTTGTTTTAATGCTGGAATGCCCTGCAATTGCCTGTACAACACTTACTGACGCTCCTTTTGCAATCAATAGTGAAATTGCACTATGCCGTAAATCATGCAATCGAATATGCCGCATTTCGTGTTCTTCCAGTATCTTTGAAAACTTCTTTCCAACGTGTTCGGGGTCAATCAGATTCCCAATTTCATTGACACAAACATAATCTGTATACGCTGTTGTTTCACGAAAATAGCCTTCTTGCTTCTCTTTCACGCTTTTCAAGTACGCTACATCAGAATCGCTTAACGGTATTTCTCTTCTGCTGCTTTCGGTTTTCGTCACTTCTCCCGAAACCCACATCGTTTTTCTTGTTCCGTCATAGCAGGTTTTCTTTGTTATCGTGTTGCATACAAGAAACTTTTTCTCTTCAAAGTTAACAGCGCTCCATTTCAACCCCATTACCTCAGAACGGCGCAAACCGAAATGAACACAAAGATAAATCGGGACTTCAATATCTGTTCCCTTTGTAACTGCAAGCACCTTCTTTAATTCGTTTTCTTTGTAATAGTCTGCATGATATGCTTCTTTTTTGGGCGTATTCACACCTTTTGCAGGGTTCTTTCTGAGTATATCCTTGTTTACTGCATCCTGCAAAGCTTTTCTCATAAACTGATAATGTTTCAGTATCGTATTAATGCTCAATGTTGTAGTCTGTCTTTTTTCAAGTATGTATCTTTCAATATCCATTGCAGATAATTCAGAAAGCGTTATTTTACGCTGTAAAAAATACGGCTTTAGGTGTCTTTCATACATATTCCGTTCGTTGATATACGTTGTTCCTCTAACAAGCATCTCCCTTCTGCTCAGATAGCCTTCTAAATACGTCGTGAAAAGCATATCTTCATAAAGTATGCAATTTCGCTGCATATATTCATCTACAATCTGATTCATTACCTTTTCAGCTTTACGCTTGCCCTCGTTGCCCTCTCCGGTTTTTACGTGCGTAGAAACGGCTTTTTGCTTTAATTTTCCGCTCTCTGCATCTTTTACACGAAACATTGCATACCAATAGCCCTTGTTTTTCTGGACTGTTGCACGGGGTCTTTCTTCAAAATTTGCTATCATGTGCGGCTCTCCTTTCAAAACCGCTTACTGTACAAAATCATCATAGCACAATAAGCAACAATTGTCAATACGGTTTTTATTTTACATTGTTAATATAATTGATTATATAAAGTTTCGGGATTTTGTGCAATCTGCCAATCCGAATGCTTTTTAATTCTCCTGTTTTCAGCACATTGTATATACTATTCATCCCAATTCCCAGCATTTTTGCTGCTGTTTTAGGGCATACAATTTCCGGATATTCTGTAAAAGTGTTTTCCAATGTACAAATCTGCATTTTACATTTTCCTTTCTCATTCTCTGTATAAATTCCTGCTGCAATAATACAAGTGAGCGTCTTTCCCTACTGAACAATCGGCAAATTCTTTCGTGATATAGTCTACCCAACCGCTTACATCTGCAATCTCTTTCAAACAGCATTCTCCAAAGCGTCTTTCATACCTGCTCCACACAAATTGATTTCCATTTTTTAGCATTATATCGTTCTCTGGTATCTCTGAAAAAAGCCCGTGAATATGCCAATTTCTCTGATCTGCGTGCAATTCCGGTACAAGCAAATATCGAAAATCTTGTTTCCTGCTTTCTCTTTCATCACGTATCCATTTCGTAACATTCCCCAGCATTTTTTCTCGGTTTGTTCTTTCATAGTCCGTGCGAAATGTACCAGAAAAAGCCCACGTCCAATCATTGTGCAGGGCGTATTCTGAGATCGCTTTTTTCGCTCTGTTAATACTTCTCCTGGCTTTCTTGTATTGAAAGAGCAGGTCATTTTGATTATCTATGCAAATCATTCCTTCCTCCGTTCTTATTATCCATTCTCTATTGCTGGTATCCCGATTGCTATCGTGGTATCTGCATCTCATTTCATTCTCTTGTGAATTCCTGCTGGTATCCATTCTCTATTGCTGGTATGAATCTAACTCCCCCCTAATCTATCTAATCTCTAAACTATCTACTATACAAGCATCTAATATCTACTATACAAGTATAACTAGTATGTATATAAAGCTATATTATTATATTATATATATTATATTATTAATCAAGATAGTATAGCAGCACGGCTTGTTGCCTGGAGTAGCAAAACACGACACCCTGCTATTATCACGCATTTTCAAGACTTTTTCTTTTCCTGCTCTCTTTCAAATCACCTCTTTTCATGCTGTTTCCTACTTGCACATTTTAGGAGAACTTCGAATTCAGAAAAATTTACAGCTTGAACTATCTAACCTACCAAAACGGTATTACAGCTTTCCTTGCATAACAACTTCAATTTTAAGGTGCTTGTACATCGATTGCTATCGTGGTTTCTATCACTGTAAGTATAAAAGGGTATAGTTTCCCCGTGAATTCCTGTAGGTGCTTGTACGCCGATTGTAATCGTGGTTTCTGCACTGAAAAAAGGGTGGTGGTCTAATGGTGCCGTATGTATCCGGCTTATCACATGAAATGTTCAAAGTTCTTTCCTCTCTTTACAAGGTTTTTCTCTGCTCTGATTCGTGCCGCTGCCTTTTGTTCCTCTGTCCGTACAATCGGCTTTCGAATCAAGAGCAGGCTTTTTGGGCAACGATATGTAACGCTGTATTCATCTTCACGAATTAGCTGTACTTCGGCAGATTCTTCCGCAATCATTCGCAAACGCCTTTTCCATTTCTTACTGCACGTTTCAACGACTGCCATTTTCTCTGCTTCATTGAATCGAATGATCGTTTCTTTTTCAAAATTTGTCAATTTCATTTGTTTTACCTCGTTTCTGGTTATTTTTAGACATAGTTTCCCGAAAAATCGGGGCATGGGACAGCAAAAAAGGGCAGAATACCCCGTGGGCTGTTCCGACGCTTGCTTGTTTGCGTTCGGCTGTATTCGATTGTGTGCAAGTGAAAAACAACTTACACTTACATAATACGATTTCTAGCTTTCATCCTAAAATGAAATTTTGTAAACAAAAAGAACTATAGCATTAATCATTCAATCAATACATAAAATCACAATTTTAGCGTAAAAAGGTATACTGCTATAGTTCCCTTAATTTCAAGCAATGTGCTTTACCATAAACTGTAAAAATCATGTTTTAGCCCCGAATTCACGTCATTTTTTTCTCGTCAATGTGTGGATGTACCACGTATAACACGCCCCAGAGCAGGATTTCCTCCATTTATTGTAAAATACCGCCGTACTAGCACTAGCCACCAGACAGAATTCATTCCACAAAGAAAAAGGGCTGTCTATTTCCCAGACACGCCCCTAACACTTTCAGCCGCACGAAATTCGTACGCTTGTATCTTATTCGTTTTACGCTTTTGTATACTTGACATCTTAGTTTACTTTACTTTTTCGTAAAGTAACTTCATCAAATAACGGCACTGCCCTGTTTCGGGGCTACCTGCTGTTTTGTCCCCCCCTCTAAACAGCGTCCGAAAAACGGACGGTGATACTTCATAGTTTCGTCCGAAAAACGGACAAAGCTATCTGAACAACAAAAAGCGGCAAGCACACCAAATCAAAGGTTATCCCTCTCAATGTGCTTACCGCCCTATGCTTTTTCTATTGTCCGAAAAACGGATGTTAGAATCCTGTTTCTTCTCTCCTGCTCTTTGAATTGTTTCTCTATTGAACCATCACTCTTCCTCTTCCCAATCTATGCCGAAAAGCTGATTTAAGGCAAAGCATTCCGCTTCTTCGATTGTGCCACGCATATCCAACCCGTTTTCTTCTGCAAATGCTACTGCCGAATCAATCAATTCTGCATTCATACTGCACAATCTACACATGAACTCTTTGCAATCCTGTATTTCCTGTTTCGAATTGTTATCCAGTCCTTCTAATCTTGCCAAAAAGTGTTCTTCCAAAATATCAGCCGCCGCATAGCAAACTTCTTCTACAATACGTTTCTTTTCTTCTCCCAGCGTCACAATCTTCTCCACCCAATCTGCACTGACACTCTCTAAAAGCTGTTTCTTCAAGCTTTCAGAACCTTCAATAAAATTCATTGTTTCTTCTCTGTTCATTTTCCTTTTTCCTTTCACGCCTGCTCTAATTCGTACTTGTTTACAAGTCTATAAAAGCTATTTCGTTTCAAACCTAATTCCTGCATTGCCTTTGTAGCTGTGATATCACCCTTTTTCCACGTTCTGTAGTAGCTTTCCCATTCTGCAGGGTATGTAATAGCAGGTCTGCCAACGGGTCTGCCTGTCTTGCTTGAAACCCTTTTCCCGTCTACAATGGGCATTGCATCAATTCCCTGCCGCTGTCTTGCCTTAATATTATCACGTTCTTTCTGTGAAACGTATGAAAGAATCTGTAAAACCAGATCGGCAACAAACGTGCTTTCAAGACTTCCATTGTCTCTGCTGGTATCTAACAGCGGCATATCTAACACTTTAATATCTGCTTTCAAGTCCTTTGTAATGTACTTCCATTGCTGCATAATCTCTTCATAGTTTCTGCCCAGTCTATCAATTGAATACACTACAAGCAAATCACCCTTTCTCAAAAAAGCCGTGGTCTCCTCTGTTCCTACAAGTGCATTCCATGCTTTCCGGTGAAAGTCTTTACCGCTTGCTTTATCCTTGAATATGAATCTTTCTTCAATTCCAAATTCACGCAATGCAATTAGTTGTCTTTCAAGATTCTGCTCTTGTGTGCTTACACGTGCATAACCGAACGTACTCATTTTATACCTTTCCTTTCTGTTTCAATATGTCATTTTCAATTTGAAATATTTTAATATTCGAATCAGTGTTCTTTTGAAATGCGAATACGCTCAAATTTGAGCAGGTTTTTTTGTGTTTTATTTTGTGTACATAGGAAAACGCTGTACAGTAAGCGATTCATTTCCTAATTGTTTTCCTAACACATAGCATAACACAAGCCATTTTCGGCGGCTTTTCATTATTTCACATTCACTCGAAAAGCATCGCAATTTCGGCACTTTTTCAATTTTTAAGACATCACGCATTCTAGGGCAATTTTCACTTCTCTTTTTTGTGGTCCCGAAGATCGTGGGTTCGAATCCCATCTCCCACCCCACCAAAAGCCTTGTTCATCTGAACAAGGCTTTTTCTTTTATTTCCGTATACATAAGGATACGCACACAAAAAGCCGGTCTCTGCAATTCCGCAGAAACCGGCTTTTCCTGATATGATTTTAGAGTTTTGCTTTACGCCGCCAGAACGCTGTCCATTCCCTTGATGGTGAATGTAACGCTAAAGCTGTCCTTCGGCATCGTGTAGTTCAATGCTGCCAGGTCCGTGTTATAGATGTTCACCAGTTCAATATACATATTTCCCTGGTCGTCCGCCATTACCAGCGGATTGTCGATGGCGATTTCCTGGTCATCACACTTTACAACAACATCGCTGACCTTCAGCGTATTGTTGAATGCGAAATCGGTGCTGACAAACAGCATATTCAGCTTACTGCTGTCCGAAGAGAAATCATAGCCGTCTACAGAAACAGTATAAGTGCCGTCTTCTGTGATCGTTGCATCCGTAAACTTCGCACCGGTGTCAATGATCTGGTCATCGTCACCCCACTTAATCAAGGTATTGAAATAGTCAGAATCCTTTCCGTACTTTCCATCGCTGCAGGAGTTACGGAAAGTATAGATCTCTGTCTGAATGCCGATGTAAGCGTGTGCCTCTGTGCTCTTCTCCGTCTTGGTTTCTACAACTGTGTCCAGGCCAGCCTTCGGATCCTTATTCTTGACCGCCTCAATGATGGTGGAGATGATCTCCGGCTGTGTCTGCTCATAGGTGTTACGATCGAACAAACCGAATCCATATACACCATTGAAACCATTATCCCAGTATACCGGAATCATACCCATGGACGCTGCCTTACCTGCAACATATCCATCCCAGTATGCACGGTTGCCCTGGATCTGACCGGAGAAATCGGCATAGGCAGAGGACTTGTCAATACAGCCATACTCGCCGATTATAACCGGAATATCATTCTTCACAAACTTGTCCTGCATCTTGGTAAACAGGTCGTCCAGATAGGACTCATCGCCCCATTTTGCCTTGTTCATCTTCGGGAAACCGTTGACCTCGATCAGGTTATCGCCGTATTCGCCCCACAGAATGGTTTTCAGATCTTCTGTACCGCAGTAATCCCACGGATCATAATAATGCACAGAAACCATCATGCGGCTCTCACCGGCAGAGCATTTTTCATCTGTCGGCATTTCAAAGCCGTAATCTCCAACCGTATACTCTATGTTGGTATTCCAGCCGGGAACCAGCAGCCAGCGGTGCGTATTCTTTTTGCCGGTGTCACGAACGGTATCCACAAAAATCTGATTGTACTTGTTCAGATTTGCATAGTATTCCCGGTTCGGATCGCCGTTGTATGTTCCGTCAAACTCTTCGTTCATGGACTCGAAAACCAAATGCTCGTCATAGTCTGCAAAACGCTCTGCGATCTGTTTCCAAACTGCCTCGTACTTTTTGCAAATCGTATCCTGATCTTCGCCGTTTACCAGGAACCAGCCGTCCTCAACGGTGTTATATCCATCGCCGTGCATATTGATGATAACATATAAACCTTCATTGTAACAGTACTGGACTACCTCTTCCACACGATCCAGCCATGCAGAATCTACGGTGTAGTTGTTCGCATCATCAATGCGGTCCAGGTAAGAAACCGGTACACGAACGGTTGTGAATCCTGCATCTGCCACAGCAGAGATCAGTTCCTGGGTAATGTCCGGATTGCCCCATAAAGTTTCTCCCACCTTGCCGCCAGAGTTCGCCTCCAGCTGATTGCCGACGTTCCAGCCGGCACCCATTGCCTCTGCAATCTTATCTACGCCGATTGTGAAATCGTTGTCATAGGGCATTGCCGCCTCTTCGTCAGACTCCTCTTTCTTGGAAGAATCGCCGCCGGAATTGCCGCAGCCTGCAAAGCCAGCCGACATAACAGCCGCCAGCGCACAGGCAGTGAGCTTTTTCCAAAAATTCATACCTTTATACCTCCAAATTAACTCTTGCTGCAAAATCGGTTCATCCCGAATTGCTTTGCATTTTCTATTATACCATATATTTTGAGGCTGTCAAGATTTTTCATGGAGATTCCACCGGATTCCTGTGTCAAAATCGGGATATTGCATAAAAAAGCACTGCACAAACTGTGACATTCGTTAGTGCAGTGCAATATTTGATTCAATCATTCCGCAGCCCTAGAAAGTTCTGCGTCTACATAGTCATAATGCCGGTCAATTGCAGCCTCACAGGCAGCGTAATCATTGTTTTGCAGCGCATGAAACAGTGCCTGATGCTCTGCCTGCAGCTGTGCTTTTACAAAGTCGTTTGCTGACTGCAAGGCCGCATCGATCCACTTGCGGTAGACGTCTGCAATCGGCTCCAGCAGAGCAATCCAAAACCGGTTTTCTGTCGCCTGAATCAGAAGATAATGAAACTTTCTGTCCAGTTCGATCTGCATTTCCCGTTCCTGTGTTTCACAAGCCTGATGCAGAATTTCAGCCGCCTGGGTCTCCCAGCGGGAAAATGTTTTTCCATCCAGAATCGCACGGCAGACCGCCTTTTCCATATTTCGGCGGAACGAACAGATCTCCGCCCGGTCGGTCTGCCCCAGCAAAAGCATCATATGTACCATTTCGGAAACAGACCGGGATACATTGTCTGTCAGATAATTGCCGGAACCTCGCTTACAGGAGATCATGCCAATGTGTTCCAGCATCCGCAGCGCCTCTCGTGTAGAGTTTCTGCCAATGGACAGTGTTTCTGCGATTTGCCGTTCCGTCGGGAGCCGATCGCCAATTTTCAGCTGCCCGTCGGCAATCATTTGGGATACATAGTCGATTACCTTTTGATATTCTCTGGTTTCGCTCTGCATAAATGACCTCACATGATGTGGGAGAAGATCGTTGCGCCGATAACAGTAATCAAGCCAGCGACTACGATAGAAAGGCTGCTCATTGCGCCCTCCACTTCGCCCAGTTCCATTGCCTTTGCTGTGCCGATGGCGTGCGAAGATGTGCCAAGGGCGATTCCCTTTGCGATCGGCTCATGAATCCGGAACAGCTTAAAGACGATCTCTGCAAAGATATTTCCCAGAACGCCGGTAATGATAATGGCGGCAACACTGATGGAAACATAACCGCCCAGCTTTTCCGAAACACCCATACCGATCGCTGTCGTAATCGACTTCGGCAGGAATGTGACGTATTCCTCATGGCTGAACCCGAACATCAGAGCCATCCCCAGGATCACGCCCAGGCTGGAAAGCACGCCGGACAAAATGCCCAGCAGCACGGCACGCCAGTTATGCTTGAGGAGTTCCAGCTGCTCATACAGCGGAATTGCCAGGCACACGGTCGCAGGCGTCAGCAGATAGCTGAGGTACTTTGCGCCCTCGTCATATTTCTCGTAGCTGATTCCGGTCAGCGCCAGAAATGCAATGGTAATCACAATGGAAATCAAAAGCGGATTCAAAATTGCCAGCTTAAACTTTTTCTTCAGCAGCACTCCGATGCCGTAAGAAACTACACTGATCGCAACGCCAAAAAAAGCGGAATTCTCTAAAAAATCAAACATGGTTTTCCTGCACGTCCTTTCTCTTTCGCCGAATCACAAACTGTGTGACTCTGCCGGAAACAATCATGACAACCCAGGTGGAAATCACTGTGACTGCAACATATTCCAGCCAGGCTGGTGCGATCACATCCCAGGTTTCCAGCAATCCTACTGCCGCCGGAATAAACATCAGCGGCATAATTTCGATCAGAAACTTTCCGGTTTCGTGTACGGCATCATGGGGAATAATGTTCAGTTTCAGACAAAGGAACAGCAGAATGATTCCATAAATACTTGCCGGAATCGGTAGCGGTATCCATTTTTCCAGAATCTCTCCCACAAACGAAATCAACAGGATAATCCCAAATTGCTTCATCCATTTCATACATCAAACACCTCTCTAATTGGTACTACCAATCTATTATAGCACGGAGGTTATGACACGTCAAGCATTTTCCTGTATGTATTTTATGGGAAAATAGAAAAGGCTGCCATATGTGTTTTCACTTGGCAGTCTTTTCTTCTTATGCAGACAAAGCGGACTTTTTTCGTGCAGACCGTATGCGAATCCATACGAAAAAAACAATGTAAACCAAACTGGTCAGGATCCAGGTGACCGGATAGGACAGATAAACCGTTTCGATTTTGTGAAACTCCGGAATCTGGAACACCGTCGCCAGCCAGATCAGCCGCAATACGCACACGCCCACAATGGAAACGATCATCGGCATAATGGAATAGCCGATGCCACGTAGTGCGCCTACCATCACATCCATAATGCCGCAAAGGGCATAGATCATGGAAATATAGTGCAGGCGCACCATCCCGGCGGCAATCACTTCGGGATTGTTGGAATAGATCTGGAGCAGCTCGTTTCCGAAAAAGACGACCGTATTCCCCAGCAGAGTGCCTGTCACAATGACACACGCCTCACCCAGTAAAACGATGCGGTTGATTCGCTTTTGTTCCCCGGCGCCATAGTTCTGGCTGACGAAGGAAAGCGTGGTCTGATAAAACGCATTCATCGCCATATAGACGAAGCCTTCCAGATTGGCGGCAGCGGAATTTCCGGCTACGACAATATTTCCGAAGATATTGACCGATGACTGAATCACAACGTTGGACAGCGCAAAGACAACACCCTGAAAGCCTGCCGGGAGACCGATGCGCAGGATCTGGAGCATCTTTTTCCGGTCGATCCGCATGGCACGGAGTTCCAGGTGGATGCCGCCTTTTTCTTTGACGAGACATCGCAGCACCAGCAGTGCAGATACAGTTTCGGATATGACTGTGGCAATTGCAACGCCCATGACATCCATCTGAAAGCCGATGACAAACAGCAGGTTCAAAATCACATTGATGACGCCGGCACACAGCAGAAAATACAGCGGACGTTTGGTATCCCCCACCGCACGGAGCAGGGCGCTGCCGAAGTTATAGACCATGGTCGAAATCATGCCAAGAAAATAGATGCGCAGATAGATCGTTGCCAGAGGCAGCACCTCTTCCGGCGTCTGCATCCAGATCAGCATTTGCTTTGCGCCAATGACGCCCAGGACCAGCAGCAGCGCCCCGCTCAACATACTGAGGAGCATGGCGGTATGTACCGTCCGGCGCAGATCATCCCATGCCTTTGCACCGTAGTGCCGGGCAGCAACTACGTTTGCGCCGATCGACAGTCCAATGAACAGGTTTGTCAGCAAATTTATCAGCGCTGTATTGGAACCAACTGCCGCCAGGGAATTGTCTCCGGCAAACTTTCCCACAACCACAATGTCTGCCGCATTAAAGAGCAGCTGCAGGATACTGGAAAGCATCAGCGGCAGTGCAAACATCAGCATTTTCCGCAGAATCGGACCACTGCACATATCCATCTCGTATTGTTTGGTCTTTGAACTCATCATTCATCCTTCTTCCTTCTGTCTACATTCAAAGCCGTGCTTTCTATTATAGCATTCTATGCGAAAAAAGTCAATTTCGAGAAAGTGAAAGAAATTCGGATTTTGGTCTTGTATTTCTGACTATTTTTTCTTTCTTTTATCTTTTCTATATCATGCGAATTTCAATTGTAAAACTTATTTTTCCGTCGAATCAAATCAGTGATATTTTTCTTTCTATCTTTCTATGGATTTTCGTTGACAAGTCCCTTGAAATGTGGTATAATAACAAAGTCGTCTGATACAGACGATGTAAATACACTGGGGTGTAGCCAAGCGGTAAGGCAGTGGACTCTGACTCCATCATTCCGAGGGTTCAAATCCTTCCACCCCAACCAATTCAAACGGCTTCTGCAATAGTGGAAGCTGTTTTCTTTTACCTTTACGGTTTACAAAATATATTTGTTTTATTTACAAAACAACCAATTGACTTTTTCCTGCATTCGTGCTATAATATATAAGTCGCTTGACGATGATAAGCGACAAAAAATACTGGGGTGTAGCCAAGCGGTAAGGCAGTGGACG
>ERZ808270.1274-NODE-1274-length-11327-cov-2.393985_pt1 | contig 11327 bp, 8 predicted proteins | sample MGYA00521082_ERZ808270 | MGnify/ENA primary metagenome ERZ808270 (study PRJEB31516, sample SAMN03275594) | gut metagenome | biome: mammalia-associated habitat; material: feces | host: Papio cynocephalus | place: Kenya | collected 2012-07-27 ...
CCCTCATGCACAAGAGCCGCGGCCACATCGTCTTGAGTCGAGAGAGGATTGCTCCCGGTGACATACATCTCCGCCCCACCTTCGGCAAGCACCTCGCAAAGATGCGCCGTCTTGGCCTCCAGATGCACGGAAAGGGCGACTTTCAGCCCTTTGAACGGCTTTGTCTCCTTAAACTCCTTCTCCAAACCTTCAAGCAGCGGCATGTGATGCCTCACCCATTCTATCTTCAGCTCTCCGCTTTCCCAGAGCTGAGGGTCACGTATTTCACTCATTTCTGAAAACTGATTCCGCAATTTCGGCGTACCGGCGATTCATGAATATCTCCACGGCCGTCTTCGCTGTGTTAACACGGCAAAGATAACCATTTTATCCGTGCCTTTCGCCACATCATCCATTCTTTCACCAAATAGCGACCTAAAGACTTGCTCATCGCGGCAAGATAGATTACTTTTGTAAAAAATAAACTGAATATTATGGGACTTTTAGACGGAAAGGTCGCCCTCATAACGGGCGCTGCAAGAGGAATCGGCAAGGCAATAGCCATGAAATTCGCTTCCGAGGGAGCGGATGTGGCTTTCACCGACCTTGTCATCAATGAAGTCGGAGAACAGACAGTCAAAGACATCGAGGCTTTCGGCCACAAGGTAAAGGCTTATGCCTCCAACGCCGCAAACTTCGAGGAGACTCACAATGTCGTGAATCAGATTCTGGCCGATTTCGGCAGGATTGACATCCTTGTGAACAACGCCGGCATCACCAAGGACGGACTCATGCTCAGGATGAGCGAGGCCCAGTGGGACGCCGTCATCAACGTGAACCTCAAGTCAGCGTTCAACTTCATCCACGCCCTGACCCCGATCATGGCCCGCCAGAGAGGCGGAAGCATCATCAACATGTCCTCTGTCGTGGGAGTTTCCGGAAACGCAGGCCAGTGCAACTACTCTGCCTCCAAGGCCGGCCTGATCGGCTTGGCCAAGTCCATCGCCAAGGAGATGGGTCCGCGCGGCGTCAGAGCCAACTGCATAGCTCCGGGATTCATCATCTCGGACATGACCAACGCCCTCTCGGAGGAAGTGCGCGACGCCTGGGTGAAGCAGATTCCGCTCCGTCGCGGAGGCACACCTGAGGATGTGGCCAATGTGGCTCTCTTCCTGGCCAGCGACCTCTCAGGCTACGTCTCCGGCCAGGTCATCCACTGCTGCGGCGCGATGAACTGCTAATCTCACAGGTTGCCTCCACCAGCAAGTGGTGCGCAACATATTCATAAACAATGATATGAGCCTTTGCCTTTAGTTGACATTCACTAAAGGCAAAGGTTCATATCATTGAATTACAATCAATTAACCTACACCACTATTTTTTCCTGTGCCTTTGCCTGAAACTTGGCGACATCGATAACAAAACGTTCATGGACCCCTTCACCGATGAGACCTTTCTCGTCATAGGCGGCGACTTTGAAGACGATCCTGCGACGGTCAACCTCCACAACCTCGCTCTCGCACCATACTTTCAGCCCGACTGGCGTTGAAGAGACATGCGACACATCAACTCTAGTGCCCACGGTCTCCTGCCCATCTTCAAGGTAAGGCTTGACACTGAGTCGGCTGGTGCGCTCCATAAGGGCGATCATCATCGGTGTAGCGAACACCCTGACAGTCCCGCTGCCGATGTGGCTGGCGGTCAATTCCTCCGTCACGATCTCCTCCTGACGGCCTTTGATTCCAAGTTCAAGCATAATTGTTGGTTTAATTCCTGTCACAAATTTACGAATAACAGGTCACTTAGACAAGTTCGGCGACCACCGGCAGTTCTACGAGTCCAACGGTCATGGCGCTTCGGCAAGCTCAGCGACCGCCAATCGCCGTGACCGGATAGTGTATAACAAAAAAAAATGAGCGTCGACGCATCGCGCGTGGACTCTCACTCTAACCACATAATTAATAACACTAAAACTAATAACCAATAGGTTGATCGGGGAGAGAACCTCCTTGCTCAACCCGAGTACAAAGGTACTGCTTTTTTTGAGACTTGCAAATATTTTTTAATATTTTTTGCGAAATAATTATGAATATCTCTACTTAACCGTTTTATTTCCAACCCTATAAACAATAAGGGAAATTTTAATAGGTTTTAATAGACATACGCTACAGAGCATGAAAGGCAGTTCGTTTAAGCGCATTCGTCATTTAAAACGTTTCTCCTTACGATTCGTAACCAAAACGTAACATATCTTACATTCCGACACACGCTAGAGTGGCGACACTGATGCGCACATCAGGAGGGAATACCGTCCTTAACGCCCTATGGCAGGAATGAAGCGTCGCACCGGTCGTGAAAACATCGTCCACCAGAAGGATGTGTGAATATTCAGGTACAGATTTCAGCCGCCTCACCCGAAACGCCCTCTCCACATTATGCGTTTTTCCTTCAACAGAAAGTTTGGTCTGGGTACGTGTCCTTCTGGCACGATATAGAATGTCGGTGCGAAAATCAGCATCAAGGCTTTCTGCCAGAACCTCTGCGATGATCTCTGCCTGATTATGCCCTCGGGACCAAAGGCGGGTCCAATGCAGAGGCACAGGAATCACCGCGTCCACATCGTCGAAAACAGGAGATGCTGCCATCTCGCGGCCAAGCATCGAGGCGAAATAACGACCGACGGCATAGTCCGAATGATATTTCAGCCTCTGGGTGATCAGTCTGTAGCCGGTATGGGAGCGGTAAAAGAACAATGAGGTGGCGTAGGAATATTCCTCAAAAACACCAGTGGCATCCAGATCCCGCTGAATCAAGGCGTTGAATCTGTCGGCAAGTTGGTTGTGGGGCATATTCGAGAAATATGTCCGCGGCAGGTCGGCAAGGCATCCGATGCAGAGGTGATGTTCGCGCATAGCAAGAGGCCTCCCGCAAACGATGCACTCGCGCGGCATCACGAGATCGCCAAGCGCGGTGAGGACATCATTAAAAGTAACGTTTCCTATCATAGTCCAAGTCTTTGTCCGCAATAATACGCAACATAAACGTAAATTTTGATAAGAAACGTAAAAAGTTGGGTTTTACCCCCGTATTCTACTCAGGTCACTTCGACAAGCTCAGTGACCGGACTCATCAATCCTGACCAAGGGTCTTGACCGGGTTCTTAGTGGCGGCGGCGTAGGTCTGGCCTACGACGGAGAGGAAGGAAATCAGCATCGAGATCAAGGCCGCGAGGACAATGGCCCACCAAGGAAAAGCGATCTTGGTGTAGAATCCCCGAAGATAGTAGGTTATGCCCCAGACAGCTATCGGAGCGGCAAGCACGACAGCCACAACGCTCATGATCATGAATGACTTGGACAGAGTCCAGACAGCAGAGCTGACCTCGGCACCGAAAACTTTCCGGACAGCGATCTGGCGGCCCTGCTGTTCTGTGAAGTAGAGCGACATCGCGAAAAGTCCGAGAGCGGAGATCAAAATGGCCATGACCATGAAAGAAATCACGAGCAGCATCGTGTTCCTGGTACCCTTCAGATCATCGACCAATTGCTCATCCAGATAGTAAGTCCACATCTCCACAGGAACGCCAATGGTCTCCTTCGCAAACTCACGGCAGACATTCTTGACCGCCGCCATGGCCTCGGACCGGTCACCTGTTATCTTAAGAAGTTGAAGGAATGCATAATCATAATTCTCGTCTATGATCCTTATGGAGTTACGCTCATTCTCCATAGGCTCGAAGAGAGCGTTGTTTGCGCGGAAATCCGGGATGATGCCACAGATTTCATATTCCCCTTTCGTGTAGCTTCCGCCTACGTAAGGATGTTCTGCCGTCACACCGGTGCTTCTCTTGGATGTCTCTGTCAGAAGCACTTTCGGTGAAGAGAGTTCGCTATACTTCTCCAAGACTTTGATTCCCAGAATCCTAAGCGAAGTCGTGTCCAACTGAGCCATACGCATCCAACCAATCAGCTGATTGTCCTCATCGTGAATGCCATTCGCCCCGCAGGATATCGGAGATGTAATCCCAAGTCCCACATCAACCACCTGCGGCAAAGCCTTCAATCTGGCGCGAAGAGCCTCCTGAGGTCCTCTCCTATAGCCTACATCTTGTGAATTGACTTGAATGACGTCCTTTGTCTCGTAGCCTACAGGAAGGTTTACCAGACAGTTCACCTGCGCCGCCATCGTGATCGCCATAGCGATAAGGACGGTGCTGAACACGGTCTGAAGCACGATGAACACCTTACCAAAAATCATCTTGTTCTTGAAACGGAACTCCCCTTTCACCACATCAATAGGCTTAAAACGAGAGACAAGCAGCGCAGGAAGCAGCGCCGAAACCACAGAGATGAAGACCAACGCCAAAACTGCCCAAAGCATTGTGGTCAAATCAGGCATCAGCACAATGTCGGCGCTCAGAATCTTGTCAAAGAGCGGTTTAAATGAATATGCCAGCAGACAGCCTACGGCGAAACACCCGACCGTAAAAGCGAATGACTCAGTGATGTACCTCGTCACTATATTCCTTGAACTTTCGCCAAGCAACCTTCTGGTGGCCATCTCCTTGGCGCGCTTTCCCGTCTGGGCGACCGTGAGGTTGATGTAATTGAATATGGCGGAGATCAGCAGGACCAGAGCCACGATGAACAGAAGCTCAACTTGTTTTCTGTCCCCCGTTCTTAAACAAGTGTAGGAGTTCATACCCGAAAAATAGACCTTGTCAAGTCTCGTCACACTTGCTCCCCATAAAAAGGCGTTGTCCGAATTGTCAGCCTTGTAGAAATTCCAGTATCCGAGATACTTTTTAAGAAGATCCTCGCGCACCTTTTCCACATCAGTTCCTTCGTCAAGCCGGACAATCGGAACCGTGTTACCGAAATTGTCCATCCACGCAAATTGCTTTTGCGCACGTTTGATGCTTGTGAACACATCGCAATGCTCGAACACATCGACAGGCCCAAAATCCTCAACTACCCCGACAACTGTCCACTTACTCTTATCGACACTTAATATCCTGCCTATTGGATCCTCATTTCCAAACACTTTCTTGGCGAATGATTCGGACAAAATCACCTCGTCCTCGTTCTCCAGAACCTTGTCCTTCAGACAACCCGTAAGACGATAGTCAAAGAACTTGAAAAAATTTGTGTCAATCGAAACCTCAGCCGCCCGATAATAGTCATCTCCGACCATAATATCAGCAGTTCCGACAAAGCAGATTCTGGTCCAGCCCTTGATCTCCGGAATGGACGGGAAAAACTCCTCGGAAGTTCCGAGCGTCATCCCGAAAGAGTCACCCGCGCCAACGACATACAACTGTTTGGAAAGCGGCTGCTTCGCCCCCACGCTGAACTCGGTCTTGGCATACGAAGCCAGCAGAATGACAAATCCCAACGCCACCGACAGTCCGAAAACCTCAATGAAAGTGTAAAGCTTGTTCCTCGACAGGAACTTCAGGTACGTGCTTGACATAAAAACTCCTTTAATCAGTCGTTAAATAACAGTTTGCCTCATTTTCCGACGGATCCGCGGCGACTGATCGCCACAGTTCACCAAAGCGACAATTTTGCCAAGCCACTTATGTGCCAAAAGTCACAAATAATTATTTATGAATATCTTAACAAAAATACTGTTTCCAAATAGTGTAAAGAAATTTAACACAGACTGTAAAGAAACTTTACACTTTCCCCCGGTCACTGAGCCTGTCAAAGTGACTTTTCGAAAACTGAAAAGTCCGACTAATAATACGTCGAATGCGGAAGGTTGAGGCTAAGCTGGGAGTCGGCGTCGGAACGGGCTTTTTCGTAGGCGATGGTGGTGTCAAGATCCGGGTTGACTAACACATCAAGATTCCAGATCAGGAGACGGTCGCCAGTCACGATCTCCTTGAGGCAATCAGAGATACCGACGATGGCCGGTACACCTATGCCTTTTGCCAACACACAGACCTGACCGTCAGCGTCTTCCTCACAGACGACTAGTCCGACAATATTCCTGAAATCAATCAATGTGGAGTCTGACAGCGACAACCGCTCGGCAACCAGAACGCTGCCGGGCGGTATGTCCTCGAACGGATTCCTTTGCCCGCAGTCTTTGACCACGAACGCACGGCCTTTGGCAAAGCCTCGGACACCCGTTCCACGCACTGTCATATTCCTGATTCATCCTTCGCCGGCCGGCGATCACCAATCAGACAATCACTACCAGCGAAGAGTATCTAATTCAATTCTTTAGTCAAATCCCAAGCGGCACCAGGAGCGAAGACAGACTCCACGAGCTGATCGTAGAACATTCCCCTCTTCGCAAGGTCGAGCACATTGAAGCGGAAACGCATCAGTTGAACCTTCGGGAACATATTCTTGAGCATCTGACGGGTCACGCCGATCATCGAAGGATCGTACGGCGCACCTGCCTTCTTCATCAGATCCTGCATCTTGGCGAATGAATATACCTGCCCTTGAAGCTCCTTCTTTAGCTCCGGCCAACCTTCCTTAACCTTCGTCAGTTGGACTCCTACGGTCTTTGCGTCGTCATATTTCTTGGTGATTTCGGTGTACCCAAGCTTCGGCGCCGGGAAATCCTTGAATATCTCAAGAGCCCTTTCCTGCTCCTGCTCAAGCGTAGGCCAAGCCTTCACGCAAGCGTCCACATCGATCTTCGTGAGATCCATCTTGAACAGCTCATCGAACACGGCGCACATCGTCAATGTGCCGATTGCCACCTGGAATCCATGAGACTGAAGCTTGCCGTTGAAACGATGATGTGTCATGTCAAGAATATGGCTGAACAGGTGGTCGCAGCATGAAGCCGGACGGCTGGACTGTGCGGCCTGCATAGCTATTCCACTGAGAGTCAAGCCCTCGAACAAGTCGGCGACGGCTTGCTTGTCACCCTTGGCGACACCCTCAGGGTCAGCCAGAAGGTCATCAAGGTAGTCTTGAAGAACGTGCCATGCGTCCGGCTTGATCGGCTCAGTGCCCATCAGGTCCGCGATCATCCACTCGGCTCCGGCAGGAACCTTCGCGGCCAGGTCAGCGTAACCGGCGGCGGTCATCACCTTAGGGGCGGCGGCAATCACATCGATGTCGGCGATAATCACCAGAGGGGCCGGACAGGAGAATGTCTGCTTGGAGTTATGATAGGAAATCGAGGCTCCGAACGATGAGAAACCGTCAACGGAAGCCGCTGTAGGCAATGTAAGGTAAGACTGGCCGTAGTGATGGGAGGCCAGCTTGCAGAGATCGTTTATGACTCCGGATCCGACTGAGACAGCCACATATTCAGCCTCTGAAGATGGTCTGAAAGCCTTCTCAGCGTCCGGTTCCACATATTCAGGATCATTCTCGATCGCTTTGGCAGCGGCGAATTTGCCCGCAATGATGTGGTCAACCATGTCTACATAACGCCAATCGGCGTGGAACTCGTCCTTTTCGATGATGTACTTCTCGGTCGGGACACCAGCGGCGACAAACTCTCCGTAAACTTTCTCCCCCAACGCTTTCCATGTGTTAAGGTCGGCGACAACCACCGCCTTGCGTCCTGGGAACCATTTCTTGAACTCCTCCGGAGCCTGTGAGCTGACCCCGCAGCCCATCTCAAACACCTTGGTGTCAGTCGCGACAGTCAAGGCCTTGGCAATTCTTTCTTTTGAATCCATTATCAATGATATTTAATAATACGCAGCATATTCGACAATCTGCAATGACAGAATGTCAATGCCTTTCAACCGGCAAAGGATAATCTCTTTTGTCGGCATAAAGTTACGAAAAATCTTTCGTAACTTAGCGACTATGAAAAAGTACATCTCAACCCTATTGGCCTTGCTGGCCGTCCCGATGATGATGGCGGCGCAGGAAAAAAGCCTCCACCAACTCCAACAGGAGTTTGTCGATCTGAGGCTCGGAATGTTCGTTCACTTCGGTCTCCCGACCTACCAGACAGCCGATTGGACCGATCCGGATCTCAGTCCGGAGGTGTTCAACCCAGTCAAGCTGGACACCGATCAATGGGTCAGGGCAGCCCAGAGCGCCGGGATGAAATTCATCTGCGTCTCTGTCAAGCACCACAGCGGATTCTGCATGTGGGACACCAAGACCACGGACTACAGCGTGATGAGCTCCCCTCTGCACAGGGATGTGCTTCGTGAACTTGTCAACTCCGTTCACAAGGCCGGAATGCAGATAATGTTCCACTTCTCGATCCTGGACACCCACCACCGCATCCGTCCAACTCTGCCGTTCACTCCGGAGAAGATCAACCTTCTCAAAAGCCAGGTACGAGAGCTTCTCACTGAATATGGCCCCGTCAACACCATAATGTTCGATGGATGGGATGCCCCGTGGGGCAGGATTTCATATTCAGATGTCTCATTCCCGGAGTTTTATCACCTTATCAAAAGCATCCAGCCTAACTGCCTTGTGATGGACCTGAACGGTGCCAAGTACCCGACCGAGGCTTTGTTCTACTCAGACATCCGCTGCTACGAGCAGAATGCCGGAGACAAGATCTCTCCGGAGACCAACCAGCTTCCTGCGATGGCTTGCTACCCTCTCCAGAAGACCTGGTTCTGGAAGACCGAGTTCCCGGGCTCTCCTCTCAAGGACGTTGACAAGATCGTGGCTGACAACATCATCCCTTACAACAACGCCTACTGCACATACATTCTGAACTCCGCTCCTAACCGCGACGGATTGATGGACCAGAACTGCATAGACGCCATGAAGCGCATAGGCAAGATCTGGAAGAACACCGGCCACATCGTGGATGTAGCCCAGACAATGAAGCCGATCACCGACATCAACATCGCCATCGGCAAACCATGCGACTCCTCCTGGTCCGACGACATGGACATCATGGATTTCGCCAACGATGACAACTTCCGCACCTGCTGGGTCTCCAGCCCCGAAGTCAAAGAGCCGTTCTGGAAAGTCGATCTCGACCCTGGCTCCATCATCAATATGGTCGTGATGACCGAACCAAAGGCCGGCGTGATGCAGGAATATGTCATTGAATATCTCCACAAAGGTTCCTGGCATCCAGTCTTCAGCGGCGTCACCCCGACCAAGAGTCGCGTGAAGATCCACCGTTTCGACAAGTTTTACGCTGACGCTGTCCGTGTCCGCTTCACCAAATGGACCGGCCTCCTCTCCCTCGCCGAGTTCGGAGTTTACACCCCGTACGAGAAATAAGCCCTCCGGACATCGGAATTTCCGTGGAGTTTTCTACTTCCACTAAGATTGCCAATCTTTGAGTCCACGACTGGTCTCCGAGCTCATGGCCAGTCGTTGAACCTGCAACACGGTCGTTGAGCCTACAGCCGTCGGTCGCTGAGCCTGTCAAAGCGCCAGTAGTCCTACAAACTCACCAACCATTGAATTGCCGTAAAGGATACCTGCTACACTCTCTCTTTCAAAAAGCGCTTCAGAAAAAATGTCAAGAAATATGGGAAGGTGCAATACTTTCCGTTCCATCCGATGTTTTTATAGCCGAGTTTGATGCCGTAATAGACATCAGGGTATGACTTCCAGTCGATCAGATTGTTCAGAGAGGCTGTCGATCCATCATTTGCCTTGACTTCAATGGGAATGAGAGAATCCTTGTCTCTGACAAAGAAATCCATTTCGAGCGACGGATTGTCACGCTTATAGAAGTATAACTGCTCATAGCCGGATTTTATCAGCATCTCACCGACTATATTCTCGTAAATCGCACCTTTGTAAGTACCGAAGTTCTTGTTCGCCCTCAGGTCCTCTTGTGCTTCCTCATCAAGGGACGCGATAAGCAGACCCGTATCGTGATAATATATCTTGTAATTTGACGGATCATAATTCCCTTTCAAAGGAAGTTCCACATTTCCAAGGCAATATGCGATGTTGACCACACCGGCCTCGCTAAGCCATTCGACACTTCCCACATATTCACGGCTTCTGGCATTTTTAGCAACTTTCGTAATTTGGAATTTCTTGTTTTCCTTTGCCAAAAACGTGGTTATGTGATTATATACCGCAAGAATCTTTGTCTTGTCCGTCTCTTTCGCATATTTGGTTATATCCTCCTCATAGTCCTTCAACAATTGTCTCTGAATCGCTAGTGTTCCGCCAAAGTGCCCATTCTCAATATATGTTCTGACCACTTCCGGCATACCTCCGACAATCATATAATCCCGAAAAACACCAGTGATGGTGTCAAGCTCCAGCCTTGTAAAAGGAGTCAGTGTACGCATATGTGTATAGAGGTCCTCAATCTGCTCTGGAGAATATCCTTTGGCCCAGAGAAACTCCTCAAAATCCATGGAATGCATATCGTAGTCATCCTTGTAGCCCACGGCATTGGATTCAATTTCCTCATAGTAGATTCCCATCAGCGAGCCAGAGCAGATCACGTCATAACGACGATCCTGACAGAATGATTTCAAGGAAGTCGCGCAATCCGGACATTTCTGGAGCTCATCGAAGAAAATCAATGTTTTGTGAGGTATGAACTTCCAGGATGGTTCGAGCAGGGATATATTCTTGACTATCGTGTCAACCTCATACCCATCATCGAATATTGCTCTGAACTTTTTCTGCAAGACAAAATTGATCTCAATCACAGACTCGTAATTCTTCTTACCGAACGCTCTGATTGATTCCGATTTACCAATTTGCCTTGCTCCTTTAACAATAAGAGGTTTTCGTTCTTCATTGGCTTTCCAATCCGCAAAAACCGTATCTATTTTTCTCTTAAGAAGTTCCATAACCAATATCACATTTTCCGGCGTAAAAATAGAAATAATTTCACATTTTCAGGCGTAAAAATAGAAATAATTTCACATTCTTATACCAACGAAAAACACATCTTCGGAGTATCGTGGTGGATAACTATCTGACAACCAAGCATAAACGCAATCGTCTTCAGATAGTTACACCTAAAGACGATTGATTTGTTTACTGTTTATCAATCAGTTATATACCACTGGAATATTACCGGTGCAGGGTTTCGATTTGCCTCAACAAATCAGAAGTGACTTTGTGGACCCTGCGGTAGTGGCCTCCGACATAGCCAAGGACAAAGATGTAGAGAATGGCCACAAACACAGCGTGGGAAGGCTCGCTGATGATGTCATCCCAGATCTCACAGAGGCAGAAAGCGCTCCAGATGACCGTGGCTACGGCGATGCTGACGCCTTGTCTGAAATTCTGAAGTTTCCATCTCGACACAGTGTCTACAGTGTCGGCGATTGAGCCGTCAAGTAACTGGTCACGAATGTTTTCCTTATACTGAATGAAATTCACAACAGCCAGGAAAAGGCACCAGACAACGGTGGCGGCCATAAACACTACACTGCACTTGTGCAAGCCCAGACAAAC
>ERZ808270.1275-NODE-1275-length-11312-cov-17.862219_pt1 | contig 11312 bp, 7 predicted proteins | sample MGYA00521082_ERZ808270 | MGnify/ENA primary metagenome ERZ808270 (study PRJEB31516, sample SAMN03275594) | gut metagenome | biome: mammalia-associated habitat; material: feces | host: Papio cynocephalus | place: Kenya | collected 2012-07-27 ...
GTTATCGTGCCGATGTGCTCATCGAGGATCACATGGCTAAGTATGAGGAGAAGATTGCCAAGGAGATTGCCAAGGCAAAGAAGCGTTTTGGCGATAGCTTCGACGAGGCTCAGTTCCGCGCTACCAACCCTCGTGTTCTTGAGAACCAGAAGAAGTTCGACGACCTTCACGCTCGTTACACTGAGGCTATGCAGGGACCAAACTTGGAAATGCTCAAGCAGATCATCGAGGATGAGGGCATCGTTGACCCTATCTCTGGCACCAAGAACTGGACAGACGTTCGTCAGTTCAACTTGATGTTCTCTACTCAGATGGGTGCTGCAAGCGACGCTACCAGCAAGGTTTACCTCCGTCCTGAGACAGCTCAGGGTATCTTCGTAGATTACTTGAGCGTTCAGAAAACAGGTCGTATGAAGTTGCCATTCGGTATCTGCCAGATTGGTAAGGCATTCCGCAACGAGGTGGTTGCCCGTCAGTTTGTGTTCCGTATGCGTGAGTTCGAGCAGATGGAGATGCAGTTCTTCTGCCAGCCAGGCACTGAGATGAAGTGGTTTGAGTACTGGAAGAAGGTTCGCTTGGCATGGCACGAGGCACTCGGCATGGGCAACGACAACTATCGTTTCCACGACCACGAGAAGTTGGCTCACTATGCCAACGCCGCTACCGACATCGAGTTTAAGATGCCATTCGGTTTCAAGGAGGTGGAGGGTATCCACAGCCGTACCAACTTCGACCTCTCTCAGCATGAAAAGTTCAGCGGTCGTTCCATCAAGTACTTCGATCCAGAGAAGAACGAGAGCTATGTGCCTTACGACGTGGAGACTTCCATCGGTGTAGACCGTATGTTCCTCAGCGTGATGTGTCACTCTTACTGCGAGGAGAAGTTGGAGAATGGTGAGACACGTGTTGTGTTGAAGTTGCCTGAGGCATTGGCACCAGTGAAGTGCGCCGTGTTCCCATTGGATAAGAAGGACGGTCTGCCAGAGTTGGCTCACGAGATCGTGGATGAGCTCAAGTTCCACTTCAATACTCACTATGGTGACCCTAAGGATTCCATTGGTAAGCGTTATCGCCGTCAGGATGCCATCGGTACACCATTCTGCATCACTGTAGACCACGATACCCCTAAGGACCACAAGGTAACTCTTCGTTATCGTGACACGATGGAGCAGGAGCGTGTTGCCATCAGCGACTTGCGCTCTATCATCGAGGATCGCGTGAGCATCACGAGCGTATTGAAGAAGCTTGGTAAGGAAATCAAGGACTTCTAATATATATAATAAGGTATTCCTAAAGAATATTAGATGAATTTGAAAAAGATAAAATACATGTTCTTGCTCATGATGGCAGTGTTCGCACTGGCATCATGCAGTGAGGATGATAATAGCTACGATGCTTATGCCAACTGGCAGCAACGCAACGAGCAGGCTTTCGCCGACACCTTGGCTTATGCTAAGAAGATGGGGGAGAGCAATGGGTGGTATGTCTTTAAAAATTGGACTTTGGAGAACCAAACTCCTAACAAGGATGCCAATGGCAACGAGGTTAGCCTCTCATATAATGATTATGACCATATCATCGTTCATGTGTTGGAGAAAGGCGAGGGCAGTGGCTGCCCTATGTATACCGACTCCGTAAAGGTGAGCTATCGTGGTAGTTTGCTGGAGACAACCGACAAGGATGGCAACGTGAATGCAGGCTATGTGTTCGACAAGACTTTCGAGGGCACCTACAACAAGGCTACCGCGCAATTGAGTTCATTTGCTGTGGGCGGTGTCGTGGATGGTTTCACCACAGCTCTGCTCCATATGCACATAGGCGACCATTGGATGGTTTATATCCCTTATCAGTTGGGTTATGGAACCACAGTTCAAGGCAGCATCCCGGCTTACTCGATGCTTCGCTTCGAGATTGTGCTGGATAGCTATTATCGCCCAGGGCAGGTGGTACCTGACTCTAGAGCTGCTTTTACATCCACAGGCAAGGGCAAGTGGATTACAGAGTAAATCTTAGAAATGATAGTGAGCGTTCCCAAGAAGTGTGTACAGTGACATTTCTTGGGAACGCTTTTTTTGTTAACGTGTCTTTCCTTAGTGTTAACAAGTGTTTGTGTTCGCACACAATTCTTTGATTTACGTCAAAAAATGTTAGATAGATGCATTTTTTATGCAGAAAAGCATTGCTGTTTCGGAGATTTGTCGTACCTTTGCATCAGAAAAAATAAGTTTTAGGTTTTTAGTTAGGTAATAGATTTTATTAGGTTTAGTTGTTAGGTAAAGTTAAGATTGTTGTTCATAGGTTTAGGTTTTTATTTAAGGTTTTATGAAAGGTTGTTTATTCAGTGACGACAGGTGTTAGTTTAAGGTAATAATAGATTGTTTATTCTAGGACGACAAAAAAAACAGTACTGTCCGCCTCGGCGGAGAAAAGTTTTGGGAAAAACAAAGGTACGAAAAGTTTTAATAAAGATAAAAAATGGCGATTCCTCTATTTAGGAGTCGCCATTTTTTCGTCTAAAGTGTGAAAAGGAAATGGTTTTCCACTTCCAAACCAGTTAATTTTTAAGAAATATAAGAAAAAGAAGATATACTATATGTTATTCAAGAATAAGACAGATTATCTGATGGAGTCGATACGCTCTGGTCGAGCAATGACTCGAAGCGAAAAGCTCAATCTTATCGTAGGATTGAGCATCCCTTCTATGTTGGCACAGATTTCCACCGTGATGATGTTCTTCATCGATGCCTCGATGGTAGGACATCTGGGCGCTGAAGCCTCGGCAAGTATAGGCTTGGTGGAATCTACCACATGGCTTATCGGCAGTTTATTGGGTGCGGCAGCCACAGGATTCTCGGTACAAGTGGCCCATTTCATCGGTGCCAATGATTTCGTAAAAGCACGCCAAGTATTTCGTCATGCCCTGATATGTGGCGTGGCGTTTAGCCTTTGCCTTACCTTGGCTTGCGTGGGTGTGCATGCCCACCTCCCCTATTGGCTGGGTGGAGGTGCCGACATAGCCACCTCCGCCTCCCAATATTTTCTGATATACAGTTTGGTACTGCCTTTTGTATTTCTCTATCATACCTCCGAGATGATGCTCAAATCGGCAGGCAACATGCATACACCTAGCATCATGGCGATTTTGATATGCATCTTCGATGTTGCATTCAACTACTTATTCATATACGTACTGCACATGGGGGTGGTTGGAGCAGCCATGGGAACGGCTATGGCATATTTGTGTATCTCTCTACCCAATCTCTACTTGGCAGCTTGCAAGAATCAGATTCTCAATCTCCGTCAGGACAATGTGCGTTTCCGATGGGTCAAGGAGTATGTGCACAATGCTTGCAAAATAAGCATCCCGATAGCCATACAGAATATTCTGATGAGCGGAGCACAGATAGTGAGCACCATGATTGTGGCACCATTGGGAAACATCGCCATCGCTGCTCATTCGTTTGCCATCACCGCAGAGAGCCTCTGTTATATGCCAGGCTATGGCATCGGAGATGCCGCCACCACACTTGTGGGACAGACGCACGGAGCAGGACGAGTAGATTTATGTAAAAACTTCGCCTATATGACAGTTGGACTGGGTATGGCCGTAATGGCAGCGATGGGTACCATCATGTACCTGTTAGCTCCAGAAATGATAGGTGTCTTGTCGCCTGTAGATAGCATTCGTGAGCTTGGCACCACCTGTCTCCGCATAGAGGCATTTGCCGAACCTTTCTTTGCAGCAAGCATTGTAACCTACAGTGTATGCGTAGGAGCGGGCGACACCAAGAAGCCTGCCATGATAAACCTTGGCACCATGTGGTTGGTACGCCTTACCTTGGCATACGGACTCTCCAAGAGCTATGGATTGGAAGGCGTATGGATAGCGATGGCAACAGAGCTTACCTTTAGGGGCATCCTCTTTCTCATCAGATTGCTTAGAGGGTCGTGGATGAAGAGTTTCCACGTAAAGTGAAAGAATATGTGTGACAAAGGAAAATAAGTACATAATGGTGATTTGGAACCACTTATGTTAGTTTTATGTTAAGATTGCAAGTATTTCGGAAGTTTTTCTATCCAATACTTGCAATCTTTTTATTTTTTATGTACTTTTGTAAGCGAAAAGGCTTTGAGTCGTAACAGAAGCGATTCGAGATACGTTGCGAAAGAAAATTTTAAGCATTACTAAATACTCAGAAGATATGAGATTGAGAAAGTTTTTTACAGCAATTTTGCTGTTTCTGTCGGTAGGCAGTGCATTGGCACAACAAATGCCATCCATCCCTGTCGATAAGAATGTGAAGATTGGTCATCTAGACAACGGCTTGACCTATTACATCCGCCACAATGGTTATCCTGAGCACGTGGCAAGTTTTTACATCGCCCAAAAGGTGGGCTCCATCAACGAGAACGACGACCAACGTGGTTTGGCTCACCTTTTGGAACACCTTGCATTCAATGGCACCGACCATTTCAAGGACAATCAACTACAGGAATACCTGCAGAGCATCGGCGTAGCATACGGTAGAAACCTCAACGCCTACACCTCGGTGGAGAAAACAGTGTATTACTTCACAGATGTGCCTACCACACGTCAAACTGCAGTAGATAGTTGTATGCTTATCCTCAAAGATTGGAGCAATGGCATTACCCTCTCACAAAAGGCCATAGACGATGAACGCGATGTCGTACACAATGAGTATCGCATGCGCATCGTAGGACAGCAGCGCATGATAGAGCGTGCCTTGCCTAAGCTCTATCAGGGAGACAAATATGGCTACCGTTTCCCTATCGGTTTGATGAGCGTCATCGATAAATGCAAACCAGAAACCCTCCGTGCTTATTATCGCAAGTGGTATCGACCAGACAACCAAGCCATCATCGTGGTTGGAGACATCGACGTAAACCATATCGAGGGCAAGATCAAGGAACTTTTCTCGGGCATCAAGGTTCCTAAGGATGCTGCCAAGGTAGTGCCGGTAGAGGTCGCCGACAATGACACAGCCATCTATGTAGTGGATAAGGACAAGGAGCAGCAGATGGACATCTTCGAGATAGATATGAAGCACAACGCCGTGCCCGACTCTGTAAAGAACAATATCCAATACCTCGTCAAGGGTTATATGGACGACGTGATTTCTTCTATGCTGGAGGCTCGTTTTGCAGAGAAGGCACAAGAGACCGACTGCCCATTTCTCCAGGCAAGTGCCGGCGATGGTGACTTCCTGATTTCTAGCACCAAAGGGGCTTTCTCGCTTATTGGTGTCGCCAAACCTGGAAAGATAAAAGAGGCATACGCAGCAGTACTCCGCGAAGCTAAACGTATGAGAGACTTTGGATTCACTGCCACAGAGTACCAACGCGCCAAGGATGAATTTCTAAGCAAGGTGGATAAAAACCTTGCCAACAAGGACAAGATGAAGAACGAGCAGTTTACCAACCAGTATGTGGCTCACTTCACATCCAATGAGCCAATTCCATCCATCGAGGACGAAAGCCAGATATACAAGATGGTAGTTCCAAATCTTCCTCTCGAAGTTATCAATAGCTATGCCAAGCAATTGGTTTGCCAGAGCGACACCAACTTGGTATCGATGGTACTGATGCGCGAAGTAGAAGGAGGCAGCTACCCTACCGAGCAGGAACTTGCCAACATCGTGAAGCAAGTACGTGCCGAGAAGCTTGAGGCATACGTGGACAATGTGAAACAGGAACCACTGATGGCTCAGATGCCTAAGGCCGGCAAAATCAAGAAGACCATTGAGAACAAGCAACTCGGTTACAAAAAGTTGATTCTCTCTAACGGTGCCAAGGTAATCTTGAAGAAAACCGACTTCAAGGACAACGAAATCCTCTTCGCTGCCAATGCCAACGTAGGTTACTCAGCTTTGGAAAAGAGCGACTATCCAAGCGTGATGCTGATGAGCGAAGCATGGCGAGGCAGTGGCGTAGGCGATTTCTCCAATACAGAACTCGAAAAAGCTCTTGCCGGCAAACAGGCGGGTGTAGGATTCACGATTCATCCTTTCAGCCATGGTCTTCAGGGAAATTCCACCCCTAAGGACATCGAGACGATGATGCAGCTTGTCTATCTCAGAATGACGGCGTTGAGCAAGGATGAGAAATCTTTCGCCAACCTCCAGAACACATACGCCACCTTGCTCGCCAACCAGAGCAACAATCCTAACCTGGTATATCAAGACTCTCTGCAGAGCACTCTCTACCTGGGCAGCAAGATTGCTCGCATCCCTACTTCTGACGAAATCAAAGCTATCAGCTATGATCGTCTGATGCAGCTCGCCAAGCAATATTATGGCAATGCCAAGGACTTCACCTTCTACTTTGTAGGCAACTACGATGAGAAGACACTTCTGCCACTCATCGAACAATATATTGCCTCATTGCCAAACAATGGGTTCAATTTGAAAAACAAGCAGATACCATACGCCCAAGGCGAGGTGAAAAACGTCTTCACCAAGGCGATGGCTAACCCACAGAGTCAAGCAAGCGAAATATGGCAAGCCAAACTACCATTCTCAATGAAGTCGATGATGCTCGCCGATGCCGCAGCACGTATCTTGCAGATGAAATATCTGCGCACCATCCGCGAGGAACTGAGTGCCGCTTACCATGCTGGAGCTGAGTTTGGAATGATTCGTGACTACGATGGCAAAGCTGCCCTAAGCATCACGGCACAAGCCCAGTTGAACCCAGAGAAGACTGCTGAAGCTATTCCATACTTCTTCAAGGGAATGGACGAGACCATCAAAACTCCTGATGTCGCCGACTTGCAGAAGGTAAAAGAAATCCTTTTGAAGCAGGCGGGCGTTGACGAAAAGACCAATGGATACTGGCTCGGTGTATTGAGCAACTACGAAAACCTTGGCTTCGACAATTATACAGGATACAAGGATGCCGTAAAAGCCCTCACAGCACAACAGATTTCCGAATTTTTGAAAAATGTTATGCTGAAGAGTGGCAACCATATCGAAGTTATCATGAACGCCGAGAAGAGTAAAGAGGAAGGAAAATGAGAAAGAGAATGAGAAGAATGCTCTTCTAAGATTGATAAATAAAAACTTATCATTCATTATAAAACAGTAAAAAGTCCCGCCATTCGAGTTTATCGCTCGATGGCGGGACTTTTTACTGTTTTCTTAAAGAACCACTATTTACGAATTATTTCGTTCGAAAATAGTCAAGATTTTTTGTACATTTGTTCGCTAAAAATCTGAATCTTAATTGTTCTTTTTAGCCTTAGAGGCAAGAGCCTCACGGCGATCCTGAAGAATCTGCTGGCATCTATTCAATGCCTTGTTTTCATTCTTTGTGTTTACCTTAATTAAATCATTCATAACCTATTGCGATTTTTTAATGGTGCAAAGATAGGGTATTACATTTACATTGCGAAGGAAAAAGTATGAAAATACGCATTTTATGCAATATTTTTTGATTTATGTCAATAAAAAGTGCAAACGATTACCTTTTCTCATCCCCGATTAAACCTTTCCATAACCAGTGATTCTAATGAAGAGAGATAAGATAAAAAATAGGGATTTTTCTTTCTCAGTCTGCAAAAAAAATGCGAACTTTGCACCCTGAGAGGAAATGAAAGAAAAAGATAAACGTAAACATCGAATAGATATAAACATAAATATAGAAAGAAGAATTATGAAAAAAGTATTTCTTATGGCTGCCCTCGTGCTTGCTTGCACAGCCGGCAGCAAAGCAAGTGTAATGAACGAGACCGTGAATGAAGCCATAAAAGAGGCTTCTAACTCTGAGCTGATGCCCGTGAAGAAGACTACAAAGAAGGCTTCTAGCAGCAAAAAAACAACAGCTAAGAAGACAACTACCACCAAGAAGGCAACAACTTCAACAACGGCAACTTCAGCAACGACTACAGCTACTCCAACAAGCACGACTGCCACAGCAGCCTCTAATAATGCTACAACTACATCTGGCAATGGTTCATCTACAGCCAGTACCATCGCCGGCGTTTTGGGCGGATTGCTGGGTGGCTCGTCCAACAGCTCATCATCATCAAGTTCCACAGGCAGCAGCATTATCAATGGAATTCTGAATAATGTAATCGGCTCTGCCACCTTCAAACAGGCAGACCTTTGCGCCAACACATGGAAGTACAGCAAACCAGGTTGCGCCTTCACATCAGAAAATCTGCTGGCCAAGGCTGGCGGCGAGATAGCAGCCAACAAGATTGAGACCGACTTGAGCAAATACTATACCAAGTTCGGTTTCACATCCAGCAACACCTATTTCACATTCAAGACCGATGGTACTTTCTCGGCAAAGATAGACGGTAAGTCATGGAGCGGCACCTATACCTTCGATGAGAAGACTCACGCCATCCAGATGAAGGGACTCATCCTTAGCATGTCGGGGTTCGCAACTCGCACCACCAACGGCATCAGCTTGCTATTCGAGCAGAAGAAACTCCTTACCCTCATCAAGACCTTGAGCAAGTTCAGCGGAAGCTCTACCCTCAGTGCCGTAGGCAGCATCGCCAACAATTACGATGGTGTTCGCATCGGCTTTGAAATGAGCAAGTAATCGATTGGAGCGATATACGAAAAGGACTCGTAAAAAAATAGAGACGGTTTTGCCCATTTAGGATAAAACCGTCTCTAATTTTTCTTGCGCCTCCCGCATATCCGTCTCAAATCGGGTATGATCGAGCAGATAATCTTCCCTGCCCTCAGCCAACAGCTGATACAAATCACGATTCATACCCTCCACATATTGAGCGATAGCATACTCAATATCATCACGTTGCGTAGGATTGGTGGAAAACTCATACACCCGCAGCTTCTGATGAATAAAACAGTAAGCCGACTCAATGCAATCTTGAGAGATGCCCCTTTGAATCAGGGCATCTCTATTTATCTGATGATTCTTAACCATATCACAATCCTCATTTAACACCTTTCATAGACAAGGCGATACGCTTGCGCTTCAAATCCACGTCAGTCACTCGCACCATCACATGTTCATGTAACTTCACCACCTCGTTAGGGTCGCTAACATATTTATCAGCCAACTGGGAGATATGCACCAAACCGTCGTTATGCACGCCTATATCGACAAAGGCACCGAAATTGGTGATATTGGTCACGATGCCTGGCACCACCATACCCACCTGCAAGTCCTCAATTTCCTTGATGCTCGCATCAAACTCGAATTTCTCCACCTTGCCACGAGGATCCAAGCCTGGCTTGTCAAGTTCGGCCATAATATCGGTTAAGGTAGGCATACCCACCTCCTTGGTCACATACTTTTTGATGTCTATTTTCTTCTGGAGAGCCTTGTCGTCCACCAGTTGCTTTACGGTCACACCCTGGTCTTTCGCCATCTGCTCCACCAGCGCATAACGCTCTGGATGCACGGCAGTACCATCCAATGGATTCTTAGCTCCAGGAATGCGAAGGAATCCAGCACACTGCTCGAAAGCCGAAGGACCAAGACGAGGAACCTTCTTCAACTGCGCACGAGAAGCGAAAGCACCATTCTCCTTGCGATATTCCACGATGTTTTTGGCAAGCGTAGGGCCCAAACCGCTCACGTATGTAAGCAGATGCTGCGATGCAGTGTTGAGGTTAACACCCACCGAGTTCACACAACTCATCACCACCGTGTCGAGGCTCTTCTTCAGTTGGGTCTGATCTACATCATGCTGATACTGTCCCACACCGATGCTCTTAGGGTCTATCTTTACCAATTCTGCCAGAGGGTCCATCAATCGGCGACCGATGCTCACGGCACCTCTCACGGTGACATCCTCATCCGGGAACTCATCTCTCGCTATCTTCGAAGCAGAGTAGATGGAAGCCCCATCCTCGCTCACCACATAGATATCCACAGGGTGTGGATAACTTATCTCGTTCAACCAGTCGTTGGTCTCACGGCTCGCAGTACCATTTCCCACAGCCATCGCCTCTACATGATACATCTTTACCATACGCAGGATAGCCGCAGTAGCCTCACTCTTCTTGTTGCGAGGAGGATGAGGATAAACGATTTCGTGATGGATGAGATTGCCCTGGGCATCCAGACAGCAAGTCTTGCAACCATTGGCGAAACCTGGATCCACCGCCATGACTCGCTTCTGCCCCAAAGGAGCGGCGAGCAAAAGCTGTCGCAAGTTCTCGGCGAATACCACGATGGCTTCCTCGTCAGCCTTCTGCTTGCTGAGCGCAGCAAACTCGGTCTCGATGCTAGGATTCACCAGTCGCTTGAAGGAATCTTCCACCGCCTCTGCCACGAGTTTGGAAGCCTCGCCATTGCCACGCACATAGCGCTGTTTCAGTCTATCTGTTGCCTCTTCCTCATCGCAGGAGATGCTGACACGCAAGAATCCAGCAGCCTCGCCACGACGCATCGCCAACAAACGATGGGATGAACATTTCTTCAAAGGCTCAGAGAAATCGAAGTAATCGGAGAATCGCTGTGCCTCCTCTTCGTCCTTCTTCTTCGCCACCACCTTCGAGGTGATGACGGCACCATGCTTATAACGCTGGCGCACCGAGTTACGGGTGAACTCATTCTCGCTGATGGTCTCGGCAATGATATCTTTGGCACCTTGAATGGCAGCCTCCGCATCCTTCACTTTCTCTCCCACGAATTTCTTGGCAGCTTGCAGCGGGTTGTTCTCTCGCTGAAGGAGGACGAGCTGCGCCAATGGTTCCAAACCTGCCTCTCGAGCGATCTGTGCACGAGTGCGGCGCTTGGGCTTGTAGGGCAGATAGATGTCCTCCAATTCTGTGGCATTCCAGCACTCCTCGATTCGCTTCTTCAACTCATCCGAGAGCTTCCCCTGCTCATCAATAGTCTTGAGGATGGTCTCCTTGCGCTTTGCCATTTCCTGATATTTCTCATTGGCTTGGGCGATGGCCTCAATGTTTACCTCATCCATATTTCCCGTCTTCTCCTTACGATAACGAGAAATGAAAGGTATGGTACAGCCCTCTTCGAGCAGTGCCAAAGTATTTTCAACAGCCTGCTCACGCAAGTTGAGTTGGGCTGCAATTAGCTTTGTAAACTGATTCATATTTTCTGGATATTATTTGCGAGTGCAAAGATACTAAAAATCTCCCACAGATTTCACAGATTTCACAGATATTTATCAATTACTGAAATAAATCTGTGTCATCTGTGAAATCTGTGGGACTAAAAAATATCAAATCTGCGGGACAAACACAAAAAAGCCTCAGAAATCTTTCGAAATCTGAGGCTTCTCAATTGAAAGAAGGCGGCTACCTACTCTCCCGCATTGCATTGCAGTACCATCGGCGCAA
>ERZ808270.1276-NODE-1276-length-11307-cov-10.939477_pt1 | contig 11307 bp, 11 predicted proteins | sample MGYA00521082_ERZ808270 | MGnify/ENA primary metagenome ERZ808270 (study PRJEB31516, sample SAMN03275594) | gut metagenome | biome: mammalia-associated habitat; material: feces | host: Papio cynocephalus | place: Kenya | collected 2012-07-27 ...
AGCACGTTGTAGCCATCAAGCTCCATCTTCTCGCCCACAACGCCAGAGCGACGTGTCACAGCTTCTTCAACCGTGATGCCGTCCTTTGTCTTCAAAGCCTTCACCTCGTCGAGAGTATGAGCCTTTGCGGCAATGGCAAGGTCGAGAATCTCTTGTGTCAGCGCCACATAGTCAGCACCGTTTGCAACGAAGTCGGTCTCGCACTTCAAAGCGATCATGGCAGCGAAGCCATTGTCGTTTTTCACGAGAACGCAACCATTGGAAGTGGAACGGTCTGAACGCTTGGCGGCAATAGCCAAACCACGCTCGCGGACGAGCTCCACAGCCTTGTCTATATCACCATCAGCCTCGGCAAGGGCCTTTTTGCAGTCCTTCATGCCGGCACCAGTCATGGTGCGCAGCTTCTTGATGTCTTCAATTGTAACAGCCATAATGTTGTTTTCTATTTTATAGTTTGTGTCTTACTCAGCTGCAGGAGCTGCCTCTTTCTCTGCCTTTGGAGCCTCTGTTGCAGGAGCTTCCTCACGGCGTGCGCGGCGTGTGCGGCGGCGACCCTCAGCAGCCTCCTCTGGCTGGTTGGCAGCGGCCTTGTCGTCAGCCTTCTCAGCTTTGTGCTCCTCCAGGCCCTCTGCGATTGCAGCGCAGCAAGCGTCAAGGATAGTCTCTACAGAATCCTTTGCGTCATCGTTTGCAGGAATCACGTAGTCTATGTTGCGTGGATCTGAGTTGGTGTCAACAATACCGAACACAGGAATGCCCAGGCGGTTTGCCTCTTTCACGGCAATGTGCTCTTTCAGCACGTCAACTACGAAGAGGGCAGAGGGCAGACGGTTGAGGTCTGCGATAGAACCGAGGTTCTTCTCCAACTTGGCGCGCTGACGGTTAATCTGCAGCAACTCACGCTTTGAGAGGTTAGAGAATGTGCCGTCGTTCATCATCTTGTCGATGTTGGCCATCTTCTTCACGGCCTTGCGGATAGTTGGGAAGTTGGTGAGCATGCCACCTGGCCAGCGCTCGATAACGTAAGGCATGTTTACGCTTGCAGCCTTCTCAGCTACAACGTCCTTGGCCTGCTTCTTTGTGGCCACGAAGAGAATCTTGCGGCCGCTCTTAGCGATAGCCTTGAGTGCTTCCGCAGCTTCGTCGATCTTGGCAACAGTCTTGTTGAGGTCAATGATGTGAATGCCGTTGCGCTCCATGAAGATGTAAGGAGCCATTGCAGGGTTCCACTTGCGCTTGAGGTGACCAAAGTGACAACCAGCCTTAAGCAGCTGGTCAAAAGATGTTCTTGACATTTTTGTTTTCTTGTTTTAAATTTGTTTACTTTCCTTGTTAATTCTATCTCATTGATTAGAACCAGCAGGCAGGTAGCCTTGCGGATCCTGCCTGTTTGGATGCTAAACCGCGGATTAACGCTTACTGAACTGGAAGCGGCGGCGAGCCTTTGGCTGACCTGGCTTCTTACGCTCAACGGCACGGCTGTCGCGTGTGAGGAAGCCGTTGTCCTTGAGGTTCTTCTTGTCTTCTGCGTTGATCTTCACCAAAGCGCGAGCGATAGCAAGACGCAGAGCCTGACTCTGGCCTGTGTAGCCACCACCATCGAGGTTGGCCTTGATGTCGTATTTCTCAGCCACGTCGAGCAACTGCAGAGGCTGCTTCACCACATAGCGGAGGATGGCTGATGGGAAATACTTCTCTATATCTTCTTTGTTGATTGTGATCTTACCGGTACCCTCTGTGAGGTAAACGCGGGCTACGGCGCTCTTGCGGCGGCCGATTGCGTTGATAACTTCCATCTCTATTGATTATTTATACTGGTTAATGTCGATGTTCTTTGGCTTCTGGGCAGCCTTGTTGTGCTCAGCGCCCTCGAAGATGTAAACGTTGTCCATAAGTGAGCGGCCAAGGGGACCCTTTGGCAGCATGCCCTTGATGGCATGACGCAGCATCTTGTCGATGCCGTTTGGACGTTTGCGCAAGTCGGCAGGCGTGTTGAAACGCTGGCCACCAGGATAACCAGTATAGCGCGTGTAAATCTTGTCAGTTTCCTTCTTGCCAGAGAAAACGACCTTGGCTGCATTGATGATGATGACGTTGTCACCGCAGTCTACGTGAGGTGTGAAGTTGGGCTTGTATTTGCCGCGGAGCAACTTTGCGACCTTAGAGCACAGACGACCCACAATCTGGTCGGTGGCATCCACGACGACCCACTCTTTCTTTGCCGTCTCCTTGTTGGCGGAGATGGTCTTGTAACTTAATGTGTCCATTTTTGAACTGAATGAATAGTAAAATGAATGTTTAATAATTGCGACAGATGAACAGGGGCCTCGCGGTGCCTCCAGTCTAAAAGAGACCATCCATGGCTTTAACCCTGAACGCATGGACGATTCACTAACCGTGACGCATGGCCTTACGCGACACTATTAACACGCCAATGCTGCGATGGTTCTAAGAGTGCCATCGCAATCCAATGTGCAAAGTTACGCATATAGGATGAGTATTTAGACATTATTCAATGGTGAATCGCACTTATTTATAAATAATTAACATATTGGGCATCTCGACAAACAGAAAAAGCATTTTTTGCAACTATGTTTCCTTGGATGTTTGGAATAATGTTAGTATTTTTGCCATTGGAATCAAGATTAATCGATACGACTATGAAACTCGCTTTTTTGATTAACGTGCAGAAAGACGCGTGTCATTTGCGCGATCTCGTAAACAGTCTTCCGGCTGACGCTGAGTATTACATACACGTGGATAGCAGTCGTGACTTGCGTCATTTCACGAGGCTGCTGAATGGCGACAATGTTCATTTCCTCACGCGTAGGGTTCGGATGTTTGCTGGCGGGCTAAACGAAGTGAGTGCTCAGATGCTGCTGATTCGCGAAGCCCTCTCGGGCGAGGCTGATTATCTCGTGGCGATAGACGGCCTCGACTATCCTCTTTGGAGCAACAATCGCATAAAGGAGTGTTTCGCCGGTTTGGACGGTCGGCAATTGCTGGCGGGCGTTGCCATGCCAGGCATGGGCAGGGTGGCATACAAGTATACCGACTTTCAGCTGTTCAATGACCATGCGTGGCCAAGCAGCTCGTTCAAGGGCAAGGCTCGCAAACTCGCGCGGCTCGTGCTTTCGGGTAGCCATATTCATAAGACTCTTCGCATACATTGCCCGTTGAAGACTTATACCTTATACAAAGGAGGCACGTCGTGGGCAGTCAGCCGTGAGCTGGGCAGCCTGATATTAAGAGAGTGGGATGAGAACAGTCATTTGAGGAAATATTTCAGTACGAGTTACCGTCCTGTGGAGACATTCGTGCCTACGGTGGCGTTGAATTCCTCTTTCGCGTCGAAGTGCATGCTGGTCAATGGCAAGGACTATGATGAGATGTCTTTGATGCCTATTACATATTTCAATGGCCGCCGTGCTTCGAAGATTCTCACAGAGGATGATTTCCAGGCGGTATGCGACAGCGACAAGATGTTCTTCCGGCAAGTTGTCTCCGACTACAGCGACGGTCTGAAGAGCATGATTGACGCAAAGAGAAAGGGGTGATAAATGTAGTTCTTACTATACCCAAACAAAATTGTCTCAATCATGAAAAAACTATTGCTTATCTTCTTGCTCGCGCTCCTGCTTTTGCCAGTTGCTGCAAGGAAGATTACCGTGCTGCAATGGAACGTGTGGCAGGAAGGAACGATGGTGAAAGGTGGGTATGAGGCAATCGTTGCTGAGATTGCACGATTGCGACCCGACTTCGTGACGCTTAGCGAGGTGAGAAACTACCATGACACCAACTTCACGGAGCGGCTATGCGAGTCGTTACGGCAAAAATGTGTACAATATTATTCATTCAAGAGTTATGACACGGGATTGCTGAGCCGCTACCCGATAGAGGATTCGCTGGTGGTCTTTCCACATAACTGTGACCATGGGACAATCCATAAGTTGACAGCCACGGTTGATGGCAGGAAGGTAAATGTTTATACCGCACACCTCGATTACCTTAACGATGCCTATTACAATGTGCGCGGCTACGATGGAAGCACATGGAAAGAAGTGACTCCTCCGGCGACAGTGAAGGAATTGCTTGAGCTCAACGACCGTTCGTGGCGCGACGATGCCATTAAGGTGTTTCTCAATGAGGCGCGTCACGACATTGCGGCGGGCGACGTAGTGATTATCGGTGGCGACTTCAATGAACCGTCATGGCAAGACTGGACCGCGAGCACGGCGCAACTTTATGATCATCATGGTTTCGTTGTGCCTTGGACGGTCACCAAACTGCTTACGGATTCTGGCTTCAAGGACGCTTATCGGGAACTGCATCCAGACGTGTTGCGTTTCCCTGGGTTCACTTATCCTTCTTATAACGCCGCCGTGCCAAGCGAGAAAATTACGTGGGCGCCCAAGGCCGACGAGCGCGACCGAATAGACTTTGTTTTTTATAAAGGTAAGGGCTTGAAGGCTGTGTCGGCAAAGGTCTTTGGTCCTGACAGTTGCGTTTGCCGTAGCAAGCCAGTTGCAGACCTGCCTGTGGAGCCGATTATCAAGCCTGCAGGCACTTGGCCTACCGACCACAAAGGTGTTTTCGTGGAAATGGACCTTAAAAGCCGGTAGGCGTTTTTGGTTAGCAGAATATGAAGTTGGCAATGAAGATGAGGCTGAGGATGACCAACGTCATGTTGACCTGTTTCCATTTGCCCGTGCATATCTTCAAGATGACATAGCTCAGTATGCCAAGGCAGATTCCATCGGCGATGGAATAGCAGAGCACCATTGTTATCATCGTGATGAATGCGGGGAACGCCTCGCTCACGTCAGATAGGTTGAGACGCTTCACCGAGTCGAGCATCAGCACGCCTACCAGCACCAAGGCACCGCTGGTCGCCGCGCTCGGAATGAGCAGGAACAATGGAGAGAGGAAGAGGGCGAAGATGAATAGGGTGCCAGTGATGAACGATGTCAAGCCACTGCGCCCTCCCTCGGCAATGCCTGAGGCACTCTCCACGTATGTGGTCAGCGTGCTGGAACCGAGAAACGCGCCACAGGTTGTGCCTATGGCGTCGCTCATCATGGCCTCCTTGATTTTAGGAATCGTTCCGTCGGGTCGCACGATGTTCGTCTTGTAGGCGAGGCCTACGAGCGTGCCCACGGTGTCGAAGATGTTTACCAAAAGCAGGGAGATGACCACCATCAGCGTGCGGAAATTGATGATGCCAGTGAAGTCGAACTGGCAGAATATCGGTGACAGGCTTTGCGGCATGGATACTGGAGTCCAATGGCTTGGAATCTGTGTCACGCCAAGAGGTATTCCTATTATCGTAGTGGCGATGATACTGACAAACAGCGCGCCTTTCACCCTCCTTGCCATGAGAATGCCGCTCAGTAAAATGGCAATGACACCCAATATCGCCCCTGGCGTGAATTTGCCAAGCGTCACGAACGTGGCAGGTGAGGAAACTATGATGTCCGCGTTTTTCAATCCTATAAAGGCTATGAACATGCCGATGCCAACGGATATGGCGTATCTCAAATTCTCAGGTATGGCGTTGAGTATGGCCTCGCGCACGTTGATGAACGTGATAAGCAGAAAGACTATGCCTTCCATGAGCATTATGGCGAGCGACTGTTGCCAAGTGTAGTCCATCGCCTGGCAGAGCGTGTAGGCGAAGAACGCGTTGAGTCCCATGCTTGGAGCCTGGGCGAACGGGAGCTTGGCCATGAAAGCAAGCAGCAGCGTGGCTATGGCCGAGGCTACTGCCGTGGCAGTGAACAGTGCGCCACGATCCATTCCCGTGGTACTGAGAATTGTTGGGTTCACGGCGAGAATGTAGCACATAGTGAGAAAAGTGGTGGCACCAGCCACCACTTCCGTACGTTTGCGCATGGTCTTGGCATTGAAGCCAAGGAGCTTTTGCAGTATCATGTTTGTTTTCAAGATTATAGCAACTCGGGTAGCTCAAATAGTTTGGTGCCGTTGCTGCCCTTTATGAGAATGCATTTGCCGGAAGGCTTGTCGCAGGCAATGGCTTTCTTGACTTCCTCTACATTATTATATTTGCGGAAGCTGCATCGCGTCTTGCCAAACTCCTCGCCAACGAGCCATACGTCGTTTAAGCCTTTGGCTTTCAGTGTGTCGACCACTTTTTGGTGTTCATCCTCACTCACGTCGCCGAGCTCCTTCATGTCGCCGAGTATGGCCATTTTGGGCAATGGCGTCGATATCTGCCCGAAGCTGTCGAGAGCGGCGGCCATGCTCGTTGGGTTGGCGTTGTAAGCGTCCACGATAAGCGTGTTGTTGCTGGTCTTCACGAGTTCTGAGCGGTTGTTGGTTGGCTCATAGCTCTCTATGGCATGGCAAACCTGATCGGCGGTCACGCCAAAATGTAGGCCCACGGTGATGGCCGCGAGCACGTTGTCGAGGTTGTAGGAGCCAATGAGCTTTGTCTTTACCTCATGCCATTCATTCAAGGCAACGGGGATAGACTCGCCGTCGCCACCGCATCGCCATTCGATTGTGATGAATGGGTCGGCTGCCGTCACCTTGCCTTGAACCTCAGCCCTGTCGTCGTTGCCATAACTGACTATGCGGTCGAGCTCACGCTCGCGCGCCATCTCCACGAGATTGTCGTTTGCCGTGTTCAAGAAAACCAGTCCATTGTTGGCTTTCAAAAAGTCGTAGAGCTCGCCCTTGGTCTTCTTCACGCCCTCGAAAGAACCGAATCCCTGAAGATGTGCCCTGCCGACATTCGTAATCAATCCGCAGGTAGGTTCCACATACTCAACGAGCTTCTTGATGTCACCAGGATGTGAAGCTCCCATTTCCACGACGGCAATCTCGTGCTCCTTGTTGAGGCGCAGCAGCGTCTTTGGCACGCCCACGTCGTTGTTGAAGTTGCCTTCGGTGTGCATCACGTCGTATTTCTCCGCGAGAACTGCCGACACGAGCTCCTTTGTCGTGGTCTTGCCGTTGGTTCCCGTGATTCCCACGACGGGAATGTTGAACTGCCTACGGTGCTCTCGCGCCAACTCCTTGAAGGTGGTGAGGCAATCATCCACGAGGATGTATCGGTCATCGCCCTCTACGCAATATTCTTTCTCGTCAATGACGGCATAGGCGCATCCTTTTTCCAAGGCCGCTGCCGCGAACTTGTTTCCGTCGAACGACGCGCCTTTCAGCGCGATGAAAATGCTGCCCGCTGGACACTGCCGACTGTCGGTCGTGGCCATTGGGCACTTTTTGTATATGGCGTATAATTGCCGAATATCCATAGCTTTATCTGATTATTGGGAATGTTCCCTGTTTACGCGAATTGGTTCTCCACGATTTCGGTGAGCACATCCTTGATGTCGAGACCAGCCGCGCGCACTTGCTGTGGTATGAAGCTCGTGGCGGTCATGCCTGGCGTGGTGTTTATCTCAAGCATGTTCACCTTGTCTTTGCCGTTCTCGTCCTTGGTGATGATATAGTCGATGCGGATGATGCCATTGGCGTGCAGGATGTCGTATATGCGGCTTGTCTCCGCTGCCACGGCCTTTGCCGTTTCGGGCGAGAGGCGTGCGGGGGTTATTTCCTTAACCTTGCCGTTATATTTGGCATCGTAGTCGAAGAACTCATCCTCCGTCACCACTTCCGTGGCAGGAAGAACAACGCTCTTCTCCTTCGTCTTGTACACTCCTTGTGAGATCTCGGTACCTTTGAGGTAGCTCTCCACCATTGCCTCGTTGCTCTCCATGAAAGCCACGCGCAGGGCAGGGGCGAGCTGGTCGGCGTTTTTCACCTTGCTCACGCCGAAGCTGGAGCCGTCGGCCGCCGGCTTCACGAAGCAAGGCATGCCCAATCGCTTCTCGATGGCCGCCGGGTCGTAGTCGTCGTCGCGACGCAGGAGAATGCTGTCGGCCACGTTCACGCCAAAGCCGCGCAAGTAGTTGTTGAGCACGAACTTGTCGAATGTCATAGCCTCTACCAGCACTCCAGAGGTGGAGTAGGGCAGGTGTATCAGGTCAAAATAGCCTTGCATCATGCCGTTTTCGCCTGGCTGACCGTGTATGGTGATATAAGCGTAGTCGAACACCACGGCCTTGCCGTCTTCGCCTATGAAGGAGAAGTCGCTCTTGTCGATGGGGGCCACGTTGCCATTGTCGAAGCTGACGTGCCAATTGGTACCCTTGATGTCAACCAAGTAGATATTATAACGCTCCTTGTCGAAAAAGGAGTAAAGTCCTTGTGCCGAGCGCAGCGAAACGTCGTGCTCTGATGAATCGCCACCACAGACGATGGCAATGTTTCTTTTTAAATTTTCCATTTGCTGTTAATATACTTTCTCCATTTATCTATCAATGCCTCAAAATCGTCGGGCCACTGCGAATCGAAGTCCATTTCCTCGCCCGTGCGCGGATGCTTGAACCCGAGAGTCTTGGCGTGCAGTGCCTGTCGTGGGCACAACTCGAAACAGTTGTGTATGAAAGCCTTGTACGAGGAGCTGCGTTGCCCCCACAATATCTCCATGCCTCCATACCTCTCGTCGCCAAACAGCGGATGGCCTATTTCTTTCATGTGGGCGCGTATCTGGTGTGTTCGTCCAGTCTCCAGCACGCATTCCACGAGTGTGGTGTAGCCAAAGCGTTCCAGCACCCGCCAATGTGTCACGGCAGGCTTGCCTATGCCAGAGTCGGGCGCGAACACCTTCATGCGCAACCTGTCCTTTGGGTCACGGGCTATGTTGCCCTCTATCCGTCCGGAGTCTTCTTGTAGGTTTCCCCACACGAGGGCGTTGTAGGCGCGATGCGTGGTCTTGTGGAAAAACTGCTTGCCGAGCGATGTCTTCGCGTCGGCGGTTTTCGCCACCACGAGCAGTCCGCTCGTGTCCTTGTCAATGCGGTGTACGAGTCCCACGGCTGGGTCGTTGGCGTTGAATGTCTTGAGGTCGCGCAGGTGCCATGCCACGGCGTTGATGAGCGTGCCGTCGAAGTTGCCGGCTCCCGGGTGAACCACCATTCCGGCGGGCTTGTTCACCACGAGCACGTCGTCGTCCTCGTAAACTATGTCGAGCGGTATGTCCTCAGCCTGTATCGTGGAGTCGTGCTTGGGGTGGTCGAGCATGAGCGTAATGACATCCTCGGGGCGCACCTTGTAGTTGCTCTTCACGGGCTTGCCATTCACCTGTATGCATCCCGCGCTGGCTGCCGTCTGTATGCGATTGCGCGAGGAGTGTTGCATGTGCTCGGCGAGAAACTTGTCTATTCTCACCGGTTGCTGCCCGGCATCCACTGTCATTCGCCAGTGCTCAAACTGTCCCGGCTCCTCTTGCGTGGTGTCGTCTTGCAGTTCCTCTATGTCGTCTATGATAAAATCGTCGGTCATTGTGTTCTCGTCCTTGATGTTATTCCACGGGCGTGAAAGGATCTTTCTCTGGTTCTTCTTTCTTCTTGGCGTGCTCCTCTTCCTCGGGCGCGCTCACCTCCTGAAACTCATCCACGTCGCCCTCGCCGTTGTCTGGCTCGCTGAGTTCTGGGTCTACGTAATCCACCGAGTCGCTTTCGCTTCTCATTCCGTTGCCAGCCTGTATCACGAGCCTTGCGTCTACGGGTATGCGGTCGCCATAAGCCACGTGCCTTCCGTTGACGAGTATGCCATACACCCAGTCTTTCTCGCCCGGCACGAACTGTGGCGGACTGAGCTTGAATCCCATTGCCGTGAGCTTGGCCATGGCCTCGCGCAGCGAGCAGTTGTCTATCACGTCTGGCAGGGCTATCGTGGGCGTGTGAGTGGCGTTGATGGTCACAAACACCGTGCGCCCGGGCTTCACGCGCTCTCCTGGTGCTGGATATTGCTCTAGTATGCACCCTGGAGGCAGCGTCTTGATGTAGCCAGTGTCGCTCACCTCAATGCTTAGTCCGAGCTGTGAGAGCACCTCCTGCGAGTTGTCGAAAGTCTTGTGGGTAAGGTTAGGGATGGTGACAGCTTCGCCGTGGTGGGTGTAGATGTCTACGGCAAACTTGAACCCGACGGCAAGGGCCACGACGACCATTGCCATTGCCATGAGGTTGCCCCAAAGCATCTTGCTCTTGAATTTGCCTATAAACTCTTTAATCGACATCGGTTGCTATTTTCACATTATATAATAAGCCGCGGTTTGGCCTATGATGTGCAAAGGTAATTAAAAAGGCTGGAAAGCAAAAGAAAATGCGTTTTTTTCTCTCGCTTATGAATTGCCTAATGCAAACGCGAAAGCGTTATTCAATGCAAAAGGCAGACAAAGGTGTACCCTTGCCTGCCTTTTGCTGCGTGCTGACGTTGTGAGAAAGCTTACTTTCCGTGGTTCTCATCAGAAACAGTGAGCTTCTTGCGGCCACGAGCGCGACGAGAAGCCAAAACGCGACGGCCATTCTTGGTGGCCATACGCTCACGGAAGCCATGCTTGTTCACACGGCGGCGATTGTGAGGCTGAAATGTTCTTTTCATCTTTTATTCGTAATTTAATTGTTATCAGTTGTTGCTTCAAGGGCAAACTAAACCCTTTCGGGGTGCAAAATTACTCATAAAAATCGAACTGACAAAGAATTATATCATTTTTCGATGTTTTTTTCTGATTTCTTAGTAACTTTGCACCCACTTACAACGCATAATAATATAGTAAACATACAATTACCATGATTAATTCACAGGAAATCAAGAAAGGCACTTGCATCCGCATGGATGGCGGCATTTGGAAGTGCATCTGGTTTGAGCATCGCAAGCCCGGCAAGGGCAATACCGTTATGAACACCAAGCTGAAGAATGTTGCCGACGGTCGTGTACTGGATCGCACGTTCCAGGTAGGTTTCAAGCTCGACGACGTTCGCGTGGAGCATCGTCCTTACCAGTATCTCTATGAGGATCCCACAGGCTGCATCTTCATGAACCAGGAGACTTTCGAGCAGTTCCCCATCAGCCGCGACCTCATCACTGGCGGTGAGTTCATGAAGGAGGGCGATGTCGTAGACGTGCAGCTCTCTGCCGACGATGGCGCCATCCTCTCAGCCGAGATGCCTCCTAAGACCAATCTCGTGGTGGCCCACTCTGAGCCCGGCGTGAAGGGCAACACCGCCACCAACGCCACCAAGCCCGCCACGTTGGAGACAGGTGCCGAGATTCGCGTGCCTCTCTTCATCAACGAAGGTGACCTCATCACTGTCAACACCGAGGATGGCAGCTATGTTGGTCGCGTGACTGAGAAGAAGTAAGGCAAAAGTCACATCTTTTTATATTCAATATTGAAACCGTCCGCAGCCACAGATGCCATGTGATTGCGGACGGTTT
>ERZ808270.1277-NODE-1277-length-11305-cov-3.630578_pt1 | contig 11305 bp, 10 predicted proteins | sample MGYA00521082_ERZ808270 | MGnify/ENA primary metagenome ERZ808270 (study PRJEB31516, sample SAMN03275594) | gut metagenome | biome: mammalia-associated habitat; material: feces | host: Papio cynocephalus | place: Kenya | collected 2012-07-27 ...
AGATGGCGTCGTTGATGACACGGGCAGCCTCTTCGGCACGTCCCAGCTCCAGCAGATTGTAGCCGTGGAGCAGCACCATCTGGGACAGGTCAAATACCGGACGCACCAGCTTTTTGGACGGGCGGTAGAAGTACAGATAGAGCTGATGCTCCAGGGTGTTGCGGAAGCTGAGGTATACCTCAGACTCCGTTTCCCGGTAGTTCATGCGAATCTTGGTGTACAGTGCCTCAGTCAGCTTGAAGGACTCGTCGATCTTCTTTTCCTGGATGAGTTTGTTTGCCTCTGCAAAGACAACGTCCAGGCGCTTGCCGTCAATGTACATCATCTTGTTGAGAACTTCCCGCTTGTCGTCGGGCAGGATCTCATATGCCAGGTCGGCAATGGCGCTTTCGATCTCTTTGGCGTTTTTGGCAGAACGGTACTTGTCTGCCTGGGATTCCAGATAGACCATGTCTACGCTGTATTCTCCGGTCAGACCTTCCCGGATTTTTTCCATAATTTCATTGGTTGTCATAGTATAGCTCCTTTGTTGCCGGTAATTCCGGACGGTATAGTTTTATTATACAAGATTTCTGGGATAAATGCAAGTCTTTTTTGTGGATTTTTTCAAAGCAGTACCACACAGAGGAGAGAAAGGATACACAGGTATGCAGGAAATTCTTACAGCATTGGAACAGCGGCACGATCTGCCGGACGAGGCGCTCTGCGCTCTGCTGGAAACAGATGCCATGGATGGGGCGCTGTTTCAGGCGGCGGACCGCATCCGCCGGGAACGATATGGCACGGAGGTATTTGTCCGGGGACTGATCGAGTTCACCAACTACTGCCGGAACGACTGCTATTACTGCGGCATCCGCCGGAGCAACGGAAAGGTACAGCGGTATCGGCTGAGCCGGGAGGATATCCTCGCCTGCTGTACAGAGGGCTATGCGCTGGGATTCCGGACGTTTGTTCTGCAGGGCGGCGAGGACGCATATTTCACAGAACGGCGTGTCTGTGAGATCGTCTCGGAGATACGGGAACGCTTTCCGGACTGCGCCATTACCCTCTCCATCGGCGAGTGGGAAAAATCCAGCTATGCGGCGTTTTTCCGTGCCGGCGCAAACCGCTATCTGCTGCGCCACGAGACCGCAGACCCGGCGCACTACCGCCGTCTCCACCCCGGCGCAATGTCGCCGGAACACCGGAAACGCTGTCTTTTTGATTTGAAGGATATCGGCTATCAGGTGGGTTCCGGCTTTATGGTGGGTTCGCCGTTTCAGACAGCGGCGCATCTCTGTGCCGACCTGCGCTTTTTGCAGGAGCTGCAGCCGGATATGATCGGCATTGGACCGTATCTCACTCACGGTGATACGCCGTTCCGCACGCAGCCCAACGGCAGCCTGGAACTGACGCTGCGGCTCATTGCAGTGCTGCGGCTCATGTTCCCGTATGCGCTGATTCCGGCGACTACTGCCCTGGGAACCATTCATCCGCAGGGCAGGGAAATGGGGCTGAAAGCCGGGGCAAATGTGGTGATGCCGAATCTTTCTCCGGTGTCGGTGCGAAAGCTGTATTCCCTCTATGCGGACAAGATCTGCACCGGGGAAGAATCCGCCCAGTGTCGGAGTTGTCTGGAACGGCGTGTGGCGGCGGCAGGCTATGCCATTGTGACGGATATCGGCGATGTGCGCAGGAACTAAGACAACACCGCACAAAGCCGTCAGGTGGGCTTTGTGCGGTGTTGCCCTAACAGCAGGATGAGGTGTTCGAAAAAAATTTGCATAAAAAGTATTTGCATTTTTCAGAAAATATGATATAATAAGAAAGAACTGTGGCAGCATGGTACAAAGCCAGTGCGGTGCTGCCGGATGAGATTGCGTGGGGCTTTCTGCTGAAATGACGTGTTTTCGGTGATTTTGGCGGAGAGTGCCTGGTGTTTGGAGGGCTTTATATGAGTCAGGAACAACAAAAGAAAACCCGGTCTGCAAAGAATGCGCCGCAGAAAAAGCAGATGCAGAAGCATCCGAATCCCCGCCGCCCGAGAGGTTCCGGCGGAAAGACGGCGGCACAGGTCATCGTCTCCCTGGTTCTGGTGGCGCTTGTGGGATATGAGGGATTTCATATGTACCGCTCTTTCACGCCCATCTCACAGGAAACGGAAAATATGGATCTGGTGGGCGGCGGCAGCGATTCTGGGGCTGCTGCGGAATCGAAAACGGTCTATGAGAACGTTTCTGTTTCCAACGAAGACGTCCACGCCGGCGATCTGATTCTGGTCAACACGGATACCGCATATGTGGAGGAGAACCCCACAGAGATCGTGAGCATCTATGACCACAAGACGGACAACTATCATGTCAGCGGTACGGAGACCAGTCTGCGCCAGCCTGCGCTGGATGCGCTGAACCAGATGCTGGATGCCTTTTATGTGGCAACCGGACATCAGGACATGATCGTTATCAGCGGCTACCGCACCACACAGCAGCAGCAGGAGCTGTATGATGCAGACCTGGCGGAGACCGGCGAACAGACCTCGACCCGTGTGGCACTGCCCGGACACAGCGAACACGAAAGCGGCTATGCCCTGGACTTCTCCCTGTACACTGACGGGGTGCAGTACGATTATGACGGCACCGGGGAATATGCCTGGATCAACGAGAATTGTGCGCACTACGGCTATGTACTGCGCTATGCAGAGGACAAGCAGGAGACCACCGGCATCCAGGCAGAGCCGTGGCACTACCGCTATGTGGGGCAGCCCCACGCCACCTATATGATGGAAAACAACGTGTGCCTGGAGGAATACCTTACCCTGCTGAAGAACTACACCGCAGATGAGCCGCTCTCCATCACCAACTGGGACGGCGAGATCTATCAGGTATACTATGTGGCTGCGGATACGTCCACAGACTCCACCTATGTGATGGTGCCGCCGGATGCGAAGTACACCATCTCTGGCAACAACAGCGATGGATTTATCGTGACGGTGGACACCGGCGAGATTCAGAGCGGAGACGCCGCAGCTGCGACAACGCCGGAGGACAGCGCAGCAGCAGATACGGAAACAGCAGCAGAAACCAGTGCTGCCGAATAAATAGGAAAAGGTGATCTATCATGGAAAATGAAAAGAAACCAACGGAAGAGACTTTGCAGAAAGCCGGAAAGGGCTTGAAAAGCGTAGTCGGTGAGTTTAAGGAGTTTATTTCCAAGGGAAATGTACTGGACATGGCAGTCGGCCTGATCGTCGGCTCGGCATTCACAGCCATCGTGAACTCGCTGGTAGACGACATTCTGATGCCGATCATCGGCACAGTGCTTGCCGGCATCAACTTCTCGTCTCTGGGAATCACGATCCCGTGGGGCAATCATCCGTTTATTGCCATCGGCAGCTTTTTGAATACGGTTATCACATTCCTGCTGACGGCGCTCTGCGTATTTCTGATTGTAAAGGTCATGAATATGTTCCGCCGGAAACAGGAAGAAAAGCCTGCGCCGCCCAAGCCCAGCAAGGAGGAGATCCTGCTGACGGAGATCCGGGATCTGCTGGCGGCACAACAGGGAAAAGAAACGGCTGAGTCCGACGAAAAGAAAGATTAAATCTGACATCTTCTTACTATTCTACATATAGAAAAAACGCTGTTCCACGTGCAGGAACGGCGTTTTTTCGTGGGGGTATCTTTTGGTTTGTGCGTAACCCAAACAGATTTTGAGAAAAATTCCTCAGTCAGTCTGCGGCTGTCAGTTCAGCACGTTGTACGCCCATTAAGGAAACCGAATCAAGAATAACTTTCAGCATACGATTTATCATAAAACAAAAAGCAGGAGCATCCATATTCCAGGCTGCTCCTGCTTTCCTTTATGGAGAGGTTTCGTTATTTTGAGGATTTCTGTCTGTGTTTTTGTGTGCCGCCATGGCAGTTGTAGGCGTTTGAACAGCCGCCGCAGGTACCGCCGCAGGAATGTTTTCCCTTTTTGCGGTCACTCCGCATGGACAGAACGATCGCAGCAATGATTGCCACAACAATGATTCCGACAATGACACTTCCCATAGAAATGCCTCCTTTTGAAACATCAGGTCAATTTTGTTTATGCCTTTACCTTAACGCCCAGCTTGTTGCTTTCCTTATACGGACGAACCAGCAGGTAGATCATTGCAATAATCAGAGCGAATGCAACGATCAGGCTGATGATGTTTACAACACCGTTGCCGGCAGTCATCAGCTGACCGGTGAACAGGTTGCCCAGCTGGTTTACGATCAGAGCGATTACATAAGCGAAACCGCACTCATAACCAATTGCGAACCAGAACCACTTGGTGTTGTTCATCTCACGCTTGATCGCACCCATTGCTGCGAAGCACGGTGCGCACAGCAGGTTGAAGATCAGGAAGGACATACCAGCTACGCCGGTGAATGCTGCTGCCAGGTTGCTGTATACGCCGTCGCCGCCGCCATACAGGATACCCATGGTTGCTACAATGTTTTCCTTTGCAACCAGACCAGTTACGGCTGCAACAGTTGCCTGCCAGTCGCCCCAGCCCAGCGGAGCGAAGATCCAGCAGATACCCTTACCGATATAAGCCAGGATGCTGTGGCTCATCTGGTCCTCAGTCAGCATACCGAAGGAACCGTCTACCCAGCCGAAGAAGGAAGTGAACCAAACGAAGATTGTGGACAGTGTGATGATGGTACCAGCCTTCTTAATGAAGGACCAGCCGCGTTCCCACATGGAGCGGAGCACATTGCCGACAGTCGGCATATGGTATGCCGGCAGTTCCATAACGAATGGTGCCGGATCGCCAGCGAACATCTTTGTCTTTTTCAGAATGATACCGGAAACAACGATCGCTGCCATACCTAAGAAGTAAGCACCGGTTGCGATCCATGCAGAACCGCCGAAGATTGCACCGGCGATCATTGCGATAAACGGCTGTTTTGCACCGCAGGGGATAAAGGTGGTTGTCATAACGGTCATACGGCGGTCACGTTCGTTTTCAATGGTTCTCGAAGCCATGATACCCGGAATACCGCAGCCTGTGCCGACCAGAATCGGGATAAAGGACTTACCGGACAGACCAAACTTCCGGAAGATACGGTCCATAACGAATGCGATACGAGCCATGTAACCGCAGGCTTCCAGAATTGCCAGCAGAATGAACAGTACCAGCATCTGCGGTACGAAGCCCAGAACCGCGCCGACACCGGCAACGATACCATCCAGGATCAGACCCTTCAGCCAGTCAACACAGTTTACTGCGTCCAGTCCCTTTTCGATCAGTACCGGGATACCCGGAACCCATACGCCGTAGTCAGCCGGATCCGGTTCGCCCTTTGCGAACTCTTCTGCTGCTGTGGTCAGATCATTCATAGAGGCGGTCTCTGTGGTGACCTCCAGTGTTTCTTCGTCTTCTACATCGTAAGAGAAGTCAGCGTTGTACTCGTTCTCATAGTTCATGATGAGATCCTTTGCAGCCTCGCCGTCAAAGGTATCTGCTTCTGCGTCAATGTAGCTTTCCAGTTCTGCAGTGTCCACGCCCTGTTCGTCCAGGTATGCCACATAGCCGTCGATGATTGCGTTGGTGTCGCCGTATTCATCTGCCGCTTCATTATAAGAGCTTGTGCCGATGCCCAGCAGGTGCCAGCCGTCGCCGAACAGTCCGTCGTTTGCCCAGTCTGTTGCGGCAGAACCAACGGTAACCATGGAGATGTAGTAAACCAGGAACATGATAACTGCGAAGATCGGCAGACCCAGCCAGCGGTTGGTGACGATCTTATCGATCTTATCCGAAGTTGTCATGCCGGTTCTCTTTTTCTTCAGGCAGTCCTTGATGATGGATGCGATGTACAGATACCGCTCGTTGGTGATGATGCTTTCTGCATCGTCGTCCATTTCCTTTTCGGCAGCCTCGATATCCTGTTCGATGTGCTTTTTGGTAGCCTCTGGAATGTTCAGCTGTTCCAGAACCTTGTCATCACGCTCGAAGATCTTGATGGCATACCATCTCTGCTGCTCTTCCGGCTGGTCGTGCAGGCAAGCCTCTTCAATATGTGCGATAGCGTGTTCTACACAGCCGCCGAACTTGTGCTGCGGTACCATGGGAACCTTGCTCTCTGCGACTTTCATTGCCTCCTTGGCAGCCTCGTCAATACCGGTGCCTTTCAGTGCGGAGATCTCAACGACCTTGCAGCCCAGTTCCTTTGCCAGCTGGTCGATGCGGATCTGGTCGCCGTTCTTGCGGACAATGTCCATCATGTTGATGGCTACGACTACCGGAATGCCCAGCTCCACCAGCTGTGTGGTGAGGTACAGGTTACGTTCCAGGTTGGTACCGTCGATGATGTTCAGAATGGCATCCGGACGTTCCTGGATCAGATAGTTTCTGGCAACAACCTCTTCCAGGGTGTACGGAGAAAGGGAGTAGATACCCGGCAGGTCCGTGATGATAACATCTTTATGACCTTTCAGCTTACCTTCCTTTTTTTCTACGGTTACACCAGGCCAGTTACCAACGAACTGGTTCGAACCTGTCAATGCGTTGAACAATGTGGTTTTACCAGCGTTCGGGTTACCGGCTAATGCGATTTTGATACCCATTTGATTCAATCCTTTCGTACATTTTATCTGTTAGTGATTGCTAATTAGCAGTTACTAACTTGTGACCAAAAAAATAATTCTGCCGTAAAATGAAGAGGTGAACCTGCTGGAGCAGCAGATCCACAGGTTTTTTATTCCACTTCGATCAGTTCGGCATCTGCTTTTCGCAGGGACAGTTCGTAACCTCTGACGGTAACTTCTACCGGGTCTCCCAGGGGAGCGACCTTGCGGATATAGACTTCAACACCCTTTGTGATGCCCATGTCCATGATGCGGCGCTTTACAGCACCTTCGCCGGTCAGCTTTTTTACCCGGACGGTCTGTCCGATTTTGGCGTCTTTTAATGTAGCCATTGTTGAATTCCTCCTCTTATATCATAATTTTTGCAGCCATTTCTTTGGTAATGGCAATACGAGTCTCCTTGACATTGACGATGAGATTTCCGCTGCCGGAATTTACCACCGTAAGTGTTCCGCCAACCACAAAGCCCAGATCTTCCAGATGCTTTTTGGTTTCGGCTCCTCCGCCAACTTTTTTAATGACAACTTCGTCACCTGGATTTGCAAACATCAGCGGCATCATATCAGTTTTCCTCCTTTTTCCGAATACGGTCACCTGCTTATGAAATAGACAAGCGAGGCAAATTTTTGTTAGAAAAAGCTAACTTATTGAAAAAATAGAAGAGTTAGAACGTTCTAACCCTCTTGTTAGTATACAACTTCTGACCGCATTTGTCAAGGGGAAAATGCTGATTTTTGAATTTCGTGGGATTGCACAAACTGCAAATGAAAATGGGAAATCAGTTCGTAGATTTTTTCACAGGAATGCGGTAGGAACGTTTGCGGGCGAGGATTGCAAAGCAGGAGAAGTGTGATAGGCTTATGAGAAATTGGGGTACGGAGGGGTTGATGTGGGGTTAGCCCGATAGCGTTCCTATGGGCGTTGATATTATAATGTATATACAGAAAAGTCAATGAAAAATGGCTGAGAGGTTTCAGACTGAGACAATTGGGATGTGGTGCAGTGCCGATTCAAACTAATGGGATTTGTTTTATTTGAATCAATGTGCTTTTTAGGCTACTTAATGCTGATTGTACTTTTGATTATTTTGCTTCGCGGATATAAAACATTGTTTTATTTTGAAATTCTGATTTCAGTTGACAAGTGCGCTGAATTGTGGTATACTATACAAGTCGGCACGAGAGGTGCAGATGAAACATATCGCGGGATGGAGCAGCTCGGTAGCTCGTCGGGCTCATAACCCGAAGGTCGTCAGTTCAAATCTGGCTCCCGCAACCAGAAGCAGTTATTTTTAAGATAACTGGGAGGAAAAGAAAAGCACGCAGTTTCGGTACTTTATCGAGGTTGCGTGCTTTTTTGTTGTCGTTTTTGCGTTGTATGAAACAGTTCGTTTTTTGAGAAAAACATGATTTTGACCCCAATTTGACCCCAAAACATCAAAAAGAAAAGTGGAGCAGGACAACACATCCTGCTCCATTTCCTTTATAGATTGACAATTACCACAAACTCACCCTGCTGCAAAACAATCTCATTCACAGGTGTCGGCGTGGGTGGGTACATCGTGGCTAATTTCTGGGCAATGGCGGTTTGCAGACACTGAATGCCGTATTGCAGATCGTTTGCCTCAATGCTCATATCCTCAAAATCTACAGGATTCAGCAGAAAGCCATTTGGCATTGGTGTTACTGCGATTGCATAGGACTGCACTTGCGGCATACTGGGCAGGGTGAAGAACTCCTCCATGACTTTCATTTCCTCTTGCTTTTGACTGTCCAGAACGTGTGTATAAGTATCCAGCGTAAACGAAACTGAGGAATGTCCTAACAGAATTGAAGTGGTTTTTGCGTCCATGCCTTGTTCCATGGCTCGGGTTGCAAAGGTATGTCTGAGGGCGTGAAAGGTGTAGTGCCCAAGACCAGAGGCTTTCAGAATCTCGTCATAGGCATCCTTGAATGTTCTGGGTTCCAAGTATCCGCCCAATGGGTTTGTCACCAGAAATCCGGAGTCCTGATAGGCTGCACCAGCTGTCATGGCATCGTTCTGCTGTACATTTTTCCATTGCTGCAATTCGTTTGCGATATTGGGAATCAAGGGAATGGAGCGAATGGAATTCTTTGTTTTTGGCTCCTGAATGACGATCTCCGTGGAATTGCCCATACCGTTGTAATCCAATTTGGGCAGACGATTTATCGTACGGCGGATAGAGAGCATTCTCTTGCCAAAGTCGATATCTTCCCAGCGGAGTCCCAGCAGTTCGCCCAGACGAATCCCTGTCGCAAGTGTCAAACGGATGAAAATGCCGTACCGGTATTTGTAACTTGTATAAATAAGCTTTTGCTGTTCCTCACGGGTGAGAATCTCAACCTGTGGTTTTTCATTGCGTGGCAGACTGATCGCATCGCATGGGTTGAAGTCGATGTAATGTTCCAGTACTGCCTGATTCATCGCCTTGTGCAGGCAGCGGTGAAGATTCAGAATGGTTTTGGGCGAAAGCCCCTGCGTATTCTGCTTGTAGTTGTAGAAGTCCTGCAGGAGCTTTGTAGTGAGATCTTTCAGCTTGAGGGTTGGAAAGGCTGGTGCAAGGTGATTTTCGATGTAGCCCCGATAGCTGACGTAGGTGGACTGTTTGACCTTGTTTTTCATGTAGGTTTCCAGCCAGAGCCGCAGCCAGTCGAGAAAGGTGGTGGAAGTCGGGTCAACGTGTTTCTGAAAGTGGATCTTGTATTCCTCTTCGTGCAGCTTTTGAATTGCCTCTGCCTTGGTTTTTGCATAATAGGAAATACGTTTCGGCTTTCCAATCTCAAAATCGTAGCCGGCTGTGACACGAATTTCAAATCTGCCGTCTGTCCGTTCCCGAATGCTGCCTTCGTTGTGGTTTCTCTTTTTGCGTTCCATATCGGATACCTCCTATGTGATTTTATGGATTTGTTGCATATCCGATTAAAATGGATTATTTTGTCTGAGCCGATAGTAGGAAGAACGGGAGATGTGCAGTTGACCAAGGGCTTGGGACACGGTGATTTGTTTTGCCTCAACAGCCTGCATTACAATTTCCCAGTTCTCGGGCAGTTCCAGCGTTGGTCGCCCAAACTTGATGTCTTTCTTTTTCGCCGCATCAATTCCCTCACGCTGTCTGCGTCTGATTTTCAGGCGTTCATTCTCTGCAATACTTCCAAGCACTTCAATCAGAATCGCATTGATCATATCCATGACCCACATCTGCTCCGGTGGAAAATCGGTCAATGTAGTGGGAATGTCAAGGATTTTGACATGAATGCCGTTGCACTTGAAAAACTCCAACTCTTGCTTGATGTCAGCTTTATTTCTGCTGAGTCTGTCCAGTTCCTTGATGACCAGCGTATCGCCGCTCCTGAGCATCTGCTTTTTCAGATATTGGTAGCCTTCACGCTCAGTATCTTTGCCGGAACACTTGTCCACAATGATATTATCTCTGCTGACCCCATAATTTGTGAGAGCCTCGATCTGCCTGTCCTCGTGCTGTTCCCTGCTGGAAACACGGGCATAGCCAAACGTTCTGTTGTCCATAAAAGCACCTCCAATTGTCTCAAAAAGTCCTGCCACTTTTGGAACGTCCCAAAAGTCAAAAGCGAACCTTTTGGTACAGGTTTTTGAGAAAAAAGGAACCGTCCCAGAAAGTACACTTTTTGGAACGGTTCTTCTTGTAATTACTGCTGTGCAAAAATCTCTTCACTTTGAACGGCGTTGATTGTCTCCAAAAGCAAGTTGCTGTCGCACAGCATTTCCTCGATCTCATCGGCAGAGTAGCCATAGTCCAACAGCAAAAGAACATCCTCCTCTGTCACACCGTAGCAACTGCACATCTCCAGTAATAGTTCCTCTTGCTGGGTGTAATACTCCTCTTCCAACTCATCGTACCAGTCAGCCCACTTGCCGAACCGGAAATTTTCCTGCACCTCAAATGTAGAACAGGTCAGAAAACCATAGCGGTCGATCTTCAAGATCGTGCCTTCATCTACATTCAACACTTCAAACGGATACTTGTGGAAACCAACTTTTTGCAATGCCTTTTTCAGAATGCTTTCGGTTGAAGCGTAGATGTAAAGTCCCAGCTGTGCAAAGTGGAGCAGGCACATGGGATTTGACCCTTTCACCAGATGCAGCGTGTTATTTTCGTCCAGAGCCGTAAAGCAAAAACTGCCCTGCACGGATTCTGCCATGTTTTTGAGCGAGTCGAAGTTCAATTTGCCCTGCTGTTCCAACAGCTGCACTGCAACATATGAATCCGTTTCGATCTGCGTTTGCGGCAAGTACTTTTCCATACGCAGATCCTTGTCATTGTACAGCACGCCGTTATGGGCAAAGGCAAAGTCTACGTCAGCATGACCATAGAAAGGATGATTGTTGTAGTTGAATTTCTCGTTGCCCTGTGTGGTCATGCGAGTATGTCCCATAACGGCTCTTGTGCCGTTGGGTGCGTTGAAGTGAATCTTGTGGGCAGGTTTCGGTCTTTTGTAGATAGTGACCTTGCCGCTCTTCACATAGGCAATCCCAGACGCATCCGTTCCTCGTTCTTCTGCCGCATTCGCCAACGCCTGTGTCAACTTTTTCAACAGCCTATCTGACACAATGCCCTTGTAGTCCAGCCATCCAAATAATGCACACATATCAATATTCCTCGTATAATAGATTTTAGGGTGATTTGAAGAGTACCCCAATGAACCTCTGC
>ERZ808270.1281-NODE-1281-length-11286-cov-3.104888_pt1 | contig 11286 bp, 10 predicted proteins | sample MGYA00521082_ERZ808270 | MGnify/ENA primary metagenome ERZ808270 (study PRJEB31516, sample SAMN03275594) | gut metagenome | biome: mammalia-associated habitat; material: feces | host: Papio cynocephalus | place: Kenya | collected 2012-07-27 ...
GATAGTTGTACTTTCCAAGCAAAGCTCCAAGCAAATAGTAGGATGCACGTATCTTCCGAATATATTCATCATCCACACAGACATCCTCGCCGGTTCTAATCGTTCCGCCGCAGATAGAAACTGTATGGTTATCAATGTATTTTACCTTAGCGCCAATTGTCTCGATCGCACGAAGTAATGTCTTTGTATCTTCCACATATGGTACATTCTCAATAATGCATTCTTCGTCTGTCATGACTGCTGCTGCAAGGATACCAAGTGCGGCGTTTTTCGCACCGGCAATTGAAACTTCACCCTCCAGAACATTGCCGCCTTTTATAACATATTTTTCCATTTCACACCTCTGTGCTGCCAGTTATTTTTTACGCTACTAGCCCATAATCTCAATAATTATAACACATTCCATTATTTTGTAAAGCATTTTACTTGTCTGCCTCACAATAAATGCATCGATAAATACGATTTTTTTCATCGGCTAATTTAAATATATGCACAATTCCTGGTTCTGTCGATGTGATACAACGAGGATTTTTACATTTTTTCACATTAATCAGTTTTTTCGGCAATGCAAGCTTCTTTTTTTCAACCGTCTGTCCATCTTTAATAATGCTGACTGTAATGTCCGGATCGATATAGCCGAGCACGTCTAAGTTCACATCGTATTCTTTGTCGATCTTCAGGATATCCTTCTTTCCCATCTTGCTGCTCTTGACGTTCTGTAAAATGGCTACGGAGCAGTCGAGCTTGTCAAGTTCGAGGTCGTGATATACCTGAAGTGCCTTACCGGCAGTAATATGATCCAGCACAATACCATTTTGAATACTATCTATCTTCATGATTCTTCCTCCTTCATGCAAATCTGTTTATCGTACGGAGAGTGGTATATAATTGCAATGGCCTGCCTAAGAATATGCAATTACATACAACCCAACTTACATTTTTCGAATTTGCATTTGTCGTCATTTACCTTGTTTATGTTCTCATATCCTTACTCTGGGATCTGAGTGGGCTTTTTCGCGAGTTCTCTCTCTCAAAAACACACAGCGTGGGTTTTTCACCCATTTTTTCTTTCTCTACACACACTTTTCCCGCCGGAGCACATCCGGCAGCTTCCTGCATGGGTTTTTCCACAGGTTTTCTCTCTCAAAAACACACAGCGTGGGCTTTTTTGACCGTTTTTCCTCTTCCACACACACTTTTCCCGCCGGAACTTGTCCAGAAGCTTCCTGCATGGTTTTTTCCACAGGTTACTCCGGAATCTTCGCAAGCTTGTCTGCGGACAGATTCAGCTTCGCGCCATTCGCCTTGAGCAGTGTCAGCATCAGTGCCATACGCACAAATTTTCCGTTCAAAACCTGACGGAAATAGCAGGCACGTGGATCGTCATCAATCTCCACAGAGATCTCATTGACACGTGGAAGCGGATGCAGGATTGCAAGATCAGACTTTGCAAGCTTCAACTTCTTTCCATCGAGAATGTATGTATCTTTCAATCTGACATAATCCGCCTCGTTGAAGAAACGCTCTTTCTGTACTCTTGTCATATAGAGCACATCCAGCTCGCCCATCACTTCTTCCATCGATTCTACTTCTTCATATGGAATATGATTTGCCTCAAGCACTTCGGAGATAATATATTCCGGTACGCGGAGTTCCTTCGGTGCAATCAGGATAAATTTAATATTTTTATAACGGGATAATGCCTTGATCAACGAATGTACGGTACGTCCAAATTTCAAGTCACCGCACAGACCAATCGTAAAGTTGTCCAGTCTGCCCTTCTCACGCAGAATCGTAAGCAGATCTGTAAGTGTCTGTGTTGGATGGTTGTGACCGCCATCACCAGCATTGATGATTGGCACACTGCTTACCATAGAAGCACGCATCGGCGCACCTTCCTTCGGATGACGCATCGCAATGATATCTGCGTAGCAGCTTACGACTCTGGTTGTATCGCCCACGCTCTCACCCTTCGTTGCAGACGAAGAATCAGCCGAAGAAAAACCAAGTACATTTCCACCAAGCTCCATCATTGCTGATTCAAAGCTAAGTCTTGTTCTTGTACTTGGTTCAAAAAATAATGTTGCAAGTTTTTTGCCCTTACACGCCTCGCTATATGCTTCTTTGTCGTCGATGATATCCTGCGCCAGTTTCAAAATACCATCAATTTCTTCCACGGTCAGGTCTGTTGAGTCAATTACATGTTTCATTTCTGGTTTCCTCCCATTGAACGCACGTTATTTTTCTTGAATATCTCATCAATTGCAAACCGGTCTTCCCGGTTGCACACGAGGATATACGTTTTTCGATTCGCACGAATCTTCAGTACAATTACATTGCTGTCCTCCCCCTGGTTTTCCAGGAGGAAGGACCGCATGAATTCCCATTCAATAAATGTGGTTCCGACCAGCACACCATCTTCTGTGATGCCACTCTGTATCCGGGTGGACAGCACGATGAACAACACAAACATCAATACCGCAGGCACAAATATGTAGATCTTAAAATACACCAACACAACAAGTCCCACAAGTCCAAGGTTCGCATAGACAACCTCAGAGATATTTAATTTGTGATGCAGCCGGCTCTTTATGACGATCCCCGACTGTTTTTTCACGGCAGAGGCGCAGACAAGCACACCCGTGCCAAAGCCAAGGAAAAGCACAAACGCCAGTACCGAAAGCCACACATCCATATATTATACCACTTAGATTCCTTTTATCAATGTATACATGACAGCTTTTTCTGCGTGTCTTCTGTTTTCTGCCTGGTCGAGAATATGATTGAGATTCTTCATCTCCACTTCCTTCGAAATCTCGAAGCCTACATGCATTGGCATATCGTGGAAGACAAGCGCATGGCTGCCCTCCAAGAATTCGTCGTTCAACTGATATGGCATCATCTTGTCCATAAGTTCCTTCTTCTTATCCTGATATGCAGGATCGTTGAAGAACTCCATGTCAAGCCATGTGTCAGTATAGCAGATATCCATGTCTTTCACATATTTCTTCACTTCGTCCATCGGCATGTTCGGATCAAGCTCTACGTAGTAGCCTGTCTTCTTTGCTTCCTCATAGAAGTCCGGCCCGCAGGCAGTGTCATTTACAAGCGGGGTAAGTCCGTACAAGGTTCCCTGCTTCATCTTGGAGAAAAATTCTACCAGTGAATTGAATACGTTGTTCTTTGCGCCGATGTATAAGAACTTGACATTCAGGCTTCCGAACTTCTCGATGATCGTCAGTGCATCTGCCAGAATCTGGCATGGATGATAAGAGTTGTCGCAGCCATTGATAAATGGTACGGTTACATTATCACCGAACAGCTCAACGGTCTCATTTTTCACGAGACGAGCCATGATGATGTCGACATTACGGCATACATATTTGATCTCAGAAACCGGCTCACCAAGGACAAAGTTACTGTCTCTCCAAAGCTGGTTGTAGTAAGTTCCGCCAAGCTCTGTCATACCTGTCGTAAAGGAAAGGAATGTACGGGTGCTTGTCTTTTCAAACAAAGTATAGAGCTTTTTGCCCTCCAATGCGTGGCTGTACTTCTCTGGATTCTTCTTCATATCCAGCGCAAGGTCAAGAATCTTCTGCAGCTCCTCCGCAGAGAAATTCTTGAAATTCAACATATTCTTCATGATATCTTCCTCCCATTTTATAAATATTTCTTTAAGTCGTCTGCCTTGTCGGTCTTCTCCCATGGAAGGTCGATATCGGTTCTTCCAAAATGTCCATAAGCGGCTGTCTGCTTGTAAATTGGTCTGCGCAGATCAAGCATCTTGATGATACCTGCCGGGCGCAGGTCAAAGTTCTCACGGATAATCTCTACGAGTTTATCATCTGCAAGCCTGCCTGTGCCAAATGTATCTACCATGATCGAAGTTGGTCTTGCAACACCGATCGCATAAGAAAGCTGAATCTCGCACTTTTCAGCCAGTCCGGCTGCCACGATATTTTTCGCTACATAACGAGCAGCATACGCTGCGGAACGGTCAACCTTTGTGCAGTCCTTTCCAGAAAATGCTCCGCCGCCGTGACGTGCATATCCACCATAGGTGTCTACGATGATCTTACGTCCAGTTACACCGGAGTCACCGTTTGGCCCACCGATAACAAAACGTCCAGTTGGGTTGATGAAAAACTTTGTCTCATCGTCAATCATATCCTGTGGAAGGACTGGATCAAACACATATTTCTTGATATCCGCATGAATCTGCTCCTGCGATACATTCTCGTCATGCTGGGTAGAAAGCACAACTGCCTCTAATCTGCAAGGCTTTCCGTTCTCATCATACTCTACAGATACCTGTGTCTTGCCGTCCGGTCTTAAATAAGAAAGTGTACCATTCTTACGAACCTCTGTCAGTTTTCTTGCAAGCTTGTGTGCCAGTGAGATTGGATATGGCATAAGCTCTGGTGTCTCGTTTGTTGCATAGCCGAACATCATACCCTGATCGCCGGCACCGATTGCCTCGATCTCTTCGTCTGACATATGATTTTCCTTTGCTTCGAGTGCCTTGTCAACACCCATTGCGATATCGGTTGACTGCTTGTCAAGTGCTACGATCACGCCACAGGTATCACAGTCAAATCCGTACTTTGCACGGTCATAACCGATCTCGCGGATTGTCTCACGGACGATTGTCTGAATATCGATCTGTGCCTTTGTTGTGATCTCGCCCATAACAAGTACCAGTCCGGTTGTTACGGCTGTCTCACAGGCAACACGGCTCATAGGGTCCTGTGCCAGAAGTGCGTCTAATACGGCATCACTGATCTGATCACAGATTTTGTCAGGATGGCCTTCGGTTACTGATTCTGAAGTAAATAATAACTTCTCCATTTGTTCCTCCTTTTGAACTCGCTCTCCTTATGATGAAATATGTAGGTTATGGCTATATGCGATGTCTATTATAATAATTTCACACAGACACGTTCGCACTCATAGAAACACATAGCGGATACTAAATTCGTGCTGTGCACTCATTAAGTACCGATGTGTTTTTAATGGTCTGTTTAGAAATTATTATATATAGACATCTCGCTTCGTTCATATACAGACATTTTCATCACTGGTTCGCTTTACCTTGTGTATATTGTGGTTGTCTCTTAATCAGCGGCAATTCATAAAAAATAAATCCGGCTGCAAGCAACCGGATTTGAAAGTCGTTATCAAATCTTCTTATTGCTCGACAACTTAATCTAAGTATCGCTCAGGTCGGCACCTTCCGTCTCCGGGGTTGCCGTGGCTTCTTCGTCCCTTATGACTCCACCACTCTGAATAAGAGAGACATGTCTAACATATATCATATATTTCTAATTGTCAATGGTTTTATTTGCTATTCTCGTTGTATTTTCGCATGTTCTGGCATATTTTCATCCGGATGATGTCTGTTTGTCAGTTCCGTCATCATGCTTCCTACGGAAAACACGGAGCAACAGCATCACCAGCATCAAAAGCAGCACACCCCCGGCTGCTCCACAGCTATCGAGCAGTACATCTTTTGCCTGTCCGCTTCGCCCGGGAACAAACAACTGATGAAACTCGTCCGTCATCGCATACACCGTTGCGGTTCCCCATGCGAAAAGTGCCGACAACTTCCGTTTCCTGCGGGTATCCAGCCATACACCGCAAAGCAGCATTGCAAAGACGGCGTACTCTGTCGCATGTGCCAGCTTCCGGATCGGATGATCGACTTTCGCCGCAAACGCAAGCTGCGCCTCCTCCGGCCAGTTCTTAAAATCCGGGTGTACGATCCGTCCAAACTCCATCCCGACCGTATAACTGTCCTCCGTCGATTCCACACCATTTCTGGCAGAGAAACAGAAGATCATAACCGCAAACAGAACCGACAGTACAAGAAACACCATCTGCCGCTTTGACAGCCTCCCCGACTGCACCCGCGGACTCCTAGATATGCTTTCTGATTGCATCTGCCAACGCCTTTAAGGATTCTGATTCTGTCTCGCCCTGCTTCCATGTCACCTTTACGTCATCCCCTGCGTGACGTGGAATCACATGCATATGGAAATGATGCACCGTCTGTCCGGCAACCTCTCCATTGTTCTGCACGATATTCAAGCCCTCACAGCCGGTTTCTTCCTGTACTGCTTTCGCAACATGCGTTGCAAGTGAAAATACCTTGCCTGCAGTCTCCTCGTCTAGCTGGTAGATGTTATCGTAATGCTCTTTCGTCAGGATCAGCGCATGTCCCTGATTGGCTGGTGCCAGATCCAGAATCACGCGGCACTCTGGTGTCTCATATACGGTTGCAGATGGAATCTCTCCATTTGCGATCTTACAGAAAATACAATCATCTTTTTTCATCTTCACTTACTCCTTTTCATTTTGTTTACCCTTTCTGATAACGCACGGCATCGCTCTGTTCTTACACCTGATACCCCCGCGTACCATAATCTACGCCCTGCACGCTCTCATTCAACATGCCCTTACCATAGGTAAGTCCAGCGTACACCTGATGTACATTCTGCATCACAGCGCCCTCGTTGTCAAGTTCATGCAAATGCACAAATCCGACGCGCAGATCATCGACCATCTGCACACACCGTTCCAGCTCATCCGGCTGTCTGCGCACTTCTGAGCGTACAAGCTTCCCATAGATAAATCTTAAAATGGCAATTACATTTCTTCCAAGCGGATCTTCTTTCGAAAAGCAGTCGATCAGCTCCTGCATTGCGCGCCGCGCCTGCCCGATATTCTGCAGATACGCCATCCGGTCATCCGCCTCATATGCCGCTATCGCGTCATTTCCATATGTATGAAAGATATCACACAGTACCAGAATCAGACCACTGTGGTTTTGCTGACTGATGCGCCGTGTGAATTCCTGTTTTTGTTCCTGTGTCATGTTTTTCCTCTTACTTCCCACTCTATGAGTGAATTTTTCCGCGATGTTTCATTTTCTCCACAGAACATTACTGAAGCAGCTGCAAGATAGATTCCGGACGATCATTGGCTTTCTGCATCATTGCGATCGCCGCCTGCGACAGCACCTCCTGCTGTGTATATTCGGTCATTTCCTCCGCCATATCCGTATCCATAATCCGTGAATATGCTTCTGTGATACTCTCGCTCTGCACCTCCAGATTCGAATGAACATCATCCAGACGATTCTCATAAGCACCCAGCTTCGAACGTGCAGCTGAAACCTTCTTCACTGCCTCATCAATAATATCCACTGCCTGGCTTGCATAATTATGTGTGTATATGATCAGTTCATCTACGCCAAGCGATTTTGCATTTAACTCTGGAATGTCAATCGCCAACTGCTCACCCTCATTGGAACCCGTCTGTATCACCATTGTTCCAGCCGACAGCACTTCGATCTCCGCCGTTATGGCTCCGCCATTTTCGGCAACGGCACCCGGATCTGCTTCAATCGTCATTGAGAAGCCGCTTCGGTCTGTCACCTCAATCTTATTTCCATCTGTCTTCAAAGTTGCAGTTGTAGAAAATCCATCCTCTGTGACGTTCAAGGCTGCCTGGCAATCCTTACCCTGCTTCATCGTACCATCTGTCACTCCCAGTACCGCTGCCAGCTCTGGATTTCCCACAGAAATGCTGATTTTCTCGCTACTACCGTATGCCTTTGTGCGGAACACAACCGGCGCTCCACTGTCAAAGCTCTCTTCTGTCGTTCCGTCATTCGACGCAAAGACATCTATATTGATCTTGGCAAGACTGGTCTGAATCTTTCCATATACATCCTCCATCGTCATGCCTTCTTCAATCTCGATTGCAAATCCGTTCACCTTCAAGGTTCCCGCCTGATCTTTTGTGATCACGGCCGTGGAATAAGTTAATCCTGTCGTCATGGATGCCTGTTCTGCATCCGCAGTTACATTAATCGAATAAACACCCGTGCTTACTTCTGATGAAATGTACGTTGCTTTCACACCATTGACGCTGGACAGGGAACGTCTCGTCAGATCACCATTCAGCAGCGTCTGTCCGTTAAATGCGGTCGTATCGGAAATCTGTGTCAGCTCGGCTGCAAGGGAATCGATCTCCTCCTGAATCGCATCACGGTCGACTTCATCGTTGACATCATTTGCCGCCTGCACGGCAAGCTCACGCATACGTCCTAAAATGCTGTGCATCTCCTCCATGCCGCCCTCTGCGGACTGGATCACAGAGATACCATCATTGGAATTCAATGCCGCGCGGTCAAGTCCCCGGATCTGTGCACTCATCTTCTTTGAAATCGCAAGTCCTGCCGCATCATCTGCCGGGCTTGTAATCTTATACCCGGAAGAAAGTCTGGACATCGACTTTGCAACTTTATTATTTATTTTACCAAAATTCGTCGTGGCATTCATCGCCAACGCATTATAGTTAATTCTCATGTTCTGCCTCCTGTCATCTGTTTCTAACTTATTTATCGGAAATTTGCGCAAATGCCTTAACAAAGAACACGGAAGCTTCACAAAGTTTCTGTGTCGAAGGATGAGCCACCGCATCTGCCTGTGCGGAATTCGTGAAGTCCACCCTGTGGCTCTGCCCCAGTGAAATCTTCGCATCCGCATACGGACTCTCCGCAAGCAATGCCCCAAATGCTTCTGACTGTGCCTGCAATGCGTTGTTACCATCTGAAGTATCTGAAATGATCGCACCTTCCCATGTTCCCTGTGCATCCACATGCAAGGTCGCAGAAAGCTTTCCGAACCGTGCAGATGGCAGCTGTATCTCGATCGTGCCACGCTGGCTGGCATCCGTCTGCAAAGTCAGATTGACAAGCCTGGTTCCTGTCTCCGTCACAACCGGAAGCTGGTACTGCTGCCGCTTTGCCATTGCACCAAGGATACGGAATCCAGCTTGCACCAGTTTCAAATTCTGAAAATCCATCGACGTTCCACCAAGCTGTGCCTGTGTATACATCTGCTCTACAAGCTGTTGCTGCAGATCCGCATAGGTCAGTGACAGATCTCCGCCTTGTCCAAGCTGTTCTAACAGGCTTTCCGCCTCAAACGGCAATTCGATTTCTGCCCCGGCAAGTGACTTTGCCATCGCATCGGTTTCTGTGTCGACAGCATCCTCTGTCGTATGATCTTCGAAATGCAGGTTCTTCATTACCTGCGCCAGAAGGCTGTATATATCTGTGCTTTCCACCGCATCCGTCCCATGCAGAATCACATTTGCCGCCTGCACATTCACAGCACTTTCTTCCAATCTCTGTGCCTGCAGCAATTCTTCCGCCTCCGCAAGCGAGTCGTCTGTTTCAATCTCCCGCCATGGATTCACTGCATCTTCCGCATTTTCTGCCATCTCTATATCCTGCACACGATTACCCTGCGCGCTCCTTTTTTCTTCATTCGAAAATGCCGCTTCTATCTGCGCGTCCATCTTCGTACCGCGAGTCTGCATCTCAGTCAGCATACCAAACGCATCATCAACAGAGACATCTATGCCTGCTGCCTTGCGGCTTCGCATCGCCGTAATCAGGTTGCGCACGGTAAGACGACTGTTGTTCGCAAACAGATACCCGGCTTCCCGATCCCCGGACTTCTCCAGCTTCTTCAATACACGATACATGCCAATATAGCCGGAACGTTCCTCTTCGCTGATTTCTCCTCGTCGTTCTACATCCCGCAGGAATGTCGCAAAATCCTCTGTCTCCTTGACACCTGACTGATAGTTTTTCTCCCGCAGTGTCTGATTCAGTTCTTCCACCGACAGATCCAGCGGATTGATTCCATCCCGGATCATCGACAACACCGCGTTCGGCTGACATGCTGCAAGCAGATCATTCACCTCCCGGTCATATTGGATTACCTGCTGTAAATTCTCCTCTGTAACCGCAATCGAATTATATCCTAATATACGCACGGCACGTGTGTGTTCCGTATCTGCCGGAAGCTGCATCTCCTGTAAGATTGCGTCCACATTGACAAATGCCTTGCGGATGCTGTCTCCCATATCTGCCCGCGGTGCGGTGCCAAGTGCATCGTATTCCCGCTCCATCGCCGCGAAGTCTGCCGAACGGCGGATGGTGGCAGATGTGCTTTCATCTACCTGTCCTGCGTTGCCTGCTGCCGCTGGATTCCCGGTCTGTACAACAGCCTCTCGATTGTCGATTTCCTCTCCGGCAACAAGTGCAGCCAATCCACGCATGGAAACTATCTGCAGTGCGCTGCCCCGCGCCTGCATCTGAACTGCCTGCGTGTTCATCGCAGCATTCGCAACCCGCTCTGCATCGAAGAGGTATCCCAGCCGGACTGCCGGAGCCGTTCCGATCGTCTGTAAATCCTGCTGCAATTCTGTATAGGAAGCAACATTTTCTTCTGTCGCTTCTACGCCATTTCTGGCGAAAAGTTCTTTCGTCATCTGTGCTTCTACGTTTCGAAGCTTTGCTACGACCTGTGACAGGTCGCGCGTATCAATGTTGATATCCTGTTTTAACATACGGACTGCCGCCTGCTGTGTCATAGACAAACGCAGCTCCTCCAACTGCCGCAGTGCCGTCACCGCACGGAGCGACTGCGGCGGCGTCTCAGCTCCCGGCCGGGAATCTGACCGGGAACGATTCTGCTCTGCCGGATTCCCCGTTTCCGCATTGGAACGTCCGACGTTTCCCGCTCCTGCTGCATCTTCCCGCGCTGCCAGCATCGCTGCAATCGTAAGAGGTTTTCCCTCCCGCACACTCTCTGTCACATCGGTCTCCGTCAGGCTTTCGACCGCCTGCCGGAGTTTTTCCGCTTTGATCTCGATGTTCTGCTCTGCCTGTGTCTGTTCCATTTCTGCCGTTGGCAGTTCGTCTATCGGTGTTCCAACCTGCGCCTGCATATCCATATATGTGCGCATGGAATCGGTCGTAACCGGAATATCATTCGTGAGCATCAGAGCTGCGCCACTCTTGCTCTGATCATTCACCGGGATGCCTGCCTGTTCTATAATGTGCTGCAGCTGTGTCTGTAATGTCTGCGGCAATTCATTCCATGCCTGCGACTGTGCCTGCGCTTCTGTCTCGCCGGATGTCTGCCTACTCTGCTGTCCACTGTAATGCGCCTTGTAGAGATTCTCCTGGTTGAGTGGCATTTTATTTTTCAGCAAATATAAAATATCGTTGCTGCCAACCTGCAAATCCACGTCTGTACCTGCAATCTTCGCGCCCGTACTGGTAAATACGAGATTGGATACATCGCCCTGATCGACCTTCGCCTGTGCCAGAACATTTGCTAATGCATCCTTATGCGCCTGATCCCTCATCGAATTTACAATATCCATCAGATCTGACAAAGATGCCGAACCGACGTCAATTCC
>ERZ808270.1282-NODE-1282-length-11284-cov-6.230118_pt1 | contig 11284 bp, 8 predicted proteins | sample MGYA00521082_ERZ808270 | MGnify/ENA primary metagenome ERZ808270 (study PRJEB31516, sample SAMN03275594) | gut metagenome | biome: mammalia-associated habitat; material: feces | host: Papio cynocephalus | place: Kenya | collected 2012-07-27 ...
AGTGTATGACAAAGCAACCCCAATTTGACTATTCCGACATAAGTTTCAAGAACAACGGCAAATTAAAGCTCATTATCGTAGTTGGTACTCGCCCTGAGATCATCCGCTTGGCAGCCGTTATCAACAAATGCCGTAAATACTTTGATGTCATCCTCGCCCACACAGGTCAGAACTACGACTACAACCTCAACGGCATCTTCTTTCACGACCTGAAGTTAGCAGAACCCGAAGTATATATGGATGCCGTAGGCGATGACCTTGGAGCCACTTGTGGCAACATCATCAACTGCTCTTACAAACTTTTCGCACAGACCAAGCCAGATGGAGTATTGGTATTAGGCGACACCAATTCATGTCTTAGCGTTATCGGAGCTAAACGTTTACATATTCCAATTTTCCACATGGAAGCCGGCAACCGCTGCAAAGACGAATGCCTGCCCGAAGAGACCAACCGCCGCATTGTCGACATTATCAGCGATGTCAACATGGCCTACTCAGAGCACGCCCGTCGCTACCTTGCTGACTGTGGTTTGCCCAAAGAGCGCACTTACGTAACCGGTTCCCCCATGGCAGAAGTGCTCCACAACAACCTTGCCGAGATAGAAGCAAGCGATGTGCACAAACGCCTTGGTCTTGAGAAAGGCAAATACATCTTGTTGTCAGCTCATCGCGAAGAGAATATCGACACCGAAAAGAACTTCCTCTCGCTCTTCAATGCCATCAATCGCATGGCAGAGAAATACGATATGCCCATTCTTTATAGCTGTCACCCCCGCAGCCGCAATCGCCTTGCCAAGAGTGGCTTCCAACTCGATCCTCGAGTGATTCAACACGAACCCCTCGGCTTTCACGACTACAACTGCTTGCAGATGAATGCCTTTGCCGTAGTGAGCGATAGTGGCACGCTGCCTGAAGAATCATCGTTCTTTACCAGTGTAGGTCATCCATTCCCCGCCATTTGCATCCGCACCTCGACGGAGCGTCCCGAAGCCATCGACAAGGGCGACTTCATCATCGCTGGCATCGACGAAAAGTCATTACTTCAAGCCGTCGACACCGCCGTAGAACTTTGTCGTGACAGTCAGCACGGCCTTCCCGTGCCCGACTACGTAGACGAGAATGTCAGCACCAAAGTCGTGAAAATCGTGCAATCGTATGTAGGGATTGTGAATAAGATGGTGTGGCGTAAGTCTTGATCTTGTTTGAGTGTAGATACATTCTTTGCGCTTCGCGCATTCCTTGAACATGAATGCTCATTAATTCTACATTAATCTCTCATTAATACTTTCCTTCGGTCATGAATTAATCATGAATTTCATTGCACGTAATTAGCAAAAGATGAAGTAAAATTAATAGAGATAATAAATAGGGAAACGACGGAATAGTCTTTCTACTATCCCATCGTCACCATTGTAGTCAACTTTACTCTTCCTCAATCCACCCAAACACCTTCTGAGCATTCAAGCAAGGACAATCCTTCGGCGTAGTGCCAGGCAGATCACGATGCCCCACGATTCGAGCATTGGGGAATAAAGCATGAAGATTCTTCAGTAGATCCACCATACGCTCCGTTTGCCGCTTTGTACGCGTATCGCAAGGAACGCCATTCTCGTCCAGTCCCCCCTCATAGCAGATACCAATCGAGCAATGATTATAAGGACGGGCATGAGCTCCCACCTCCATGAGCATACGATGCTGCGTCATTTCCCCATTCCTGCGACTGTAGAAGTGGTAGCCAATCTTGCGAAAACCACGTGCTAAGTGGTCGCGCCTGAGTTGCGTCGCAGTGTAGTCCTGATTGCTTCGCGTAGCCGAGCAGTGAATCACAAGGTATTTAACGTCGCTTGTCGACATCATGTTGCTTGATCTCATAAGTTAGAATGAATAAAGGTGGTACAACTACTAACGCCCAGTGCTGTCAGTGCAGCCACTACGGCTTGAACAATCGCGTTGATAATTTGCATCCACGAAAGTCTGTTTCGTTTGTTTTCTGACATAGTCTTTAAAAGTTGAAAAGTTTATGAGTTGAAAAGTTAAGAGGTTACTTCCTTCGCTTTAAGGCAAATATTGTGTAAGAACAAACCCCGCGCGGAGAAAAGTATTAACGAAACAATTAATGGAGATTAATGTTCCAGCAATCGCAATAGCTTTCACCCAGTTCTGGGGGCGACGCGTCCTCGCGTCGGCGGCAATCACGATTCAAAAGACAATTCATAAGTCTCCTGATTTGCGCTTCGCGCTTGTCTTGAACATTAATGCCCATTAATCAGACATTAATCTTTCATTAATACCTTCCTTCTGCTTTGATTCGGTCATGAATTTCCACGAATTAATCATGAATTTCCTTGTACGATGATTCCAGTGGAGAATTAATGAAAGATTAATGTTCAATTAATGGAGATTAATGTTCACGCCCGCGCGGAGCGCAGATTGCTTACTCCTTATCCTCCGTCTTATCCTCCGTCTTAGGATTATACTTCACCAGTGTGATCTTATTCGGCACCAGCGAATAGATACGTGCACCATTCACCACATTGTACGATGGACGGAACGCAGGCAGCACAGCTTTTACCATTGAAGCATTTGCCTTGTCAGGAGTCTCCACCCCCTTCTCTTTCACGAATCGAAGATAGAGCGTACCAAATCCCAAGAGTTCGATGCTGTAGCCCTTCTTCAAGTTCTCCACCACGTAATAAGCATAGCGATCCAGTACTGCTTTCACGTCACCTGGAGTAGCCGTCGATTCCGCAGAAATCTGACGGGCAGCTTCATCCGTGGTGAGAATACCATAACTCACGGGAGAAACGGTGTAAACCACTTGACCTCTCTTGTCACCAGTAGAAATCTTCTTACCTACAACTTTGTAAGCTTTACTCATAATTGTAAAAAGTTTAGAGATTAAAAAAATGCGTCTTTCAGTCCTTGGCTCTCAATGCCTCAGTAGCTGATTGACGATGCAAAATTACGGTGCGAAGAAAGCGAAATGAAATCCGTTCAATGCCGTTTAATTTTGGTTTAATTCTCGTACAAAAAAACGTGATTTCGTTCAATCCCCGTTCAAGAACCATTCAATCAGTGAGCATGCAGTCTATGAAGTGCACTTTAAGCGGTCTATAAACTGCACTTTAAGCCGGTCTTAAAGTGCAGTTCAAAGAGCCTATAAAGTGCTGTTTAAAGATCTCGTGAAAAAAACAATAAAACCATGGAAGACAACAAGTCGAATATTATCTTCAATATCAGTGGTGGAAACAATCAATTTTTGCCCAATGCCACCCATGCAGTACAGTATTTCTATGGCGACACGTTTGCCCAAGAACAGCAAGACGCGAAAGCAGAAGGCATTTCCTCCGATTCCAATATAGAGCCTTCTCAGTCAGAAGACATTAATGAAGAAGCCACCAAGCGACTCTCAATCTACATTCCCGAGAGTGAACCACTCCTATATTATATAGGAAAGCTCAAGATCTGCTCCACTGCCGCAGAATTGGCAAAAGTTGCCATAGAAATATGCAACACCCCCGAGATAGAGAGTGTAGACAAAGAAGAAGTGGTCAAGGCAAGGTTTATAGGGACGCTTCTTGCTTTATGTCCCCGACTTACCAAGGGCAATTCCATCAACAATATTCGTGTTCAAATCAACGAATTATTGACGAAACGATAAAACCTCGCGGAGCGCAAATTACAGGGCAGATAAACTTGCCTCTTAGTTAGAGGGTATGATGCCGACGCGAGACGCGTCGCCCACGGTACTGGCTGAAAGCTATGAAGAGTCACGAATTACCATGAATTATCCATTAATTTTCCGTTAATTCATAGCAGAAATCATCGTGCAATGAAATTCATGATTAATTCATGGTAATTCATGACTAAAATCAAAGCAGAAGGAAAGTATTAATGAAAGATTAATGTCTGATTAATGAGCATTAATGTTCAAAATAGCGCGGAGCGCAAATTAAAGCATCAATTAGTGTTCCCCCCAGTACTGGCTGAAAGCTATGGTAAGTCACGAATTACCATGAATTATCCATTAATTTTCCGTTAATTCATAGCAGAAATCATCGTGCAATGAAATTCATGATTAATTCATGGTAATTCATGACTAAAATCAAAGCAGAAGGAAAGTATTAATGAAAGATTAATGTCTGATTAATGAGCATTAATGTTCAAAATAGCGCGGAGCGCAAATTAAAGCATCAATTAGTGTTCCCCCCCAGTACTGGCTGAAAGCTATGGTAAGTCGCGAATTACCATGAATTATCCATGAATTATCCGTTAATTCCTAACAGGAATCATCGCGCAATGAAATTCATGATTAATTCATGATTAATTCATGGTAATTCATGACTAAAATCATACAGAAGGAAAGTATTAATGAGAAATTAATGTCTGATTAATGAGCATTAATGTTCAAAACAAGCGCGGAGCGCAAATTAAAGCATCAATTAATGTTCCCCCCCGCGAAGCGCAAAAGAACTTGCACTTAAAATCCACTTCCCCTAAATCATAATGCCCACAGACAATCAAATAGACGTCAACGGAGGAACCAATCAAGTAGCCTCCAGTGTAGGTCTTCAGCAACAGATATTTCTTGGCGACCAATTTGCCAAACAGCTGATAGAAAACAAAGACAAACCTCAGCCGCTTGTCATACTTGGTGCAGGAGCAGATGCCACATTAGGCCTCCCCACATCGTCCGATCTCATACCGCGCATAGTAGCTTTTCTCGAAACGGAAGAAGGTAAGGCCATTGATGCCACCTTGCGCAAGGCGATCGGCAGTGTGCGATTCCATTTCGACAGATTTGTCAGCAATGCCATAGACCGCTTGGCAAAAGATCTTGACAAGGAGTTGGTGACGATATGCAGAAATATCAGTGACGAACTGAATAACAATCAGTCGCTCGACGAAAAGCAACGGAAGATGGGCAATCTCATCGTGCGCCTCTTCCGTAAGATCCTCGATGTCAAAACGGGGGCAATCATCGATCCAGAGACGGAAAACTTGATAAACGAAGTGTTTGACACCGTGGTAAAGGACGATAGCATCATCGACTTCAACCACCTCAATTATACCGAGACCTTCAAAAGCCTTATCATTGAGATCTTGCAGCGAAGCCTGTATGAGTCAAACAATCCTGTGCTCCGTCATGTCTACCGCAATATACTCGATATAGAGCAGCTCTTGACGCAGTATTTTTATGGATTCTATACAGATCGTACGAGCTACATGCGCGACTATCTCTATATATCCTGGATCCTTTGGGCATACCTTGTCAGTGAACAACAGAGAATTGCTCAAGAAAAAACCTTAGGAAACGTAGAGCATACGAACATCGCGAAGCCCGATCTCTACAGCCAATTGCAGTCAAAGCCCTGTCAACTCCTCACTTTTAATTACACCACTTTCGCACACAGCGTTTCTTCCGACGTACTCTATTTCCATGGCTCGCTCATGGAGTATGTAGACGTAGAGAATAAGAATGAGTTTGAGCTGACCGACTTAGACACACTTGATCTGCAAGACTTCTTTCAGAATCGCTTGGCAGAAGAACTCAGCTTTGATGCCAATCGCAGAGCGTTACCGATCCCATCCTTCTTGCCTCCACTAAAGTTGCAGATCATCCTGTCCAAACGCTACATCGACACCTGGTACAAAGCGACCCAACTGATACTTCGTGCAGACCGCATCATCGTCATGGGCTATTCTTTTAGTTCGCCCGATGCATTCTTCTGCAATCTCTTGCGCGATAATCGCAGCGCACAGATTATCATCATCGATAAGAATATCGACATCGTCAGTCGCAACCTATGCTCAATCCTCCAACTTCAGCCCAACCGCTACACTCGTCAAGTCATCCAAGGCCATGAGCATCGTCACTATGACAACCGCATCACCATCATCGGAGCAGACTTGGCGGAAATCGATGTGGAAGAGTGGATAAAGCAGTAACTGTAAAAACGAAGTTCGCAAGGATTGTCCCTCACTCTTACTCTCTTGTATCGGACTTAAGCAGTCCACAAAGTTAAATCACAATCGTTTTTTTACAAAGTCGATAATGGTAGGCATAGAGAAGTGCCTGCTCTTTGGGGTATGACCTAAATAAGCGGTTGCAGTTTAATAATTGATTTTTGAAAATAATAAGACATGAATCAACTAAAAGCCGGAGCAGCACTTAATTACGTGTCGATATGTCTCAACATGGTAGTGGGATTGATATATACTCCTTATATGTTGAGAATGTTAGGGCAATCGGAGTATGGCTTGTACTCGTTAGCTGCGTCTATCATAGCTTATCTCACTGTACTAGACTTAGGTTTTGGCAATGCAATTGTCAGGTATACGGCTAAGTTTAGAGCAGAAGGCAAGCAAAGAGAACAAGAAGAGATGTTCGGAATGTTCTTTGTCCTATACATCGGCATTGGCATAATAGCTATGATAGCAGGTAGTGCTTTATCCTTGAATGTTGAGAATCTATTCTCTCGTTCGATGACCGAAACAGAAGTGACAAGAACGAGAATCATGCTATGGCTGATGACTTTTAACCTTGCGTTCACTTTTCCAATGAGCATTTGGGGAAGTATAATGACAGCATACGAGCGTTTTGTATTTCAGCGATTAGTGAGCATCATTCGTTCTGTGCTAAATCCCGTAGTGATGGTTTTGCTATTGGTTATAGGATATAAAGCAGTGGCAATGGTGGTTGTTACTACTATATTTAATGTCGTTACACTATTGATAAATTGGTGGTATTGTAAATATAGACTTGATATAAAAATTCGTTTTGCAAAATTCAAATGGAATTTTTTAAAGGAAGTATCAGTATATAGTTTTTGGATATTCTTGAATGCCATAATGGATCGTATATATTGGAGTACGGGACAATTTGTATTAGGAGTTTATCGTGGTGCTGTGGCTATAGCTATTTATGCCGTGGCTATACAACTTCAAAATATGTACATGATGTTTTCAACAGCCATATCAGGCGTTTTTCTGCCAAAGATTACATCAATGGTAACAAAAGAAAATAATGAGAAGAATATATCTGATTTATTTATCCGAACTGGACGTTTGCAATATGTAATTATGGCATTTATTCTTTCTGCTTTTATCGTATTTGGTAAGCCTTTTATTCAGTTGTGGGCGGGTAATGGCTATGAAGATGCGTATTATATATGCTTAATGTTCTTTATCCCTTTGACAGTGCCATTGATACAGAATGTGGGAATAACCATATTGATGGCGCGCAATCAAATGAAATTTCGTTCATTGCTTTACATCGTAATAGCATTATTGAGTCTTGCTCTATCTGTATTATTGGCTAAACCTTATGGTGGATATGGTTGTGCTTTAGCAACGAGTTTGGCTTTGTTCGTAGGACAAGTTTTGATAATGAATGTCTACTATCAGCGTAAGCAACATCTTGATATTTTGAGGTTTTGGAGAGAAATAATGAAAATGAGTATTGTTCCTTTATCATTTGTATTAATAGGACTCTTTGCTATTAATCACTTAGAAATTCAGTTTCTTTCAATCGGAAAGTTTGTATTGGCTGGAATAGTGTTTACAATTCTCTATGTAATAGCATTTTGGAACTTCAGTATGAATAAAGAGGAAAGAAATTTAATTGTTCAACCAGTTATGAAATTTATAAGGAAATAAGATGTGTCATACACTAATAAAGAAAGAACGAGATTCAAACATTGAGTTGCTGAGGCTAATAGCCATGTTCTTGGTTCTCATCGTTCATGCTGACTTCTTTTCATTAGGTGCACCGAAGCAGACAGAAACTATTTTAGCACCATTAGGTACTTTTTCCCGATTCTTTTTCGAATCGTTGTCAATAATCTGCGTCAATGTATTCGTGCTCATTTCCGGTTGGTTTGGAATTAGACCATCTGCAAAAAGTTTCTGCAATTTTGTATTTCAATGCCTATTCTTTTTGGTGGGAATATATGCATTGATGTTGTCATGCGGATTATCTTCCTTGTCAGTTCGCGGAATAGCAGGTTGCTTTGTTATGCTAAAGTGGAATTGGTTTATCAAAGCTTACATAGGACTCTATATTCTTTCTCCTATCTTAAACGCTTTTGTGAGTAATGCCGACAAGAAAACATACAAAGCAGTCCTCTTAGCATTTTTCGCATTCCAAACCTTATATGCTTGGGTCAGTAATGGGGCAGTGTTCTTTGAAGATGGCTATTCTACTATGTCTTTCATTGGATTGTATTTATTAGCAAGATACGTAAGAATATATTTTTCTGATAAGAAGATTTTACCCCCCCCATATGTGTTCTTGTGCACTTTTGGTTCTATCACGCTGATTATAACTATCGTCAGTTTCTTTTCAGTAAGATTGGGTCTGTCTGCAATTTCCGGACGAATGTACTCTTATGTAAATCCGTTGGTTATTATATCTGCAATGAGCTTGCTATTGTATTTTAGTAGCTTAAGACTTAAAAACAAAATGATTAATTGGTGTGCTGCATCAAGTTTTGCCATATTCTTATTGCATACGAACCCTAATTTGTGTGAACCCTATTTTAAGCCTTTCGTATTGTGGATATACAATACTTACAATGGGATCATGTGTCTGTTGCTGATTGCATTGTTCTTACTGGTGGTGGCGATTGCAGCTATTCTTATAGATCAAATACGAAAACTTATATGGAAGAGAATAGCAAAATCATACTTTTAACCCAATGATTTCAATCCAAAACAAAAAAGATTGCTGCGGTTGTAGCGCTTGTGCATCCATCTGCCCAAAACAATGTATTACGATGGTGGAGGATAAGGAAGGATTCCTTTATCCAAGTGTGGACGAAGATGTTTGCGTGAATTGCGGTGTTTGCGAAAAGGTGTGCAATGAAATGATGCCTTACGACAAACGTGAACCGAAACAAGTGCTTGCTGCCATTAATAAAAATGAGCAGGTAAGATTAAAGAGTTCTTCGGGAGGCATATTCTACTTGTTAGCTGAGAAGATAATTAGTGAGGGTGGAGTAGTGTTTGGCGCACGCTTTGACGAAACGTGGCAAGTGTTGATTGATTATGCAGACGATATGAGGGGCGTTGAAACCTTTATGGGATCGAAGTATGTGCAAGCTCGTGTGGCAAATGCTTACAAAGATGTAAAACGCTTCCTTATAGAAGGTCGAAAAGTGCTTTTTACAGGTACGCCCTGTCAAGTGGCAGGATTGCATAAGTTTCTGCGCAAGCCCTACGAAAACTTACTGACAGTAGACTTTATCTGTCATGGTACACCAAGTCCAAAGGTCTGGCGCATGTATCTTGACGAAACTATAAAGACTGCACAAAGTATTAGCCACATAGAGTTTAGAAATAAAAAGCGAGGTTGGAAGAACTTTTGCTTTCGACTTACTTACAATGAAGAGGATAAAACTCTATCACTGCTATCCCCCTTTCAGCATAATCCTTATATGAAGGCATTCTTGCAAGATATCATACTTCGCCCTTCGTGTTACGATTGCAAGGCCAAGGGATGTAGTAGCCAGAGTGATATAACTATAGCAGACTTTTGGGGCGTCAATACGCTCTTCCCAAATATGGATGATGATAAAGGAACGGGACTTGTCTTCATCAACACAGATAAAGGACAAACTGCTCTCGACTTTGCACAAATGAATGTGGCAGAAACTACTTATGAGTGTATCAAACCATTAAACCCTGCTTGTTATCGTTCGCCAAAAGTACATCCCAAACGTGAGGATTTCTTTGCTCGGTTAGATCATGAAAATGTAATAGAATTGATAAAAGATCTTACTCGACCAACAACAAGGCAAAGTATAAGAATGATTCTATCACGTTGTAAATCAGCCTTAATAAGAATTGTTAGAAACCTTATCGGGGGGGGGTAAAATTTCATCTTCTAATGAACAGAAAAATATAGAGCGAGAAACAGTATTGCAGACTTTGCAACATCCACAAATAATGTCGATTAATTTTAGATGTAAGCGACATGGATGGAAAACGTATAACATGGAAATTCGTATCAAATGAAAATAGGAATACTCACCCAACCCCTTCAATCTAATTATGGAGGACTGCTGCAGAACTATGCTTTGCAACAGACGCTCATTAGGGCGGGACATGAAGTAGAGACGATAGATTGGTATGGCGGGAAGAATCTTCGTGAAAAACTGTATAGATTGAAAGTGAAAGCAGTGCATCTCCTTTTGCCAGGTAAATATTCAGTATCGGGATATTGGCCTACTGCAGAAGAACGAAGCATTATACAACGAAATACGAATCGGTTCATTAAGAGCTACATCAACCATACAGAAGTCGTTCATTCGTACAAAGGATTCGTAAAGCAATCCTCAAACGGAGCGTATGATGCTTATGTAGTAGGAAGCGATCAGTGTTGGCGACCTGCTTATAATGCTTTCCTTCCTTCGATGTTTCTTGATTTTGCTCAAGACAAACAAGTAAGGCGCATAGCATATGCAGCCTCCTTTGGTACGGATAAATGGGAGTTTACGCCAAAGCAGACGACCTTGTGTGCAGCATTGGCTAAGATGTTCGACCTTGTGACGGTGCGTGAGGATTCCGGTGTAAAGCTTTGTAAGGAGTATCTTGGAGTAGATGCCCTGCATGTGCTCGATCCTACAATGCTCCTTACCAAAGATGATTACATTCAATTAATCGAAGCAGAGAAAGAACCACATTCAGCAGGCACGCTCTTCAATTATATTCTTGACCCAAATGCGAAGAAGTCTGCTTTCATACAGCGAGTGGCAAAAGCACAGGGGAAGATTCCTTTTCAAGTATTGCCAAAATGTCAGGCAGAAACGCGTACAAGGGAAGATGTAAAGAATCGTATAGAGGACTGCGTGTTTCCAAGTGTTACTGCATGGCTTCGTGCTTTTATGGATGCAGAAATGACCATCGTGGATAGCTTCCATGGCATGGTATTTAGCATCATCTTTAACAAGCCATTTTGGGTAATTGGTAATGAAGAGCGTGGCTTGAGTAGATTTACCTCTCTCTTGAGACTGTTAAATCTTGAAGATCGGCTGCTCGATGTGAATCATCTTGATGATATTGATTTCTCGAGTCCCATTGATTGGTCAAGGGTGAATCGAATATTAGAGGATCATCGGGGCAAGAGCAAAGCATTGTTGCTCAACTATCTTGCATAGTAGAGCTAAATCATCAAACAAAGTAATGAGACCAAACTCCAAAAGTTCCTTTTGCTCATTTATCTTTGTTCTTGTCTTCTCAGCCCTTTATGCTTTGAAGGGGCAGATCGAAATGTACTTAGATG
>ERZ808270.1285-NODE-1285-length-11276-cov-5.992871_pt1 | contig 11276 bp, 12 predicted proteins | sample MGYA00521082_ERZ808270 | MGnify/ENA primary metagenome ERZ808270 (study PRJEB31516, sample SAMN03275594) | gut metagenome | biome: mammalia-associated habitat; material: feces | host: Papio cynocephalus | place: Kenya | collected 2012-07-27 ...
AGAAAGATCCTACAGATTTGACAGTGGAAGAGAAGTTGAAGGCTCTCTACCAGCTTCAGACCACCTTGTCGGGAATTGACGAGAAGCGTGCCTTGAGAGGTGAGTTGCCTCTTGAGGTTCAAGACTTGGAAGATGAGATTGCTGGTCTCACCACTCGCATCGAGAAAATTCAGCACGAAATCGATCAGTTCGACCGCGCAGTGTCTCAGAAGAAGAACGAGATTGCTGAGGCTCAGGCTAGCTTGAAACGCTATCAGGCTCAGCTCGAAACCGTGAGCAACAACCGTGAGTATGACACTCTGAGCAAGGAAATCGAGTTTCAGGAGTTGGAAATCGAACTTTGCAACAAAAAGATTCGTGAGGGTCAGCAGAAGATGCAGGAGCGTATGCAGGACTTGCACAAGGCTGAGGGCTTGAAGGCAGACCGTGAGAAGGGCTTGGTGGAGAAACGCTCTGAGCTTGAGGACATCATGGCTGAAACTCGTGAGGAGGAAGAGCGCCTGAAGGAAAAGGCCATTGAGTTGGAGAAGAAGATTGAGCCACGTTTGCTCCAGAGCTTCAAGCGTATCCGCAATGGTGCCCGCAACGGTTTGGGCATTGTGTACGTTCAGCGTGATGCTTGTGGTGGCTGTTTCAACAAGATTCCACCTCAGCGCCAGCTCGACATCAAGATGCACAAGAAGATTATCCCTTGTGAGTATTGTGGCCGTATCTTGATCGACCCAGAATTGGCTGGTGTCAAGATTGAGACTCCTGCTGCAGAGGAGAAGCCAAAGCGCAAGCGTTCCATTCGCAAGAAGAAGAGCGAAGACGCAGAATAAAGCTGAATAAGCAGAAAGTATAATAGAAAAAGGGCTCAGGAGATTTTCTCTTGAGCCCTTTTACGTTGTTTGGATTTCCGCCAGGAAAAACTTTGTGTTCGTTCTTCCTGCGTTTTTATATTCCCCTGGCCTTGAAGATCCTCTCCTTGGCTTCGTTGATTTCCTGGAATTTCTTTTCGGCTGCACGACGTACGTCTTCGCCCAGCGCTGCCACCTTGTCGGGGTGATGCTTGAGTGCCATCTTGCGGTAGGCTGCTTTTACCTCATCGTTGGTTGCTGAAGGACTGATGCCCAGCACGCGATAGGCGTCGTCGAGGCTGCTGGAGGCGGAGGCCCCACTCTGAAGGTTGAGCATCTGGTCTACGTCCTGGGCAGATATACCCATGTAGTATGCCATTTCCTTCAGGGCTTTTATCTCCTCGGGCACCACCACGCCGTCTGCCTGGGCAATGATTACCAAGAAGTTGATTAGCTGGAGGCGCGGCTCATAGAGCATGTTGGCACTAATCTGTCGGCAACTGTCGTGGATTACCGTACGATATTCGGCCATTCCCATGCGCTTCTGCTGCTCGAAGAGCTTGAGGAGGATTTCCTCGCCCTGCTGCTTGGCTGCCTCGCCAAAGTTCTGGCGCAGGAATCGGCGCACCACCTCCATCTCCGAGTGCATGATTTTTCCATCGGCGGTGATGATGTAAGAGGCGAGTACGAGCAGCGAGAACATAAAGCTGTTGCGCTCGCCCTCGTAGGTCTGTTGTTGACTGCCTCCGCTAAAGGCCTGGCTGCTGTAGTCGCTTTGTCCGCTATAAGCACCATAAGCATTGTCGTAGTGATGGTCGCCATCGCGGTTCACTGCGTCGAGCCCATGGTCGAAGAGTGAGCCAAGCGCATAGCCAGCCAAGGCTCCGAGGGGTCCTGCGGTGATGAAGCCGAGGAAGCCTCCTATCCATTTTCCTGCTGCCATGATGGGGAGTGATTAATTGTTGAAATAGTAGAGGAAAGAGGCGATGCCTGAGAGAGCAGGCTTGCGCTGTCCTTCGATTTCAATGTCAAACTTGATGCTGGTCTTGCAGATTCCGCGCAGGTTCTGAATGTCGTGGAGAGTAGCCACGAGGCGGATGCGTGAGCCTGTGATTACTGGCTGACCAAACTTCATCTTGTCCATTCCATAGTTTACCAGCATCTTGAGGTTGTTCACCTCAAGGATTTGCTGCCAGAGATAAGGCAACACAGAGAGCGTGAGGTAACCATGGGCGATGGTACTGTGGTAAGGGCTCTCCACCTTGGCGCGCTCTACGTCGACGTGAATCCATTGTGGGTCGAGTGTTGCGTCTGCAAACTTGTTGATGCGATCCTGGTCGATTTGCAACCAGTCTGATTCTCCTAATTTCTCACCGAGGTGAGATGCAAATTCCTCGTAGGAATTGATTACTAATTTTGCCATTTTCTTATTCTTGTTTTTAATGTTTATAATTTCTTTTTGTTGGCAGATTGTCTCTGCTGTTTACGGCTGCAAGTCTCTTCTGTTGGCTGCAAGTCTCTTCTGTTTACGGCTGCTAGTCTCTGCGGAAGATGTCGCGTGTGTAAACCTTGTCTTCCACGTCGTCGAGACATTTGTCGTATCGGTTGGCGATGATGGCCTGGCTCTGTTGTTTGAAGAGCTTGAGGTCGTTCACCACACGGCTGCCGAAGAATGTGGAGCCGTCTTTCAGCGTTGGTTCGTATATGATTACTTGCGCTCCCTTTGCCTTGATGCGCTTCATCACGCCCTGTATGCTGCTTTGGCGGAAGTTGTCGCTGTTGCTCTTCATCGTGAGTCGGTACACACCGATGGTGCAAGGCTTCTCCTCTTCGGCACGATAGTTGTTTTGGTTGGCGTAGTCGTAGTAGCCAGCCTTGTTGAGCACTCGGTCGGCGATGAAGTCTTTGCGGGTGCGGTTGCTCTCCACGATGGCCTGGATGAGGTTCTCGGGCACATCGGCATAATTGGCGAGCAGCTGCTTGGTGTCCTTAGGCAGGCAATAGCCTCCGTAACCGAAGGATGGATTGTTGTAGAAGGAGCCGATGCGAGGGTCCAGCCCCACGCCGTCGATGATGGCCTTGGTGTCTAGTCCCTTCATCTCGGCGTAAGTGTCTAGCTCGTTGAAGTAGCTCACGCGCAGTGCCAGGTAGGTGTTGGCGAAGAGTTTCACCGCCTCAGCCTCGGTCAGCCCCATGAAGAGCGTGTCGATGTTTTCCTTGATGGCTCCCTCTTGCAGCAGAGCGGCGAAGGTGTGCGCTGCCTGGTCTAGTCGCTCGTCGTCCTTGGGTCTGCCCACGATGATGCGGCTAGGGTAGAGGTTGTCGTAGAGAGCCTTGCTCTCGCGCAGAAACTCTGGGGCGAAGATGATGTTGTCGCTGCCTGTTTTCTTGCGGATGCTCTCGGTGTAGCCTACAGGGATGGTGCTCTTGATGACCATGATGGCCTTGGGATTTACCTGCATCACCAGCCTGATGACCTCCTCTACATGCGATGTGTCGAAATAGTTCTTCACCGGGTCGTAGTTGGTAGGGGTGGCTATGACCACGAAGTCGGCGTCTTTATAGGCTTCTGCTCCGTTGGTGGTAGCCTTGAGGTGGAGGTCTTTCTCCTTCAAGTATTTTTCTATGTATTCGTCTTGGATGGGAGAGCGACGGGAGTTGATGAGCTCCACTTTCTCGGGCACCACGTCTACCGCCACCACCTGATGGTGCTGGCTCAGCAGGGTGGCGATGCTCAGGCCTACATAGCCTGTGCCAGCCACGGCGATTTTGATATTCTCGTTTGTCATTTATAAAATATGTATAATTTAATAGAATGCAAAGATAGTGGAAAAGGTGGAGAATACAAAGAGAATGCGAGTTTTTTATCAAAAAATAACCCTTCCATAATTTGCGAATTTCTGAACGACTGGCCTATCGCTCGGAATTTCGCAAATTTTGCATCGGTTGTGTTTGGGTTGTGAGGCATCAGGTATTGGGTAGTGAGGCGGCAGGTGTTGAGTTGTGAGGCCGCAGGTGTTTGGGCTGTGAGAAAGCGAATGCTGAGGCTTTGAAACTGTGAATGCTGAGGACTTTGGCTGCTAATGCCAAGGGGGCTAAATTGTCAATAATTCTGAATAGTCGGGAATGTCTTCGAGAAATACATATTTTTTACCTTCGTAGTCCATCTTGCAGATGTAGTGTTGCAGTCCGTTGCTCACCACCAGAAAATCGACGTGGAGGAGCAGGTTGTATACTGATATTTGGTCGAACACTTTTTGGGTGATGGGGATGTGTGGAGCCTTGTACTCGATGATCATTCGTGGGCGGAGCTCGCGAGAATAGAGCACGCTGTCGGCTCTTAGCACCTTGTCGCCACTCTTCAGTTGAATCTCGTTGGCGAGCAGGGCTGCGGGGTAGCCCTTGTGCTCTATCAGGAAATGGATGAAGTGTTGGCGCACCCATTCTTCAGGGGTGAGTGCGATGAATTTTCGACGCAAGATGTCGAGTATCTGTGGGTGCTGTTTGGTGCCCGAAACCTTATATTCGAAGGGCGGCAAATTTAAGCGAATCATTTTCTTGTCTTTTATTGAGGGTGCGAAATGAGATTTTTCTACACCTTAATTATATATAGTTCAAATTATTTTTGTACCTTTGCGCACAGATAATGCTGACGAGCGCAATGAAAGCTCGCTTTCAAATTGCCGAGTGCAGCTTATCTCTTGCAAAGATACAAAAAATATTTCAATGGCAGAAAAGAAAAGCGGAATAAGTTACGAGTCTATCATGAAAGATTTGAAGGCTCGCAAGTTCGCCCCCGTCTATGTGTTGATGGGCGACGAACCTTTCTATATAGATAAGATTTGTGACTACATCATGGAGAACGTGCTCAAACCTGAGGAACGTGACTTCAACCAGACTGTGGTCTTTGGTGCCGACACCACGGCAGCCCAGGTTGCCGACCTCTGCAAGGGCTATCCGATGATGGCCGAGCACAGGGTGGTGGTGGTGAAGGAAGCTCAGAATTTGCGAATTTTGGAGGCGCTTGAGAAGTATCTCGAAAATCCCGTAAAATCGACCATCCTTGTTTACTGTCACAAAAACGGCAGTATTGACCGCCGTAAAAAATTCTTGCCTCGTGCCGAAAAGGTGGGGGTGGTGTTTGAGAGCAAGAAGCTCTACGACCGCCAGCTGCCTAGTTTCATCGAGACTTACCTGAAGGTGCACAAGGCCACGATAGAGCCAAAAGCCACTCAGATGATAGCTGTCCACATCGGGGCTGATTTGAACCGACTCACCTCCGAGCTCGACAAGCTGCTCCTCTCTCTCTCTGATTCCGACCGGAGGGTTACGCCAGAGTTGGTGGAGCGAGAGATTGGGGTGAGCAAAGATTTCAATGCGTTCGAGTTGCGCAGCGCCATCGTAAACCGGGATGTTTTCAAGGCTAATCAGATAATAAATTATTTTGACAGCAATCCGAAGAGTGGTTCGCTCTATGCTCTTCTCCCGATGCTCTTTTCTTATTTCCAAAATTTGATGATAGCTTATTATGCACCCAACAAACAGAACGAGAGTGAGCTCGCAAAATTCTTGGATTTGCGAGGAACTTGGGCTGTGCGCGACTATGTTACAGGAATGAGAAACTTCTCGGGGATGAAGGTGATGCAGATTATCGACAAGTTCAAGGAGGTGGATGCAAAGAGCAAGGGCCTTGACAATCCATTCACTTCGGCTGGCGAATTGATGAGAGAACTCGTCTTTTTTATCCTCCACTAGCGAGCGCCCATTCTCTCTGATGGATGGGAGAGGGGAGGGAAGAGTTTTCTCTCGGCGACTGTGGAAGGGAACCGTTTTCTGGCTGGCAGAAGAAAGCCCTAAGATAGCGTTTAGGATTATAAATATCCCCCAAACTGGGTCTGTTTTGGTTAAAAATGGGCGCAGTTTGGGGGCTTTTTTTGCCCGTTTTGGGCCTAAAAACAGCAAAATTGGCTCTTTTCTGAGCTAGATGGTCATTTTTCGTAATAGGCTAAAATACATTGTAAATATTCTGTTTTTCAGTATGTTAGCGCAAATAACCATCTTCGTGGTTGGCGTATTTGGCTTTTACTCCTACATCGGGGCAGAATATGGCGAAAATGGAAAAAATAGCCATTTTAAGTCCTTCTTATTTTGTTGTTTGCATTTGTTAAGGTTTAGTTTTTGAAAGTTTACTTATTTGAATTTACAAATCGCAAGGCACTCTTTTGATTTATAAATGTAAATACAAGAAAACTAAAGTTTGTTCGGCTGGCGCAAGTTTATATATATAAATATAAATCTGCCGCTTTTAAAATGTAAATGAATAAATATGCGATTAAGCTTAGTGCTTTATAACTGCGTGAAACCCAACTTGTTATGATTATATTTAAAATATAAGACCAATAGTCTTGCCGAAAAAAGGCAGAAGATGCTGCATATAACCCTAGAATTCCTACTATATAGCTAGTTTAAGTATGGAAAAGCCAGCTAATTAGCTATTATTAATAAAGAATTGATTAATATGTATTTTAAAATACTAAATAAAGGTTTATAAATATAAACCTAAAAACTTACCTGCATGCTGTGAGAAATTTAAATTTATAAATACAAACATAAAGTTTAAAAAACTAAATATTTTCAAGAAAGTTTGGTAGTTCTATATTTTTGTTTTACCTTTGTAAAAGCAACCGAAAAAGGGGCAAAATTGCCCTTGTTCGGAAATATAACATCGAAACAAGACAAAAATGAACACTATAAATTTCAGAGCATGAAAGATAGAATCAGACAGCTGATGGAAGATCAGCATCTCACTCAGCAAAATTTTGCGCAGCTCATCGGTACGACCCCTGCCACCCTGAGCAATATATTCAATGGAAAGACCAATCCGTCGCTTAGCATCGTCGACGGAATTCATAAGAGTTTTCCGCAGGTGAATGTTTATTGGATGCTCTATGGCACTCCTCCCATGTATATGAATCAGGAGGCTGGTGAGGGCGAAAATGATCACTCGGCTGCTGGCTCTTCCTCGGGAGGCGATGGGGCTATCGGGACAGCCAACCCAGGTTCGGCTGCTACAGGCGAGGCTACGCTCGATTTTGGCGGCAGCGATGCTCCATCCTCCCCTGCCTCTCCTTCCCTTTTCGACCAGCCTAGAATGCAGGGTGTAAATCGTACACCTAAAAATATCACCCAAACGGAGGTAAAGTATATAGACAAACCGCAGCGCAAGATTACCGAGATTCGTATTTTCTACGATGATCAGACGTGGGAGACCTTTGTACCCAAAAAATAAGTTGAAAGAGTGAATTTGACATTTGACATTTGACCATTTTGACCACTTCCAGGTGTGTTGGGGGGTGGAGTCGGGTGTGCCTTGCTGTTGGATGCTTTTGCGGGGGTGGGCTATAAAAAATCGAGAAATCTTTTCTTTAAGTCATTTTTTTGCCGTACCTTTGCACTATATATTATAAATAAGGTGGCGGATCCCAAGGTTTTGCCACCGTAAAGAAGCAAGAATGCTTTAAAGTAGAAGCAAGAATGCTTCCATAATAGAAACAAGAAACATCAAATCTTAAAAGTGAACAAGATGAAAAAATACGTCCTCGACCTGAAGGTGGTCTCTGTGGAGGCTCTCAGCGATAAGCATGTTTTGATAAAGCTTACCGACGAGAAACCTTTGCCTGAAATCTTGCCTGGTCAATTTGTAGAAGTGAGAGTAGACCATTCGCCTACCACCATGCTTCGTCGTCCTATCTCCATCAACTATGTGGACCGTGAGAAAAATGAGCTTTGGTTGCTCGTCGCCATGGTGGGCGACGGAACCCGACAGCTCGGAAAATTGCAGGCGGGCGACACGCTCAATTGTGTGTTGCCTCTGGGCAATGGGTTCACCATGCCTATCCATAGAGGTCAGAAGTTCCTGCTCGTGGGTGGAGGTGTAGGTGTGGCTCCGCTGCTCTATTTCGGCAAACTCATCAAGGACTTTGGCGCCGAGGTGGTCTTCCTGCTAGGGGCTCGTTCGGCAAACGACTTGCTGGAGCTCGACGAATTTGGCAAGATTGGTCGTGTGTGCATCACCACCGAGGATGGTTCGGCTGGAGAAGTAGGATTTGTCACCAACCACTCGGTGCTGGAGAACGAGCAGTTTGATATGATTTCCTCTTGCGGTCCGAAGCCGATGATGGTGAGCGTGGCTCGCTACGCCAAGAAGGCAGGCGTTGATTGCGAGGTTTCGCTGGAGAACAAGATGGCTTGTGGCGTGGGTGCTTGCCTCTGTTGTGTGGAGAAAACCACCGAGGGCAACCTGTGCGTATGCAAGGATGGACCTGTGTTCAACATCGAAAAACTCAACTGGGAGATTTAAGCGAGTGAAGAGTGAAAAACGAAGAGTGAAGAATTCCCTTGCTTTTTTAGAGTGAAGAATTCCCTTGCTCTTTAGAGTGAAGATTTTTTCTTGCAAATGTTTAGGGAAATGTTTCGCTTTTGTAAAAACTTTTTAAAGTAAAATTAGGAAATTATGGCTGATTTAAGTGTAAATATAAAGGATTTGAAGCTGAAGAATCCGGTGATGACTGCATCGGGTACATTTGGCTACGGATTGGAGTTTGCCGATTTCGTTCCTCTGGAGGAGATTGGCGGCATTATCGTGAAGGGCACGACCTTGGAGCCTCGACAGGGGAACGACTATCCTCGCATGGCTGAGACCCCTCAGGGAATGCTCAACTGCGTGGGGCTCCAGAACAAGGGCGTGGAGTATTTCTGCTCCCACATCTATCCTCAGATCAAGGACATTGACACCAATATGATTGTGAACGTGAGCGGACATTCGCCTGAGAGCTATGCTGAGTGTGCGGCTCGCATCGACGAACTGGACAAGATTCCTGCCATAGAGCTGAACATCTCTTGCCCTAACGTGAAGGATGGCGGAATGGCTTTCGGTGTGACCTGCGAGGGGGCTGCCAGCGTGGTGAAGGCTGTGCGCAAGGCTTATCACAAGACGCTCATCGTGAAGCTTTCGCCTAATGTGACCAACATCGCCGAGATAGCCCGAGCCGTGGAGGCGGAGGGTGCCGACTCTGTTTCGCTCATCAACACGCTGATGGGAATGGCTGTCGACATAGAGAAGCGTCAGCCGCTGCTGAGCATCCGCACGGGAGGCTTGAGCGGTCCTTGCGTAAAGCCTGTGGCCCTGCGCATGGTGTGGGACGTGGCTCATGCCGTGAAGATTCCTGTGGTGGGACTGGGTGGAATTTCTACCGCCAAAGACGCCATCGAGTTCTTGATGTGTGGCGCTACCGCCATCGAGATTGGAACCGCCAACTTCATCGACCCTGCCGTGACCAAGAAGGTGAAGGACGGAATAAACGAGTGGCTCGATTCGCACGGAGTGAAGAGCGTCACAGAGATTATCGGAGCCATCTCTTGATGGTTTTAGGCACGGATTACACGGATTTTTTTTAAGGTCTGGTGTTTTTCTGGTGGTTCATTGTTTTATTAAGTATATACATTATTATATTATACTGAACTTTCGCAAGTAATCAAGAATGCGCCCTGAAAGGGCAACAGCACCTAGCCCAGGGCATCGCCCTGGGTAGAATACGCAAATAGAATGCGCCTGTAAGGGCAAAAGCATTACATCAGCAAGCTTGAGAATAAAGCTTTTGCCCTTACAGGGCGCACTTTATCCCCATTAAACTACCTAGGGCGTTGCCCTAGGCTAGGTGCTTTTGGGCCTTCAGCCCGTATCTTTATCTACTTGCTAAACTTGTATATTATATATCGAATAAGAATTATATATATATGGATAAGATTGATTTGAGCAATCCTGTGCTCGCCGTGGCCTTGTTGACTCAGCGGATTTCCGAGTTGGAAGGAGATGCTGCGGCTGGCAAGGCAGAGTTGAATGCAGAGTTGAACGCAGAGTTGAATGCAGAGTTGAATGCTGAGTTGAATGCGGAGTTGAACGCAGAGCAGAAAGCTGAGTTGAGCAACTGCTTGCAGAAGCGAGGCGGCCTGCTGATGGCGATGGGCGACAAGGACGGGGCAGAGAAGGATATGCAAAGATTTCTGGAGCTGAACCCGGAGAAAGTGGGCGAGCTGAACGGCGAGTTCAAGGCTGAAGGCAGGGAGCACTGCCGATGAAAATCGATAAAAACATGTTGTAGAGCATACTTTTTACGGAAAATATAAGCAAAAATAAGAAAAAACTATCAATTTGTTTGGTGGATTCAAAGAAAAATATTACTTTTGCAAGCGAATATATAAAAATTCAACAAGGATAAAATAACAATTAATAAAAATAAGAATAAGAAATGAAGAAGTTTAACGCATACTTTTTTAGCTATTACTTTTACTTTGCAAGCGATTGTAAAGCGGGAAGTTGCGTGTAAATTTCAACTTAGGATATTAAGATTAAGAAATCTATCGAAACGGTCCCGCTCTATTGTAGAGTTGGACCGTTTTTCGTAAAGAGGCATCCTGAGCGACAACATTGACAAGATATAGAGAAGAAACAATGAAGAGAATAGCAATACAAGGAGAGCTGGGGTCGTTTCACGACATCACTGCCCATCAATATTTCGAGGGCGAGCAGATTGAGCTGATTTGCTGCGCCACCTTCGAGCAGGTGTTCGAGAACATCAAGCGCGACCCTACCGTCATCGGCATCTGCGCCATCGAGAACACCATCGCCGGCAGTCTGCTCCACAACTACGAGTTGCTCCGCCAGAGCGGCACCACCGTGGTGGGCGAGCACAAGCTCCACATCGAGCACAGCATCTGCTGCCTGCCCGACGACGACTGGAGCACCCTGCAGGAGGTTCACTCCCATCCGGTGGCTCTGATGCAGTGCGGCAAGTTTCTCGCCAACCATCCCGACCTCAAGGCCGTGGAGGCTGAGGACACCGCAGGCTCGGCTGCCTACATCGCCCAGCACAAGGTGCATGGATGGGCTGCCATCTGCTCCAGCTATGCTGCCCGGATGTACGGGATGAAGGTGTTGCAGGAGGGAATACACGACAACCCGCACAACTTCACCCGATTCCTCGTGGTGTGCAACCCTCAGAAGGCCGCCTTGCTCCGCCCCATCGAGCGGGCCAACAAGGCGAGCATCGTGTTCAGCCTCTCCCACGACAAGGGCTCGCTCTCCAAGGTGCTCACCATCCTGAGCTTCTACGACATTAACCTCACGAAGATTCAGTCGCTGCCCAACATCGGCCATGAGTGGGAGTACCTCTTCTACGTAGACCTCACCTTCGACAACCTCACACGCTACCGACAGAGCATCGACGCCATCACGCCGCTCGTGAGGAAAATCAAGGTCCTGGGAGAGTATGAGGAGAAGGAGTAGTCTCTTGACTTTCGGGCGAAAGCCCAATGATAAGATAATAATTCAAGTTTCGCAGGTAGATAATGATTCGGGCTGAAGGCCCAAAAGCACCT
>ERZ808270.1287-NODE-1287-length-11257-cov-2.714247_pt1 | contig 11257 bp, 10 predicted proteins | sample MGYA00521082_ERZ808270 | MGnify/ENA primary metagenome ERZ808270 (study PRJEB31516, sample SAMN03275594) | gut metagenome | biome: mammalia-associated habitat; material: feces | host: Papio cynocephalus | place: Kenya | collected 2012-07-27 ...
CGCTCGAAAATCAAAGATTTTCGGACTACACTCTATCCCCGCCAATACCGCCCCAGTGTCCTTGAAAACCCGCTTAATAAGCGGGTTTTCGCTTACAAGGTGTTTTTCCGCCGCGCCTGTCAGCGGAAAAACGTAAATGCGGCGTAAACGCCGAAAAAATAAAACTTTGGGTTTATCGACAGACTGATAACCCCGCCTAAACGGCGGGGTTATTTTTGTTTTAAAGCGAATACTTAAAGAACTACTCTCTGTTCTTATTTTGCTTAAGCGCCATATCGAGAAAATCGTCAAGCGGCATTGTTACGGTTTCGGCAGTATCGCGGTTGCGTACCGAAACGGTATTTTCTTCAGCTTCTTTTGCGCCGAGTATCAGCATATACGGCACACGGTCCACGCTTTGCGCCTCGCGTATTTTGTAGCCGATTTTTTCATTGCGGCTGTCAAGCTCGCAGCGAAGACCCGCTTTTCTTATAGCCTCGTAAACCTTTTCGGAATACTCTGCGGTTTTTTCCGAAACGGGCAGTACCTTAACCTGCGTCGGAGCCAACCAAAGTGGGAACTTGCCTGCAAAATGCTCGGTTATTATACCGATAAAGCGCTCTATCGAGCCGAAGCAAACGCGGTGAATCATAATCGGGCGCTGCTTTTCGCCCTTTTCGTCTGTATATTCAAGGCCGAAATTAAGCGGCATTTGGAAATCAAGCTGTATTGTACCACACTGCCATGTTCTGCCGAGACTGTCCTCAAGGTGGAAGTCTATCTTAGGACCGTAGAAAGCGCCGTCGCCCTCGTTTACGGTGTAGGGCAGATCTAACTTCTTAAGCGCGTTTATAAGACCGTTTGTAGCCGCCTCCCAATCCTCGTCGCTTCCCATACTGTCTTCGGGTCTGGTTGAAAGCTCAATAAAATACTTAAAGCCGAATTTGGTGTAAACCTCGTTTATAAGGTGAACAACGCCCATAATCTCGTCTGTTATCTGATCGGGGCGCATAAATATATGCGCGTCGTCCTGAGTAAAGCAGCGTACGCGGAAAAGACCGTGCAGCGCGCCCTTCAGCTCATGGCGGTGAACAAGGCCGAGCTCGCCTATTCTGAGCGGCAGCTCCTTATAGGAATGGGGGCGGCTGCGGTATACCATAAGTCCGCCGGGGCAGTTCATAGGCTTAATGCAGTAGGTCTCGTCGTCTATTATTGTGGAATACATATTATCCTTATAATGATCCCAGTGACCGCTTGTTTCCCAAAGCCTGCGGTTCATAATCATAGGCGTTGAAACCTCAACGTAATTATCGCGGTAGTGAATATCGCGCCAGTAATCAATAAGCGCGTTTTTAAGCGCCATACCCTTTGGCAGGAAGAACGGGAAGCCGGGGCCTTCCTCGCAAAGCATAAAAAGGCCCATTTCCTTGCCGATTTTGCGGTGATCGCGGCGCTGAGCCTCTTCAAGCAGCTTTAAATAATCCTCAAGCTCCTGCTGGCTTGCAAACGCTACGCCGCCTATACGGGTAAGCATTTTATTATTTTTATCGTTTTTCCAGTAAGCGCCCGAAACATTTGTAAGCTTAAACGCCTTTAACGCCTTTGTATAGGTAAGGTGAGGTCCTATACACATATCAATGTATTCGCCCTGCTTGTAAAAGCTTATCTCGGCGTCTTCGGGTAAATCGCCTATATGCTCTACCTTGTACTTTTCCTTACGCTCCTCCATAAGCGCGATTGCTTCGGCACGCGGAAGAATAAAGGGCTTAATGGGCAGATTTTCCTTGACGATTTTTTTCATTTCCGCTTCAATCGCGGCAAGGTCTTCATCGGCAAGCTTTACGTCGCCTAAGTCAACGTCGTAATAAAAGCCCTTTTCGGTTGCGGGGCCGTAGCCGAAATCCGCTTCGGGGTAAAGTCTTTTTATAGCCTGCGCCATAATATGCGCCGCGGTGTGGCGAAGAACGTGAAGCTCCTCTTCTTTGTTTTCGCACTCTCTTACAGTGCCGTCCTTACAAATAATTTTCATAAGCTTTCCTCCCTAATTCGGCAATAAAAATACCCCTGATACGGGTATTACGCCGTATCAAGGGTGCGATTTAATGCTAACGCACGGTTCCACCTTGATTTTTAACTCTTAAAGCTCCTTAACGCGGAAAACGGCTTTTCTTACAGCCTGCGGTTTCGGAAAAGCGGCTCGGGAACGGTATTCGCGTTTTGCCCTTTAAAAAACTTGCAGCAAAGTGTTTTTCTCTCTTAAAAGGGGAAAAAACGTTACTTGTTTCCGTCATTGCCTTTTACAAGAGAATTTTATCACAACTAAACCGCCTTGTCAAGCCTTAAAGTGCGGCAAATTCAGCTGCGCCTTTTCCTTTAAGATATGCATAAAGCAATACCGAAAGCAATGCCGTAACCGCGGCGAACAGGCACATATATACAATATACCCGATAAATTTTGTAAGCAGAAAATAGCCCGCAATTATAAGCGCGGCATAAAAGAAACCGCCGAACAAGGCTATTGCAACGCTTGCGCTTTGCTTTATGGGCGTGGTTTCGTTCGTCCAGTTAAGATTAGGCATTTTAACGCTTAAAAACAGCCCGAAAAGCGCCGAAAGCATTACATATAAAACAGAAATTAAAAATGTAAGCAGCAGCTCAGGCAGCGTATACCTGTAAACCGCAACCGTGCATATAAGGCAAAACAGCACTGCGGGTAAGCATAAGGCTATCTGCAAAAACAGCTTTGCGCGCAGCACCTGCCACGCAGTTACGGGAAGCGACTGCGGCAGCCAAATGCTTTTGCCCTCCAGTGAAACCGATGGAGCCGCAATATCAATCATTGAAGCCAATGTGCAAACGGCGGTGCATACAATTACGGGAACAAGCCCGTCTTTAACGCTTGCCAAAAAGCTTACCGCAGGGGAAATATCCCCGCCCTTTATAACAACAGCCGCGCCGCACAAAATTAAAAACAGCAAGCCGAGACCGCAGTTGAGCATATAATTCGGGCTTGAAGTAAATCTTTTAAGCTCCTTTTTAAAAAGAGCCGTATCGGCGCCGTTTTGCTTAACGGCGGTTTCCTTATATTTTTTCTTTGCGGTTTTTCCGGTTGCGGTTGCAATTTTCAAAAAGCTTTTTGCAATAATTATCCACGCCGCCGCAAAAAGCGCCAAAATAACCGCCGAAACCGAAATAAGAGCGGTTATATCGCCGGTTGCCGACTTCCCGAACAGATAAAGCGGATATGCCGCTCCCTTAATTTTATCGCCGTATACAGCGGCGTTTTCCAAAAGCTTTGTAATAAGCGTTTGCGCCTTGAAATAAAAGAAATAGTAAAGCCCGAAAAACACAAGCGATACCGCCACCGTAACAAAGCTTTTGTTTTTAAGCTTAAGGCTTATTTTTGCAACAACAAAGCCGAGCGCCGCCGAAAGGGTTAAAACAAATAATGATATTAAAAAAACAAATATAATGCAGCTTATAACGGTGAAAACGCTGTGATCCACCGCGGCGATATAAACTGCGGCGGCGGGAATAATAACAATGCCCGAATACATAAGCCCCATAATATAAACGCCGAGCAGACGCGCCGTTATAATTGTATTTGAGGGTATCGGCATTGATAAAAGCAAATCGTTATCCTTAGATAAATAGAGCCCCGAATATGTGTTGAACACACTGCCGAAGGCGCCTAACAGTATTGCGATAAGCCCCATTATCGTAAAATAAAGCCAGTCGGCTCCCGCCGCTGAAAGCGCAGAGCATATAGTAAACGAAAGATACGTAAATATACCGCCCAGCACGCCTATCATAAGCAGGGCAAACATAACCATATATGCGATAACCGCCGCCTTTGAGCGCGCTTTATTCTTCTTAGGGTTATAAAAGTAGCTGCGGAATATTTCCGCCAGCTGCTTTTTAACAAGTATTTTTATCATACCTCGCCCTCCAACTCCAAAAAGACCTGTTCAAGCGAATCGTCGCCCTTTACCTCTTCCATTGTGCCCGAACGTATAAGCCTGCCGTCCTTTATTATGGCAACCTTATCGCACAGCTTTTCCGCCACCTCAAGCACGTGTGTTGAAAAGAATATTGCGCCGCCGTTATCACACAGCTCGCGCATCATACCCTTTAAAAGGTGCGCCGCCTTTGGATCTAAGCCTACAAACGGTTCGTCCATTATAACAAGCTTAGGCGAATGAAGCCACGCCGAAATTATGGCAAGCTTTTGCTTCATACCGTGGGAGTAAGAGACTATCGGTTCTGCAAGATCCTTTGTAAGCTCAAACATTTCGGCGTATTTATTTATTTTTTCCCTGCGCTCGTCCGCGGTAACCTTAAAAATATCCGCTATAAAATTCAAATACTTAATGCCGGACATAAATTCGTACAGATCGGGATTATCCGGTATATAAGCGGTAACGCTTTTGCAGGCTATCGGCTCTGTTTTAACGGATTTGCCGTCTATGTATATCTCGCCGCCGTCAAACCGTAAAATTCCCGCAACAGATTTAAGCGTGGTGGTCTTCCCCGCGCCGTTGTGGCCTATAAAGCCGTAAATCTCGCCCGATTTGATATGAAGGCTTAAATCGTCTACGGCCTTTTTATCGCCGTATGCCTTTGTAAGATTTTCTATTTTAAGCATTTTGTTTTCCTCCCCCTGTTATGTTCAATTATATATACGCCGCGCTTTAATGTCAATGAAAAATCACGAAGCCTTCATATACGTCGGCTCCGTGATTTTTTCTTACTTTTTATCCGGCTTTGTAAGCAGCTCTATTATTTCGGAGTATATACTGCGGTCGTTTAAAAAGCGGTTTTTAATAAAAAGCGCCTGCTCCTCGTCCGCCACCAGCAGCTTAACGCTCATAAACGGCTTTCCGTTATCCGTAGCTGAGCAGGTAATATATGTTTTACCGTCCTCGTGCGATATTTCGGTAATGCTCTCCTTAGCGTTGCGAAAGCGCGATACCATTTTAAGCGCCGCCTTGTACGCGCGGTCCTTAACGGTAAGCGGCAGAGTGGTTTTTAGGGTATCGGCTATCTGCCTGCCGTTATCGGTAATAACATAGGTATCGTCCTTTTCGTCCGCAGGCTTTAAATGCCCGCTTTCGCAAAGCGCGGCTATTGCGTCGTTAACCTCAAAGCAGTTTGCTATCCCTTCGTAATGCAGAACATCAGCTAACATTCTGCCGGGAACCGGAGCGTTAAGAGCGGATAAAATATAGCAAACAAGTATTTTAATTTCCGCCGTGCTGAACAACCCGCCCACCTTAGAAACTCCGGCTGAAAGAGCGTCCTTTTCCATTTTGCTTCACCTTACATTCCGTAATTATATTTTATGCGCCTTAAGTGTCGTAATCATCAAGGAAATTATGCTTTATACCGTTTTGCTTATAGGCTATAACGGTATCTATATTGACGTTTTCCACGCTTTTGAATATACATTTTTCCACATCGGGATTGGTTTTTTTAAGCTCGCGTATAAGCTCCTTTATCTCCTGCCGTTTAGAGCGGTTGCCCCCGTCGCGGCAGGTAGTGCAGGTATCGGTAAATTTGCAGGCGCACTGTATAAAATGCAGCCCGTTATAATCGCGCCATGCCTTTATATCGTCCTCGCGCACCAGATAAAGCGGCCTTATAAGCTCCATTCCCTCAAAATTGGTGCTGTGAAGCTTCGGCATCATAGTTTGTACCTGCGCCCCGTACAGCATACCCATAAGTATTGTTTCTATAACGTCGTCGTAATGATGACCGAGCGCTATTTTATTACAGCCGAGGCTTTTTGCGTAATTATAAAGATATCCCCTGCGCATACGCGCGCACAAATAACAGGGCGATTTTTCCACATTATAAACCGATTCGAAAATATCGGTTTCAAATATTTTTATGGGTATGTTAAGATTTTCGGCGTTTTTTTCTATAATACGGCGGTTTTCCGCGTTATATCCGGGGTCCATAACAACGTACTCAACCTCGAAATTAACCTCGCTGTGGCGCTTAAGCTCTTCAAACAGCTTTGCCATTAAAAACGAATCCTTGCCGCCCGAAATACAAACCGCAACCTTATCTCCTTCGTTCACAAGCTTATAAATTTTAAGCGCCTTTGTAAATTTGCTTAATATTGTGCTTTTAAACTTTTTTCTTAAGCTGCGTTCGGTATTTTCGCAAAGCGTTTTTGCATTTTGGCTTTGCATTTCGCTTCTAAGCCACGATATGTACCCGTCCTTAAGGCTGTACGCCTCAAAGCCCTCTTCGCAAAGCCTTTTTGCGGCGTCAAGGCTTACTATGCCGCGCGCACAGTAAATTATAAGCTTTTTGTCCTTGTGTTTGCAGGCAGCCGACGGCAATTCCTCTGCCGTAACCGCAACCGATTCGGGAATAAAGCCGTAATTTCTTTCGTCCTTGTTTCTTATATCGTAAAGCACATATTCGCCGCTGTTAAGCCCTTTAAGCTCGTCAACCGTTATTTCCATTATATTTAAGGTCTTCCTCTTTCCAGTTTTTAAGCACGAAAAGCATATCTTCCGCAGTATTTTTTGCGCCGTCCAAATCGTGCTCAAGATAGTTTCCGCATTCGCGGCGCTTGGCTCCCGGTATTTCACCCGTAAAACCGGCTATAAATTTAAAGCTTTCCTTTACAAGGTCTATTGCCTCCTGCGGCTTTACGCTGTCGCGCAGAATAAAGTAAAATCCCGTTCGGCAGCCCATAGGTCCTACGTAAATAACGCTGTCTGAAAATCTGCCGTTTCTTACATATGTAGCAAAAAGATGCTCAAACGTGTGCAGCGCGCCGTTACTTAAATAATCGCCGCCGTTCGGCTTTTTCATTCTTATATCGTAAGTTACCGCGTCGCCGTCTATACGCGATATATACATTCCCTTTTCAAGCTTATCGTGATCCACGGTAAAGCTGGCTATAAGCTTCATTGCAATTCTCCCTTATGGTTTTAGAAATAAATTATAACACAATTCTTTTTTTTATACAACTATTTAAGCCAAATATTTACGGGTGAAAATTCATCTAACAGATAATACCATTCGTTTTCGGTTTTTTCGGGTATGATTTCGGTTTCGGGCGTTGGTATTCTTATTATAATATTTCCGCTTTGCTTTTCAAGCATATAGTCGCCCCTCATAGCCCTTGCAAGCTTTAATACCATACCCGTATCCGAAAGCCCCGCCGCCCTTATTACCGTACGCGGCGCTCCGCTCTCAATACCGATGGCATTCGCATTGCAATAAACAAGCTCTAACATAAGCGCAGTTAAAAGGCGCCTGTTGACCTTATAATTTCCGTTTCCCGAAAGCCGGACCTTAAAGCCCTTTCCCTTTTGCATAGCCACTATCTGCGCCGCGCCGAGCAGTGAATCCGCAAATCCGGTTATGTTTACAGAGTCAAGCTCCCTTCTTAAGGTCAGCGCCTCGGCGGCGATTATTTTTTTAAGCCTTTGCCTGTTATGCTTTTTAATTCCGTTTTTTAAAACCGAGCCCTGAACCGTACTTCTCAGCGCCGCAATATATCTTTCAATCGGTTTTGGGGAAAATATCATAATATCGCCATCCTTATATACTCTTATTGTGCCAATTTTAATGAAAAATAAAAAAATTGTTAAAGATTAAACAAATAGCTTGAAAATATCGGACAAATAGAGTAAAATAGTAAATGCAATATATTAAGGAGGTTTTTTCCAATGGTAAAAGTTGCTATTAATGGTTTCGGCCGTATAGGCCGTCTCGCTTTCCGTCAGATGTTCGGCGCAGAGGGTTATGAGGTTGTTGCTATCAACGATCTTACAAGCCCCGCTATGCTTGCTCATCTTCTTAAGTACGATTCCGCTCAGGGTCGTTACGCTCTTGCGGACAAGGTTTCCGCAGGTGAAGACAGCATCACTGTTGACGGCAAAACTATCAAGATTTATGCAGAAAAGAACGCTGCCGATCTTCCGTGGGGCGAAATCGGCGTAGACGTTGTTCTTGAGTGCACAGGCTTCTACACCTCTAAGGACAAGGCTCAGGCTCATATCGATGCAGGCGCTAAAAAGGTTGTTATTTCCGCTCCCGCAGGCAAAGACCTTAAAACAATCGTTTACAGCGTTAACGAAAAGACTCTTGACGCTGACGATAAGATCATCTCTGCCGCTTCCTGCACCACAAACTGCTTGGCTCCTATGGCTGATACTCTTAACAAGTATGCTCCCATTCAGAGCGGCATTATGACCACCGTTCACGCTTTCACAGGCGATCAGATGGTTCTTGACGGTCCTCACAGAAAGGGCGACCTTCGCCGTGCACGTGCAGCCGCTGTTAACATTGTTCCTAACTCAACAGGCGCTGCAAAGGCTATCGGTCTTGTAATTCCTGAGCTTAACGGTAAGCTTATCGGTTCTGCTCAGCGTGTTCCGGTTCCGACCGGTTCTACCACTATCCTTGTTGCCGTTGTTAAGGGCAAGGACGTAACCGTTGAAGGCATCAACGCCGCTATGAAGGCTGCTTCAAGCGCTTCCTTCGGTTACACCGAAGAGCCGCTTGTATCTTCTGATATTATCGGTATCACCTACGGTTCACTGTTTGACGCTACCCAGACCATGGTTACCAAGATTGACGACGATACCTATCAGGTACAGGTTGTTTCTTGGTATGATAACGAGAACAGCCAGATGGTTCGTACCATTAAGTATTTTGCTGAAATCTAATTTAGCATAAATAAAGAAAAATCCGTTTTTGCCCGTATGGACAAAAGCGGATTTTTTATTTTTAAAATATAAGAAGTAAAGCTAGTCTTGTTATTGCGAACGCCGTAAGGTGTGCGGCAACCTGTTCTTTTTAAGGTGATTTACGGGTTGCTAGCTTTACAATAATCGCTTACAGCTTTGTTTTATACCGTTCAGTCAAGAAAATCCTCGTTTAAGGTAACTCCGAATTCCTTTGCAATCGCACGCAGATTATCGTCCGAAATTGTTTGGCGTATTCCCTTGCCGCAGGAAAGCGCCTTAACGTAAATTTCTGCCGCCTTTTCAATTGTGTGCATAAGACCGAATGTAATATCAAAATCGGGACCCGAAACAAAAAGACCGTGATGCGCCCAAACAGCCGCGTCGTACTTTTTCATAAGCTCGCTTGTGGCTATTGCTATATCGCTGCCGCCCGGCACCATCCACGGAACAACGCCCACTCCGCCCGGAAATACAACGGGGCATTCGGTAGCGCTGGTCCAAAGCGCCTTTGTAAAATCCTTATCTGTAAGAGGCAAAACAAAGGTAAGGGCTATAATATTTGCGGGGTGTGCGTGATATATAACACGGTATTCGCCGTTTGTTGCGGCTTTTCTTACGCTGTGGTTCATAAAGTGGCTTGGAAACTCGCTTGTGGGTCTGCCGCCCTTGCAAAGCCCCCATACTATACGGTAGCTGTCCCCTGCCTCGTTTATTTCAACTATGCAAATATTGTCCTGCGGAGCCAAAGCTACATTGCGGAAAAATTTGCCCGAACCCGTGGCAATAAAGTATTCGCCCTTTAAATTATCCGCCTTAACGCCCATATTAACCCACGGTCTGTCGGTTTTAAAAAACGGGCGGCATTCTTCAACCTCTTCTCCCCTCATACGGTAGGTAAGGTTGCCGCCGTTACGCTCGTGCCAACCCTGCTCCCAACCGTCGTTACACATACGGATATAGTCCTTTATAACCTTAATATCAAGAATATCCATTAACAATTAACCTCTTTTGCTTAAAACTTCCGTTTCGTATTTTTTAATTTCTTCAAACCATTCAGGTCCCGCGGTAACGCCGCACCGACGGCAGTATTCCTCCCACACATCGGCAAACGGGAGCATTTTAGCCTCCTCCTGCTTTACCATAAGCTCGGTAAAGCGGCTTTCGTTCTGAAGTCTTTTAAGCTCCTCGTTCGGCAGGCACATAGCGTTCAACAGCGCCTTTTGCCAGCTGCGGAAGCCCACTGTCCATGCGGATATGCGGTTTATGCTTGCATCAAAAAAGTCAAGCGCCATATAAACCCTGTCAAGCGCGTTATTGCGAACCACCTCTTTAGCCATCTCACGCGTTTCGTCCTCAAAAAGCACCACATGATCTGAGTCCCAGCGAACGCCCCTTGTAATATGTAAAGCAATTTCGGGGAAGAAGCAGAGCAATGCCGAAATTTTATCCGAAACATATTCCTGCGGATGATAATGGCCGTTATCCATAAGCGGTAAAACACCCTTGTGGGTTGCGGCAAAGCTTAGGGTAAATTCCGCGCTGCCTGCGGTAAACGATTCAACGCCTATGCCGAAAACCTTAGACTCAACGCACGGCTTAACCATATCGGGGTTATGCGGTTCTGATATTATTTCCTCGTAGGCTTCCTTATATCTTTGCCTCGGCCCCATTCTGTCCGCCGGAATATCCTTATAGCCGTCGCCCGTCCAGATATTCATAACGCAGGGTATGCCCGTTTCCTCTGCAAAATACTGTGAAATACGTATGCACGCTTTACCGTGGTTTATCCAAAAACGGCGCACATCTTCATCGGGGCTTGAAAGGGTAAGCCCGTTTTTAACCATGGGGTGAGAAAAAAACGTAGGGTTAAAGTCTATACCCATATTTCTTTCCTTAGCATACTCAACCCATTTTTTAAAGTGCTTAGGCTCCAACTTATCGCGGTCGGCAAACTCGCCGTTTTCAAAAATCGCGTAGCTTGCGTGAAGATTAAGCTTTTTCCTTCCGGGGCAAAGCGACATAGCCTTGTCCATATCCTGCATCAGCTGTTCGGGCGTTGCTGCCTTGCCGGGATAGTTGCCCGTGGTTAAAATACCGCCCGAAAGCGCGTCCTTGCTGTCAAATCCGCCTACGTCGTCCCCCTGCCAGCAATGAAGCGAAACCGGAACGGTTTTAAGCCTTTCTATTGCGGCGTCGGTATCAATTCCGTACTGTGCGTAGCGCTTTTTGGCTTCCTCGTATCTTGACATACCTATACCTCCGTATATAATTCTTCAGTTTAGCTTCATTATATACCAAGCTATAATAAAAAATAAGGACATTACTTTTTAAAAATAACGTCCTTATTTAAGAAAACGGTATTCCTTTGGGCTCATACCGTATTTTTCGGTAAAAATGCGGTAAAAGTAGCTCGTGTTTTCATAGCCTACCATAACTATTATATCGCCTACCGAAAGTGCCGTGCTTTTAAGCAGAGACGCCGCTTTGGTAAGTCTTTTTTCCATTAAATGCTCTTTAAAGGTCTTGCCTGTCGCTTTTTTGACCGCACTGCTTACATACGC
>ERZ808270.1288-NODE-1288-length-11241-cov-8.603880_pt1 | contig 11241 bp, 5 predicted proteins | sample MGYA00521082_ERZ808270 | MGnify/ENA primary metagenome ERZ808270 (study PRJEB31516, sample SAMN03275594) | gut metagenome | biome: mammalia-associated habitat; material: feces | host: Papio cynocephalus | place: Kenya | collected 2012-07-27 ...
AATTGGAAGAACTGGAATTGAAAGAACTGGAATTGAAAGAAGATTTTTTCATCATAATGCGACGATTTATTTATTAAAATGCGACGATTTATTTATAAAAGAAAAAGGGGGTCCACACCTCACGGTGACACCCCCCAGCTAGTATCTATTAATTCGGGTGTCTCGCTTGACACCTAATTAACAATATTAATTTAACTTCAATTAATAATTTTATTTTTTTAACAACTGTTCTTTTTTTTTTACTTGCTCTCATCCTCTGCCTTCTTGGTCTCTGCGGCTGTTGGGCCATAGTAACCATAGTAAGCCTGATAGCGAGTGTAGCCCCAGTTAGCCTGAGCCTTCTCTGGGTCAAGCTCCTTAGCCTTGTCGAGCACCTTGATAGCCTCCTGGTAAACCACCTTGCGGCCGTTAGGATCCTGGAGAGAACCAGCCTTGCTGTTGTAGCAAGCGCCGAGGTAAGTGAGCACCACTACATTGTCTGGCTTTGCCTCGAGAGCCTGCTTGAGGCACTTGATGGCGTTGTCGGCATCGTTCTTCTGGATGTAAGCCATACCCTTGTTGGCGAGAGCCACGAAGTTCTGAGGGTTCTTGGCGATGGCAGCATCGAGAAGATCCATCTGCTCCTTCTCCATCTTGAGAGAAGAATACATAGAGTTCAAGCCGTCGAGGATTACCTCGTTGTTCTCGTCCTGAGCGTAGAGATCCTTGAGCCTGTTAACGTAAGCCAAAGAGTCCTCCTTGGTCTTCAATCCGTCCTTCATCACGTAGAGCTTGAGGTTGAGGGCGTCCTTAGCCTCCTTCTCGCTCTTCATGGCGATGTCGCAATACTTCTCGCAACGAGCTGCGTCCTTGGCCTGGTAAGCGTAACGAGCTGCGAAGAGAGCCACCTGACCAATGTAATCCTTCTCAGAGTCCTTCTGCTTCTGATCTACAGATGCGAAGAGAGGCTCGTTGTCTGTGTCGAGGAATGCACCCCAATACTTCAACACTTCGTCTGCCTTGTTGTTCTGGGCAGCGGTCTGGCCAGCGTTAATAAGCTGAACGCGAGCACCCCATACACGTGAAGCGTTGCCATTGAACTTAGGAGAAACCTTGCCCTTGGCGTTAGGAAGCTGGTCGTACTTATAGCACTCCACTGCATTGACCAATGCATTGTAAGCGCCCTCGTTCATGGCAGCCTCGTCCACTGGGTCGTTCTTCTTCATAATCTGGTTGGTCTGCTGGATGCTCACCTGGTCGTTGTAAGCCTTCATGCCGAGGTCAACAAGCTTGTTGTAAGCCTTAGCCTTCTCAGCGTTGTCAGCCAACTGACCGAGGTTCTGCTTAACCAAGGCCTCTGCCTCGGCGTAAGTCTTGGCTTTCATGATGGCCTTGAGAGCATCACTGTCGCCTGCGAATGCTGATGTGGCACCTAGTACCAACATAGCAGCTACGATTAACTTTTTCATTTTCTTTAAAGAGTTTAAAAGTTGATATTTATTTTTTACGCGTCTTCTTCTTGAAGCTAGTCCCCAGGAATCCCCCACGAGAATTTTATCCCGAGAATTCCTGGAAACTTATTTTTATTCCTGCGAATCGGCAGGAGTCTCATCCGAATTAGGTTCCAACTCCGCCTCAGCCTCTACAGCCTCCTCGGCGGTCTTGGCTCCCACGGTGTCGTTCTCTATCTCCTCGCTCTTCTTCGCCCAGGCAGAGCGGCTCTCCTCTTCTACCGAGGCCTCCAGCTCCGAGCTCATCACCTTGCATACGCTGGCGATGACATCGTTCTTCTTGGTGAGGTTGATGAGGCGAACGCCCTGTGTGGCGCGTCCCATCACACGGCAGTCTGCCACGGCGAGACGAATCACGATGCCGCTCTGGTTGATAATCATGAGGTCGTTCTCGTCGGTCACGTTCTTGATGGCCACCAGTCGGCCGGTCTTGTCGGTGATGTTGAGGGTCTTCACGCCCTTTCCGCCACGGTTGGTAACACGATAGTCGAGCACCTCGCTGCGCTTGCCGTAGCCCTGCTCGCTCACTACCATCACGGTCTCACGCTCTGCGTCGTTCACCACGATCATGCCTACCACTGCGTCGTCGCCCTCGTCGAGGCGCATACCGCGCACACCGGTAGAGGTACGTCCCATGGTGCGAACCTGATCCTCATTAAATCGAACGGCACGACCGTTGCGGTTGGCGAGAATCAGCTCGTTGTGGCCATTGGTGAGACGAACATCCACCACCTCGTCGCCCTCGGCGATGTTGATGGCGATGACACCATTGGCACGTGGACGGGAGTAAGCCTCCAGGCAGGTCTTCTTCACCGTACCGTTCTTGGTGGCGAAGACCACATAGTGAGAGTTGATGAACTCCGAGTCGTTCAATCCCTTCAGGCGGAGGAATGCGTTCACCTGGTCGTCGCTCTCGATGTTGAGCAGGTTCTGGATGGCGCGTCCCTTGGCGTTGCGGTCGCCCTCTGGAATCTCGTAGCACTTGAGCCAGTAGCAGCGTCCCTTCTTGGTGAAGAACATCATGGTCTGGTGCATGGTGGCTGGGTAGATGTACTCGGTGAAGTCTTTCTCGCGGGTACGTGCTCCCTTCATGCCCACTCCGCCACGAGCCTGCTCGCGGAACTCAGACAATGGGGTGCGCTTGATGTAGCCCAGGTGGCTCACGGTGATGACCACTGGGTCGTTAGGATAGAAGTCCTCTGGGTTGAACTCGTGGTCGTCTGGCTTGATCATGGTGCGGCGAGCGTCGCCGTACTTCTCCTTCACCTCGTTGAGCTCGTCCTTCATCACCTTCTTGCAAAGCTCTGGGTCGTTGAGTATCTGGTTCAAGTAGTCGATGGTCTTCATCAGCTCGTCAAACTCGTTGTGCAACTGCTCCAGGCGCAAGCCTGTGAGCTGGCTCAATCGCATATCCACGATGGCCTTGCTCTGCAGCTCGTCGAGCTCGAAGCGCTTCTCCAAGTTGCGCTGTGCGTCGCTAGGAGTCTTGCTGGCGCGGATGATGTGAACCACCTCGTCGATGTTGTCGCATGCGATGATGAGGCCTTCGAGGATGTGGGCACGCTCCTGCGCCTTCTTCAGCTCAAACTGGGTGCGGCGGATGGTTACGTCGTGACGGTGCTCCACGAAGTACTTCACGCATTCCTTGAGGCTCAAGAGGCGTGGACGACCGCCCACGAGGGCGATGCAATTCACTGAGAATGAGCTTTGCAAGGCTGTCATCTTGAAGAGTTTGTTCAGGAGCACGTTGGCGTTGGCGTCGCGTTTCACATCCACCACGATGCGCATGCCCTGGCGGCCAGACTCATCGTTCACGTTGGCGATTCCATCCACCTTGCCCTCCTTGGCGAGGTCGGCGATGGCCATCACGAGCTGCTCCTTGTTCACGCCGTATGGAATCTCGGTAATCACGATCTTGTCGTGGTTCTCGCCCGTCTCGATTTCGGCGGTGGCGCGCACCACGATGCGTCCGCGTCCGGTCTCGTAAGCGTCCTTCACGCCCTGGATGCCGTAGATGGTGGCACCCGTAGGGAAGTCTGGCGCAGGGATAAACTGCATCAGCCCGTCGGTGTCGATGTCAGGGTTGTCGATGTAGGCGCAGCAACCGTCGATTACCTCGCCCAGGTTGTGGGTTGGGATGTTGGTCGCCATACCTACGGCAATACCATTTCCGCCGTTTACCAACAGGTTAGGAATCTTGGTAGGCATCACGGTAGGCTCCTGGAGGGTGTCGTCGAAGTTGTTCATCATATCCACGGTCTCCTTGTCGAGGTCGTCCATGATGTGCTCACCCATCTTCGAGAGTCGGCACTCGGTGTAACGCATGGCGGCAGGAGAGTCGCCATCCACAGAACCGAAGTTACCCTGTCCGTCGATAAGAGTGTAACGCATGTTCCACTCCTGTCCCATACGAACCAGGGCGCCATATACAGAGGAGTCGCCGTGTGGGTGATACTTACCGAGCACCTCACCTACCACGCGGGCACACTTCTTGTAAGGTTTGTCACTGGTGTTTCCAATGCCCAGCATACCGTAGAGAATACGGCGGTGCACAGGCTTGAATCCATCGCGCACATCAGGGAGGGCACGAGCCACAATCACCGACATGGAATAGTCGATGTAGCTAGACTTCATCTCCTCCTCAATGTTAATCTTCATGATTCTATCATGATCCATTGTCTGATTTTCGTCCATTATCTATTTTTTATTGTTTTTTATTCCTATATATAATAATGTAAGAATCCCGGGGATGCCATCACAGCCTAGCCCGAGAAAGGAGTGCAGCCAAGAGGAGGCACCATCCGCCTCACCCTAAAAAGCGAAAAATCGCCGAAAAGGGCGTTTATTTGCGCTTTAAGCCGCTCTATCCATCCTAAAACTCGGACAAAGGTACAAAAATAAAACGATAAAAAAGCCTTTTAGGGGCAAAAAAGCGACTTAAAAGGCATATTTTAGCATAAATTTTGTTTTAAAAGAGCCAAAAAGTAGCAAAATATGATGTTTTACAAGAAAAAAAATGGCAATTCTCTTGCTTAATACCAAAAAAAAACGTAAATTTGCACCTAATTAAACGTAATAGACATGCAAAACCCATTTCAACATATCAACGATGTGCTCATCTACAGTGGCAAGGAAGCCCAACGCATGATGGGCAAACAGGTAAACACTGAGCACTTGATGCTAGGAATACTTCACAGCGAGGACAGGCGAGTGAACCTTATCCTAGACCATTTCGGCATCAATGCAGACGTGTTGCGCTCCACCCTCTACGACTCGCAGGAGATGGAGCTGGAGAAAGCATCGCCTGAGGAAATAGCCCAGGCCAAGGAGAGAAAGACCCTGGCTTACGACAAAGAGACCAGCGAGGTGATCAGCGAAGCCATCATCGAGGCAAGACTCTGCGGCGGACAGAACGCACAGGTGGAGCCGGAGCACCTGCTCCTAGCCCTGCTCAAGAAGAGCGAGAGCGCACCTGCCAAGCTGCTCATCACACAGGGGCTGACCTACGAGAAGCTCTTCAACTACATCAACGGCATCAACCCGGAGATACAAGACAAGCTCCAGAAGCTGAACCAGGAGGTGGAGAACTACAAGCGCACCAAGACCAGCCAGGAGGAGGAAGACCACCTGCAGGAGGAGGACGAGGAAGCCGAGGAGGATGAATACTCCGAAGGCTACTACGACGGCGACGTCTATACGAACCCTAACGCCAAGCCCATCAACGACATCATGGAGAACGACATGATGGACCCCGACGAGGAGCCTATCGACTTCAGCGACAACTCGGGCAACCTTGGCGACAACGCCGGCATGGGCGGCAGCAACGCCCAGCAGAAGCCCAACATCATCGGCGAGGGCAAGAAGAGCACCAAGTCGAACACGCCTACGCTCGACAAATACTGCTTCGACCTCACCAAGGCAGCCAAGGAGGGCAAGCTAGACCCCGTGGTGGGCAGAGACAAGGAGGTGAACCGAGTGATGGAAATCCTGAGCCGACGCAAGAAGAACAACCCCGTGCTCATCGGCGAGCCGGGCGTGGGCAAGAGCGCCATCGTGGAAGGTCTGGCACAAGCCATCGCCAACGGCGACCAAAGCTCGCTCTTCTTCAACAAGAAGATACTGAGCCTCGACCTCACTAACCTCGTGGCGGGCACCAAATACAGAGGCTCCTTCGAGGAGCGACTCAAGGGAGTCATCAAGGAGCTGGAGAAGAACCCCGACATCATCATCTTCATCGACGAAATCCACACCATCATAGGCGCTGGAGCCGCCGAGGGAACCACCGACCTCTCCAACTCGCTCAAGCCAGCCCTGGCCAGGGGCACCATACAGTGCATCGGAGCCACCACCCTCAACGAGTACCGCAAGAGCATCGAGAAAGACGGGGCGCTGGAACGCCGATTCCAGAAGGTCATCGTGGACCCTACCACCCCCGAGCAGACCCTGCAGATACTCAACAACATCAAGGAGAAATACGAGGAGCACCACAACGTGAGCTACACAGAGGAGGCCCTGAAGGCCTGCGTGAAGCTCACCGAGAGATACGTGCACGACCGATACTTCCCCGACAAGGCCATCGACGTGATGGACGAGGCGGGAGCACACGTGCACATCAGCCACGCCATCGTGCCTAGCGAACTGGTGGAGGCCGAGAAGAAACGCGACCAGACCATAGCCAAGAAGCAGGCTGCCGTGGCAAGCCAGAACTTCGAGATGGCAGCCGCCCTGCGCGACCTTCAGGCCAAGCAGGAGAAAGACATCGAGGAGATAAGACTCAACTGGCAGCACGGCGACCCATCCCACCGAGTGCCACTCGACGAGAACGAGATAGCCGCCACGCTGAGCCGCATGCTGGGCATCCCTGCCAGCAAGATGGCGGAGTCGGAGACCCAGAAGCTCAAGAAGATGGCCGACGTGCTCAAGCAGGAGGTCATCGCCCAAGACGATGCCATCGACAAGGTGGTGAAGTCTATCAAGCGAAGCCGCATGGGACTGAAGGACCCGGGCCACCCGATGGGCGTGTTCATGTTCCTCGGACCTACGGGCGTGGGCAAGACCTACCTCGCCAAGAAACTCGCCGAGGAGCTGTTCGGCTCCGAGGACGCGCTCTTCCGCATCGACATGAGCGAGTACGCCGACGGCTTCAACACCTCCCGACTCATCGGCTCGCCTCCAGGATACGTGGGCTACGACGAGGGCGGACAGCTCACCGAGAAAGTGCGCCGCAAGCCTTACAGCATCGTGCTGCTCGACGAGATAGAGAAGGCCAACAAGCAGGTGTTCAACCTGCTGCTGCAACTGCTCGACGAGGGACGACTCACCGACGGCAACGGCCGACTGGTGGATTTCCGCAACACCCTCATCATCATGACCTCCAACGCCGGCACCCGCCAGCTCAAGGAGTTCGGCAGGGGCGTGGGCTTCAATGCGGGCGGACTGAGCACCGACGGACCGCTGGTTACAGAGAAAGACAAGGAGTACGCCAAGAGCGTGGTGCAGAAGCACCTCTCCAAGCAGTTTGCCCCAGAGTTCCTGAACCGCATCGACGAAATCATCACCTTCGACCAGCTCGACCTGGAGGCCATCAAGCGCATCGTGGGCCTGGAGCTGAAGTCGGTGGCAAAGCGTGTGGAGAACATGGGCTACCACCTGCAGGTAACCGACAAGGCGAAGGAATTCATCGCCACCAAGGGCTACGACGTGCAGTTTGGCGCCCGCCCTCTGAAGCGAGCCATCCAGAACTATGTGGAGGATGGACTTTGCGAGCTTCTGATGGACAGCGACTTGGAGGCTGGCGACACCATCAGCGTGGGCAAGAACCCGAAGAAGGAGGAGCTTACTTTCACACGCAAGGGCTAGGCCTGGGTCTTAGGTCCACGCCAAGCGCCGAGATTGCGTGAAGGCAATCAAGATTTGAATCACATTTGAATTACATAAAAAAAATTATCGCTATAAGCGGTAATTGGTTATTAAAATTTTTAGGTTACTGATTCAGCGGAATTAAAAAAATTGTGCGTAGAGCCTGCTGTGAAGCAGGCTCTTTTTTGCGTTTTATTGAGGCTGCTCTTTTGGAACTACTTTTTAGAACAGACTTTTTAGAATCAGGGCGACGACAGTCCCGCCATTTCGTTAATGATAGTTAATCATCGGAAAACTCTTATGAAATAATTTTCTCAATTAGAAAATATTCATTACCTTTGCATTCGCTTAAAGGGAGAAACGCCATGATGGCTCAGTTGGTAGAGCAACGCATTCGTAATGCGTGGGTCGCGGGTTCGAGTCCCGCTCGTGGCTCTTTTATGTATATAGTCAATGCTTTATGACAATTTTGCGAGATTAGCACATCGGTAGTGCACGGGCTTCCCAAGCCTGGGAGGCGGGTTCGATTCCCGTATCTCGCTCCAGGTTTAAGATTAGGAAATATAATATTAGAAGGTTGGTCGAAGTGATTTCGCCCAACCTTTTTTTGTGCCATAAGAGAAATACGTTTGTTTTTGTGGTTCTTCCGCTTTTGTACCCACCACAAGACATTTTATTTCCCAAAAAACTTGCCCATATCGGCAAAAAAGTGTATATTTGCAGCGGAATTATTCTAGAAGAAGGCAAACCATTCAATATTTATCGCTTATGCTAAGCAAGAATGTACAGGAAATGATACCGAAGATACAGCAGTATCTGGCGAGCCAGCCGAAGGAAGGTTGGAGCATATATTATATGCTTGCAATGCTTTGCTGCAATCAAAAGAGAAATATGAGTTTGAAATCATAAAAGATGACCCAGTGTTATTTTATGGTTTCGTCAAGTTGGCAGAAATAATTGGAGAAGCCTCAAATAGAGCACCTGCTCGCCACGGTGGACTCAGCCTCTTTTATTTGAAAAAGTGCAATAAGCAAATAATTACGTTAAATAACGTGATAAAATGCGGCGGTTTGCGAAAGTTTTGCTATCTTTGCCTTGTTTAAACATTAAAAATTTCAGTATGAAGCAGCGTAACACCTTGGCTTTCAGCCGCAAAAATGGGGGGGGTAATTTTGACCAGTCAGAATTAACCTTAGGTCTTCATACGTATAAGGAAGGACAATTTGCCTCCAATGAAGGACGACTATCAGCGTTTTTAGAAACGCTGGTGGTCGTCCTTTTTGTGTTTACATCTGCGCTCCCCCTTACCGCTTGCAGCAGTAGCGACGAGGAGGCAGGAGACTCCCCTACCGCTGCCGATTACCAATCTCTGCTCACTGCCCACGACTGGGAAGTTACCCAGGCTGCGCAACGCCTCAACGGTTTTCTGATAGACCAGAAGGAAGCAGACCTCTACTGCCATTTCTCCCCCGACAGCGTGTTTTTCTCCGAGGGCGCAATGGTGAATTATTTTGACGACGAGGGCAAGGTGACCCAAAGCCGGTATGAATACTCGCCTATCGGTGGCGCACCTTATTTTATCAAGGGCGAGCAAATTGAGATTGAGGATCAAGGCTTTAATATAAATGAAAAAATAAATAATGGTGACTCCTTGTTCGTCTTGGCGAATGAGGAGTGGAAACTTGTGCTCAAAAAGAAACAACCACAGGACAAATAAATATAAAGAAATAATCAAGCAGAAATAAGAAAAAAATATCAAAACAAATAACTATGGCAACAAGAAATACAGAAAGAGAAGAACTTCACAAGACCATTTGGAGTATCGCCGAAGAACTGCGTGGTGCCGTGGATGGATGGGAATTCAAGGCTTACGTCTTGGGAGCCATCTTCTACCGCTACATCTCGGAGAACCTCACCGACTACATCAACCAACTACAGGCAGATGCAGGCATCGAGGATTTCGACTACGCCCAAATGAGCGACGAGGAGGCCGAGGAGGCTCGCGAGATGATGGTGCAGGAGAAAGGTTTCTTTATCCTGCCAAGCCAGCTGTTTCAGAAAGTGGCTGAACATCCCGAGAAAAACCTCAACCTCAACGAGACATTGAGCAACGTGTTCCGCTCCATCGAGGCGAGTGCCGCAGGCACCGATAGCGAGGAACAGGTGAAGGGACTCTTTTCTGACTTCATCATCGACAGTTCTCGCATTGGCAACTCGGTGGATGCACGCAACAAGCTCATATCCAAGGTATTGATTGCCGTGAGAGAAATGAAACTCAGCCAGAAATATTCCGACAACAGCATCGACACCGTGGGCGACACCTACGAGTATTTGATGCAGATGTACGCCTCTAATGCAGGCAAGAGCGGCGGTGAGTATTTCACCCCACAAGAGGTGAGCGAGGTGCTGGCAAGAATCGCTTCTTTTCAGAATCCTCACATCCGCAAGGTCTATGACCCTGCGTGCGGTTCGGGCTCGTTGCTGATGAAGTTTGCCAAGTATGCTGGCGACGGTGCAAAGGACATTGAGTTTTATGGTCAGGAAATCAACCCTACCACTTACAACCTCTGCCGCATCAACATGTTCCTGCACAACATCAACTACGCCAAGTTCGACATCCAGCTGGGCAACACACTCACCCACCCTCAGCACCTCGGAATGCAGTTCGACGCCATCGTGAGCAACCCTCCTTACTCCAAGAAATGGGACGGCAAGGAGAATCCTATCCTCATCAACGATGAGCGTTACAGCCCTGCGGGCGTACTGGCACCAGTTTCTAAGAGCGACCTTGCCTTCACCATGCACATGCTTTACCACTTAGGCGAGACGGGTACTTGTGCCATCGTAGAGTTCCCTGGTGTACTCTATCGAAGTCTTGTAGCAGAAAAGAAAATCCGTGAATACTTGGTGAAGAACAATTTCGTGGACACCGTAATTCAGCTCCCAGCCAACCTTTTCTTTGGCGTGCCCATAGAGACCTGTATTATTGTGTTGAAAAAAAACAAAAAAGACAATAATGTACTGTTCGTTGATGCATCCAAAGAGTACGTAAAAAATGGTAACAAGAATAAACTAGATGCCAAAAATCAAGATGTAATTGTAAATGCATATGCAGAACGCAAAGAGAAAAAATACTTCAGTAAACTCGTAAGTAACGATCAGATTTTAACCAATGCTTCGAATTTATCAGTTGCTTCGTATGTGGAAAAAAAGAAAGAAAAGGAAAATATAGACATTGAAGTTCTAAATAGAGAAATTGACAAATTAAGTGATAATGTAGCAAGCGATTCTCTAAAATTGAACCAAAGCATTAGTTCGAAAAGTAATATAGAAGAGATGATTAAAACACTCTGTCCAAATGGAGCGATTTTTGAAAAACTAGATGAACTTTTAGATTATGTGCAACCTACTCCATATATAGTTGAGTCTACAGAGTATAATGACAACTATTCTACGCCTGTACTTACAGCTGGACAAAGTTTTATTTTGGGATATACAGAAGAAATAGAAGGAGTTTACAAAGCTTCTCCACAAAATCCAGTCATTATTTTCGATGATTTCACTACAGGATTTCATTGGGTAGATTTTGATTTTAAAGTCAAAAGTTCCGCATTAAAAATACTGAAACCCAAAAATAGCAAAAATAATATTAGGTATATTTTTTTGGCAATGAAAACAATAAATTATATTCCTTCAAACCATATCCGTCATTGGATTTCAGTATACAGTAAATTTGAGATACCTCTACCTGACCCAGATATTCAAAAAGAAATAGTTGCCAAGTTAGACGCTTGTACTTCAATCATAAAAAAGCTAGAGAAGCTTATCGCCCTGCGGCAGAAGCAGTACGAGTACTACAGAGAGAAATTGCTGACATTCGAGTAAAGAACGA
>ERZ808270.1289-NODE-1289-length-11240-cov-3.627447_pt1 | contig 11240 bp, 8 predicted proteins | sample MGYA00521082_ERZ808270 | MGnify/ENA primary metagenome ERZ808270 (study PRJEB31516, sample SAMN03275594) | gut metagenome | biome: mammalia-associated habitat; material: feces | host: Papio cynocephalus | place: Kenya | collected 2012-07-27 ...
TCAGCTGGCTCAGTTTTATTTTAGCAGATATACATTATGTTTTTCTTCATGAGAAACATTGCAATAACTACCGCATTAACATTGCTTTCAGTATCAATGTTAATGGTAGTATCATTAATAAAACCGAAGGAGATGAAAAAAAGTGAACAAGATCAGTAAAATGGTTTGCACGAAGATTGCAAAGGCAGGAAGAATGGCTGCAGTAAAGGCAGCAGGTGCAACTTCTGCAATCGGTTGTCACCAGCCGAAAGAACCGAAGGCTCTGCAGAATCTGAAGAAGTAATCTGGTTGTAAGATTACAAACAAATTTTAAGCGCAACAGCATATCATTTGTATGTTGTTGCAACTGTTTATTAGCCGAAAGGAGAAATATATTATGAAAAAGGCAATCCGAAGAACAGTAGCAGGTATTTCATCCCTTGCCATGATGGCAGCACTGAGTGCCACAACAGTACCAGCATTTGCGGCTGAGTACGAAGCGGCAGAAGCTCAAAGCTTTGTGGATTCATTTGAAAATTCAGAAACTCGTGAAGTTGCACAATTTTATTTGGATAATGGCGTTTCATATGATGAGTTAACTGATATGATGGAAACATATGAAAATGGAATGGATCTGCTTGAGAGCAGAGGTTATGTTAGTTCATCAGATGGTACAATAGTGATGACTGGGAACTATTATAGTGGAACAAGAGTGGCACAGTCACAGCATTATGCAGCTATTGTAAACGTGTATCCCCAGGCTACATCATCAGTCAATTTTACACTCACTGTTGGAAACCCTGTTGTGTACAATATGGCAAGTCATCCGTACACATTAATGTCTGACTATTCAGATTTGTCTGTTACTGTTTCTAAAAATAATAAATTCATGTCAATTTCCGGAATTATTGAAAGCTCTAATATTACATGGGCTGACACAATTATTAAGCTTCCTTTTGCAGCTGGAACAGCGAACAGTGAGGCTGATTTATATAGAGGATTTTCATTAAATGTAAACTATACTTCACTTGGAGATACAGATGGAAAGTATACTCTTGACACTTATGCATTAGGTGATTTGGATCATAATGGAATTGTTGATGATGCAGATGCAACATTAGCTTCTGACATTCTGGTTCACAATGTTACAAAAATTGAATATCGATATAATGATGTTGGATCTGAAATTGCTTCAGAACTCTTTACATTAGCTTTCGATACAAATGAGGATGGAAGAATCGATATCACTGATGCGGTTCGAATTAATCAAATGGCAAAAAAATAAGGAGCGCATATGAAAAATAAATTGCTTTCTTTTATTGCAGTAGCAATTCCTGTTTGTTTTTCTGTTATTGCTTTTTCTGTGCCACTAAATAGTATGTGCTTTGCAGATTCTGAAATTTCAACTGAAACAAAATATTATGGCGAATGTGGTGCAGAGGGAAGCAACATTACATGGACATTGGACACAGAAACAGATACCCTGACCTTTTCGGGAACTGGAACGATAAAAACATATGATGGCCCGAAAGTAGAAAAATTTGAAAATCCGGCTTGGAATATGTACGGTGTCAGCATTAACCACATTGTTGTGGAAGAGGGAATTACAGACATTGGTTCATTTACAAATTCCATGTTTTATTACAGTGCGGACAGTGGATGTGAACGAGAAAACCGAACGATTACAATTCCGGAAAGTGTAACAAATTGGGACTTTCTTCCAAGCGATTTCCTGTATCAAACAGCCTATGGTTCAAAGTTCTATTATTCCCTTGCAAACAGCAAAACAATTCGATTGGAATGCACAGATTATGCGAAAAATCCAGTATATCCAACTACAGGTACTTCTGCATTAGGGGGGGCTTGGAAATTTGATTATGCAGAAAAGGCAATTACAATTTCCGGCCCTGGATTTGTTGATTTCAACGAGATAAATATGTATCCATTTACAAAAATCATTTTAGATGCAAGTGTGACGATTGCAGATTCTTATCAGGATAAAACATATAGCCTGGCACTTTTGCAGATGTTTCAGCAATTGAAAACAATCTCAGATATGGGTTATGAAAAAGAAGTTTCGGTGTTTTATGATGAGAACAGCGATTTTCAACAGGAATTTGAAAAGCTTCCAGAATCTATTCGTTCTGAAGCGGAACGCATTTATGCAACGCAGTCGATTTTGATTGGTGATGCAGATCTTGACGGAAGAATTACGCTGATGGACGCTGTTCTCCTGAGCAAAGCCGTAAATGGCAGTGTTGCTATTTCAGATGCACAAAAAATCTCCATGGACTGCGATGGAGACGGCGACATCACTGCCAACGACACAACGGCACTGATGCAGTTCCTGGTGCATCTCGTAGATACGCTTCCTTTGAAGTAACACGCAAGCCAGCAAAACCGGGTGAAAAATGATAGAACAAATGAGAATGAGATAACGTGAAAGCTACTACTTAATTATTAAACAAGAAGAAAGAATCATGAAAAAGGTTATGAAACAAACAGCATCTAGTATTTTAACTCTTGCATTGACAGCATCAATGCTTGCACCATTTTCAAATGTGTATGCCTCTGAATTGAAGAGTGAATCAGAAGATATAAAAGAAACTGTCGCAGGTTTCTTATCTGATACTGAATATTCAACAATGAAGGACATCGGAATTAGCAACGCATACACTTTGTCCGATTTGGAAACAGAACAGCCTATCGGCAGTCTGTATGTGGTATTTGAAAATAATAAAGCTATTGGTGTGGTAAGCGAATACAGTGATAGGATGGCTACTTATCAAGAGTGCAATTCCAATGTTTTTGATGAAGCATTGGAAGAAGAAAAACCAGTGGCTTTTTATGCTAACAATTCTGCTGTATTTGCATATGATGGAGATACTATGTCTAATGTTAATGATGGAGATGTTGTTGACGTAGCACCAAATGATGCAGACTATAATGAAGTCAAAACAGCAGAAACAAATCTTGAGAAATATGCCCTTGCAGCCAATTCTTCTTATGAAAGGAAATTATCAAATTTCACGAGATACTGCGTAGGATCAGAATTGATCAATGGTTATGAAACCTCATGGGCAGCTGCAATTGCTTCCAAGAAAAATTATAAGGATGGAGCTATTAAAACAGAAGCTGTCGATGTATATAATGATCTACTGTCACTTTTTAAAGAATCGAATCCTGAGGCAGTTTCAGGATCAGTAGATGCAATGCAAGAATTACTTGCTATATACAAGTTATACAGCACTTATAAACCTGGTAGCCTTTCTGTTTCACGAGTGTATAATAGCTTATGTGCAGACGAACCGATTATCATTCGGATGTCATCTGATGACGCCATTTCATATCCAGTCGTTGATGGAGTAATTTTTGGATCAAAATACTATAATAATACAACAGGACAGTCATTTGCCTTTTATGACATCTATGATCCTATTGAAGATGCATCTTTCAAAGCCAAAATGACAAGTTCAGACGATTTTTCTGGAAATAGCTCTGAATCGTTTAATGGGTGGGTTTGCTCATTTTCATTTAAATAAAATCTAAAATTACTGTATTTGCATACATATTCTTATACGCTCTTAAAATACGGAGGTGTATGATGAAAGAATCGTGTCTTGTCCGAGTACTTACAACAATCCTGTCGATTGTTCTGTTGCTGCAATTGACATTGCCAGTTGGTGCAGTGGACGACACCTTTGTCAGAACGGGTGCAGAATCGGTAGATATGATTGCAGCAGCAAGGGCACAATTGGGGTATACTGCGCCAGAAACAGGTGCAAAATACAACCAATGGTTTGAGGGGAAAGGTGGCGATTATCCCTATGCCTGGTGTCAGACTTTTTTGTCGTGGTGTGCGGATCAAGCAGGCATTTCCACGAAAATCATCGCAAAGGAATCTACAGTGGGAGGCGAGTACGCTTTTTTCGTAAATCAAAAACGTTACCAGAAAAGCATTGCGCATGGCGGAACGTATACGCCACGACCGGGCGATATTGCTTTCTATAGCGAGACCGGCAACGAAAACGCATTGACACATGTGGGACTTGTAACTGCTATAGGCGAAAAAAGCTTTCAAACAATTGAAGGCAATGTCTCAAATCAAGTATTGGCTTGTGAGCGACAGTTGGATAGTTCTGTGGTAATTGGTTATGGATGCCCGTTGTACGCCGATCTCCCCAATTTATTTATGCCAGAGTTGCCAGAAATGACAATTGAACCAGGTTCGACTTATATCAGTACAAACATCCGATGGACGGAATCTGCCAACGCCTACAGTTATCGGCTGGTGATCTGGAATCGTGATACAGACCGGCCAGTCGTAGATCAGGAAATGCAAAGCCTTGCTTTCCAAAAAGTTCTCCCGGCAGGAGATTACACAGCGCAGCTGTCTGCGAAAAATGGAAACAATCTTGTTTCTACAGAAAAACAAGATTTTACAGTAGAAGAGCATAACAATCCCTATGATTTTACTATTTCTGCTAGTAGCATAAGTGACTATCGTCCTATAACAATCAGTTGGACCAATTCTCTTGGTGCGCTGGGGTATCGCATTTTTATTCAAAATGTGGATACCGGAGAGACTTTGGCGGAAGAAGATCTTGGAAATGTGCGTTCGTATACGCTAAAACTGGAGAGAGGAAACTACCTGGCTCGTGTTACTGCTTACCATGACAGTTATGAAACAACTGAAGAATTGACATGGGATGTTCGCTGTATCCACCATAATGTTCCTTACCTGTGGGTAATTTCCGCAGGTGATGAGAATACTCCAACTGAAATCCGCTGGGATTCTGCAAGTTGTGTAATACGATATCAGCTGACAATTCAAAGAACCAAACAAAGTGGTGTTCCTTCCAGCGATGAAGATAGCATTATCTTGGAAAAAGAAACAGGAGAAGAACTGGCGTGGTCTGGAATGCTGCCGGAAGGGTACTATAAGGTAACGCTTAGAACTTATAATTTGGAAGGGGAATTGCCTCCTTCTTATGCTAGCCGTGGAAGAGTTCTTCGCGTTGGAAAAAGAATACCGGGAGATCTGAACGATGATGGGAAAGTAAATAAAACCGATGTGTGGCAGTTAAACCAGTACATATTGGGAGAAGCATGCAAGATTCCCGATCCCGCTATTCTCTCTGTTGCCGATCTGAATGGAGATGGTGTTGTAGATGGTTTTGATCTGACACTGCTGCGACAGATGGTAAAGTGATTCCTCACCAATTTTACAGAAACATTTGAAAGAGACAGGTCAAAAACAAAGATCTGTCCTTTCTTAGTTGGATTCATAGTGCAGCAAAAGCCCTGACCAATAGAAAATACACAAGAAACGGAACAGTTTTTTGAACTGTTCCGTTTTCTTCTGCACAATGACAGCCCCACTAGTCCATCACATATTTCGTAAGTCTGCCTTTTCCAACTGATTTTATCAAATGCTCCGCACACATTTCTTTCAGCAACTTATACGCTGCGGTAACTTTTAATCCCGTTATTTTCTCCGTTTCCAGGCGGCTTATAGAACCATTCTCTTTGATATACGCCATCACAAGTGCTGAAGCGTCTGATTCTGGCGTATCATCTGCAATGGCATTCATATTGGGTAATGTCAACCGAAAAGCTCCAGCTGCGGATTCAAAGACTGGTTTTTTGGAAAGCTCTTTATAAGCACGACGGATTTTCCCGATTCCTGTTCCGTAGCTTTCAATCAGCTTCATTCGATAGAATACGGCGGCAAGGTTTGGATTTCTGGATTGAGAGACCCCCATGTAAATAGCGTCCATCGACAATCCCTTTACAAGTCCGCCGAGAGACACAAATTCAATGCGGTCATCGTAAATATTGACAAGCGTGCTTGCACTAAAAGCGTAATCCCGATGCACAATGCAGTTGAGGAGTGCTTCTCGCAAGGCCTCTTCATCATAGTCCCTTTTGTCAATACGATAAAGTCCCTTTATGGTCGACTGTGTCTTGTTGTATCGATCAATCGCTTCGTACATTTCGTCCAACTGCTTTAGTACTGAGCCAGAAAATTCTTTTCGGTCACGAAATACCGCCTTGTCTGTCCCCTGAAAAACAGCAAGTTTCAGAGTGTGTTCGCATTGATCGGAAAGCAAAAGTGCAAGGTTCGTGTATAGCCCATCCTCTCCGATCAGGTGCAGTGTCCTAAACTGAGATATTCCTATGTCCAGTTTCCGTTCTTTCATTTTTTCCGTGAAAGAAGTAAAAGAAAGCTCCTGATTCATCGAACGGCACGTTTCATAAGAGATCCCGCTTGTCTGGATGATAATCTCACGAATCGCCTCATCACTGACAGGCTGCGAAGAGGAACCTTTTCGTACATATACCCCCGATGGCTTTAGCCCTTTGTCCGAAAGGTAGTACGGTTTGTTCGTATCCGTGGCTACTTCCTTTTTTACGTCATTTACATAGACTTCCTTGAATTCAGTACTGCTGTCGTCCAAAAGCATATGCCCCTTTTCTTTCTCTTACTTTCTTTCGTTTCTTTCACAAATATAGCATAAGAAATAGAAAAAGTCAAGTATTTCCCCTGCGGTCAATCTTATGATTTCACGCTGGAATCGATTCTATTCAGAAAAAAAGCATCATGACGCCAATTACTCACAATGCCTGCTCAGAAACTTTAGGAGCATTCCACTTCTATACGAACAACTCAACAACTAACACATAACTAACAAAGTGCAAAAAGCTCCCTAAATCCCGATATTTTTGTTTCTCAAAGAGATAAGGAAACATCGATTTTTTATCGATATTGCGTTATTTCTTTTGTTTCAGAAGTCCATTTGGACAACGAAAAAGTATTTCCAATCGCTCTGCGCTGTGCAGGGCGATTTTTTATGCAGTGAAACCAGGCTTTCATAAGGATGAAAGTGATGCGCAGAAAAAAGAATGCTCCCTGAGCGAGTGTGAGGAAGAAATGCAGTCGGCAGATCATTCTCAGCTCGTCCAGGGAGCAGTTTCTTGTTATGAGGGGAGTTATGTACCCGTTTTTGAACCCCTTGCCTTACTTCATCTTCTGACCGCAGGAACCGCAGAACTGGCTGTTCAGCGCATTGGGTGCGCCGCAGTGCGGACAGAACTTTGCAGTCGCAGAGGCATCTGTGTTGTCTTTCTTGCTGTCGCCGGTCATTTCTGTGTAGTGGAAATCCGGCTGTTCCGCTGCCGGTGCTTCCACAGGCACAGCCGGCTTGTCGGCATTCTTTTGCAGCGCCGCTTTCTTTTGCTTTTTCTTGACGGCGGCGTTGGTGAAAATGCCGATGAGCGCAAAGATCACACCGTATCCGGCGGGGATCAGTGCCGCCAGGACTGTGGGCTGTACCAGCGTCGGGAGTCCCTTTTTCGTGAAGAGCAGGGCATCCGGCACATGGAATGCCTCCACCAGGAGCAGGGTCACGCCGCAGCCTGCCAGCACCAGCAGTCCGGGAATCGCCGCAGCCCAGCCGTAGCCGGCAAGCATCCTGCCCTTGCGCCAGTGCTTTTTCACTGCAAGGATCAGCCACAGGACAAAGCAGCCGATGGTCAGAACACCAAAGGTAATCATGCCGGACATGCCGCACAGCATCCGTGCGGCGAACTGCTTAAAACCGCTGCCGACGGCGCTGTCCAGGGCATTGTTCCAGGCGTTTATATCATCGCCCATGGTCCATTCCAGAGACTGGCGGTCTGCCTCGGCAAAAACAACGCCGGTTTCTTTCCGCATGGTGCTGCCCAGATCGTTCTGCATCAGATCGGCGATATCCTCCACGCTTGCTTTCGGCAGCTCGGAGCTGTCGCCGGTCAGATAATCGCTGAGGTCATCCAGATAATCGCAGAAAAGGGCGTTGAACTCCGGCCGCTGTACCAGCACATCGGCGTATTCTTCCGTCAGATTCGGCGCATCCCAGAAGTACCAGTCATAGAGACATTTTCCCAGTTGTTCAGTTTTGCCGTTGTCCTTCAGCTGTACCTGAGACAGATCCATCTGGGAAATGGAGCCGGAAAGGGTGTGCTGGGGCAAAAGGCTGTGCAGGATGCTGCTGCAAAGCAGGGCAATGCTGAAAAGCAGCGTCAGCAGAAACAGCAGGATCGAGCCAAACACTGCGCCGGCACGGGACGGCTGTTTTGCCGGCTTGGGCTTTTTTTCCGGAGCAGCGTCTGCTGTCGGTTTGGATTTCTTTTTTGCCATATGGATTCCTCCTATTGTAGCGGTTCTGTTTTGTTTCTATGAAGAAAATTATAGCATAGGAATGCAGTGGGAATGTGTATTTTTTGAAAACTTTACCGGATACACTGCATCATCGGCGATTATGTATATTTTTCCCAGCTGCGGATGCGCTCCCGCATTTCGTCGATGCCCAGCACGCCGCAGGCAAATCCCTTTTTGATAAGGATATCCGGCAAATATTCGTCATACTTTTCGAACATGGGAACTTCCTTGGGATAGACCAGCTCCATGGGATCAAGGGGCTTGCGTTCCTGTTCCAGCAGCACCCGGAAAAAGGTGCGCTTGTCCGTTTTCATCTTGAACTGGATGAAATAAGGTCTGGACGGGGACAGCCCGGTGAGGGTGAGGGATTCGGCGCAGCGTATCTTGAGAAAACGCTCCATGGCGAGAAAGGCGTACGTCCCCAGCCAGGGGAACAGGCACCACATATCGCCGCCCAGACAGATCAGCGGCTCTTCCGTCAGCCCGGAGTTCTGCGCTGTGTGCCGTGCCAGCTGCAGCCGTGCTACCGCATTCTGCATGAGATAGGGATACTGCCTGGATTCCTGCAGGACACGTTTCATGCGTTCCAGAATGTGTGTGTGGATATCGCCGGGGCATTCGCCGAAGTATGCCGGCACTTTGCCCTTGATCTGTTCGCAGTATACCGTGTGCCGTTTGTGATCGATCTCGTCCACCACCCAGACATGACCGGCAATGGCGATCTTTTCACCCACCGGCGGCGGCTGAACGATTGTTCCCAGTTCCTGGGAGTTCCAGCGCACGGTGTATTCCACATTCTCCTGGAACACGGCGTAGAACTTATAGGAACTGGTGAGCCGTTCGCCGGCAATGCCCACGATGAGGCCGCCGGTCTCGGTGCGCTGGATGTGGTCGATCTCCAGCAGATGCCGCAGCAGGAGCTTGAAATCCTCCTGGGAGACCCGGTGGAAATAGCTGAGCGTCAGCACACGGGATGCCAGTGCCGCCGGTGTCATCTCGCCGCAGGATGCCAGGGTACACATGGTCTGGTGGTAAAGCAGGCTGTAGGGCAGCCGGTCCAGCCGGGGCGGTTCGACCCAGCGCTCTTCCAGATAGACCTGTACCAGGGCGATGCCCTGTAAGAGTTTCCACGGGATGGTGGTGGGCAAAAGCGCCCGTGCCTCCGGCGGATCTTCCCGTATGACGAACCACATCTCCGGCGGCAGATCACGCCGTCCGGTGCGTCCCATGCGCTGTAAGAATGAGGAGACCGTAAAGGGCGCATCCACCTGGAATGCCCGTTCCAGTCTGCCGATGTCGATGCCGAGTTCCAGGGTGGCGGTGGTGACTGTGGTCAGAAACAGGTCGTCGTCCTTCATGGCAGTTTCTGCCGTCTCCCGGTAGGCAGAGGACAGGTTGCCGTGGTGGATGAGAAACCGATCCGGTTCGTGGCGTGCCTCACAGTACTGCCGCAGAGTCGTGGTGACCGCCTCGCATTCCTCTCTGGAGTTGACAAAGACCAGGCACTTTTTTCCACGGGTATGCTCGAAGATGTAGCCGATGCCGGGGTCTGCGTGTGCCGGGGCAGTGTCCGTTTTGGGGGCAAGCTCCGGCAGTGCCTGTTCCGGCGGCTGCTCTGCCGCTGCCTGCTGATCCTGCACATAGAAATGCTCCATAGACAGCCGCCAGCGTACGCCCTTGCTTTCGATGCGCGGGATCACCGTGCCTCTGCCCGTCCCGGCAGCCAGAAATGCGCCGGTCGCCTCCAGATCGCCGATGGTGGCAGAAAGCCCGATGCGTCGTGGATTCACCCCAGCCATACGGCAGAGCCGTTCCATCAGACAGATGGTCTGACCGCCACGGTCGCCACGCATCAGCGAATGCACCTCGTCGATGACAATGTACCGCAGGTCGTGAAACAGCTTGGTGAGTGCGGCGTGCTTGTGGAGCAGCATCGCCTCCAGAGACTCCGGCGTGATCTGCAAAATGCCGGAGGGATGTTTCAGCATCTTCGCCTTGTGGGACTGGGAAACGTCGCCGTGCCAGTGCCAGACGGGGATTCCAGCTTCGGCGCAGAGGTCGTTCAGCCGGAGAAACTGGTCGTTGATAAGTGCTTTCAGCGGTCCGATGTAGATAGCGCCCACAGAGGTGGGCGGATCTTCGTAAAACTGGGTGAGGATGGGAAAAAACGCCGCCTCGGTCTTGCCGGAGGCGGTGGAGGCGGAGAGCAGGACGTTTTCATCCGTGTTGAAAATGGCATCGCCTGCTGCGACCTGGATGGCACGCAGGGATTCCCAGTCGTTCTGGTAGATAAAGTCCTGGATAAATGGGGCATAGCGTTGGAAAATGGACATGGGGAAACCTCTTAAATGTCAAACTCGGCGAATTCCGGTGCGACCGTGTTGTCGCCCTCCGGCTGTGCCTGGGCATAGGAAAAGCTGTCGGACTGGAGCAGTTCGGAGACGTTCAGCTGCGGATTCTGATAGACGATGTCCAGCAGTTCAATAAAGTCCCGGATCACCTCACGGGGCGTGATGTGGGAGTCTGCGCCGATGCGTCCGAATTCGATCTGCAGGAACTGGATGCGCTCTTCCTGGGTCAGCGTGGGCGTATAGCCAAACAGCTGGGCATGGATATCCGTCAGCTTTTCTGTCAGCACCAGCAGTTCCTCATTGGTCAGCGCCGTCAGATGGATCACCGGGGCAAGCATATCCTTTACGCCCTCTCGTCCGAAACGGCCTTCCGCCAGCCGGGAGCGCAGCGCCTCATAGCTGTATACGCCACGGCGTGTGTCCTCGATGCACTGGGGTGTGCCGCCCATGATGATGCCCAGATACTGCGCCTTGCCCTGGAGCGTGTCGTTGTACATGGTGAGGATCTTCTCGTAGTTATACTGCCGGGTGATGCTGTTGGGAACCTTGTAGATGTTCACCAGTTCGTCGATCAGCACCAGCATACCGCTGTAGCCTGCCTTTTTCAGGAACATGGCAAACAGCTTGATATACTCGTACCAGTCGTCGTCGCTGATGATGATATTCACACCCAGTTCCGACTTTGCCTCGGTTTTGGTGGTGTATTG
>ERZ808270.1290-NODE-1290-length-11239-cov-3.706634_pt1 | contig 11239 bp, 9 predicted proteins | sample MGYA00521082_ERZ808270 | MGnify/ENA primary metagenome ERZ808270 (study PRJEB31516, sample SAMN03275594) | gut metagenome | biome: mammalia-associated habitat; material: feces | host: Papio cynocephalus | place: Kenya | collected 2012-07-27 ...
GGAATACAACCGAAAGGAAGTGAACCGCTTATGATTGATGATATGCAAGTCTATATAGCCAATCTTGGCAAGTACAATGAGGGAGAACTGGTCGGGGACTGGTTCTCTTTTCCGTTGGACGAAGAAGTGATTGCAGAACGTATCGGCTTAAATGCAGAGTACGAAGAATACGCAATCCATGATACGGACAACTTCCCGATGGAGATTAGCGAATACACTTCCATCGAAGAACTGAACCGTATCTATGAGCAGTTGGAAGAATTACCAGATTACCTGCTGGACGACTTGGACAGTTTTATATCCTGCTATGGAAGTCTGGAAGAACTGGTGGAGCATAAAGACGACATCATTCTGTATTCCGGCTGTGAAACGATGACCGATGTAGCCTACTATCTGATTGATGAAGAACAGGTACTCGGAGAAATCCCATCCTCTTTACAGAACTATATCGACTATGAAGCCTACGGGCGTGACCTCGATATAGAGGGGACATTTATTGAAACAAACGCTGGTATCTGTGAGGTACTGCGTTAAGGGCTGGCAGATCAGCACCGCCACTGGTGCTACTGTCAGCTTTTCTCTTGGGGCAGTCTGGGAAATCCGGCTGTCCCTGTTGTTATGAAAATGAAGAAAGGAGCATTTACAAGTGAAGAAAATCCGAAGTTATACAAGTATCTGGAACGTGGAAAAGGTACTGTATGCCATCAATGATGTCAACCTGCCATTCCCTGTGACCTTTACCCAGATTACATGGTTTGTGCTGACGGAATTTATCATCATTCTGTTTGCAGATGTACCGCCACTTTCCATGATTGAGGGTGCGTTTTTGAAATATTTCGGGATTCCCGTTGCCCTCACATGGTTTATGTCACAGAAAACCTTTGACGGGAAAAAGCCATACAGTTACATCAAGACGATGGTTCTGTATGCCCTGCGTCCCAAAGTGACTTATGCCGGAAAAGCCGTGAACCTGCATAAGCAGAAATTTGAGGAAACTATCACGGCAGTAAGGAGTGTGACCTATGTTCCCGATTAAATATATCGACAACAACCTTGTCTGGAATAAGGACAATGAGGTGTTCGCCTACTATGAGCTGATACCGTACAATTATTCGTTCTTATCCCCAGAACAGAAATACCTTGTACATGACAGCTTCCGTCAGCTTATCGCACAGTCCCGTGAGGGAAAGATTCATGCGTTACAGATTGCAACCGAAAGTTCAATCCGAAGCATACAGGAACAGTCAAAGAAGCTGGTCACGGGAAATCTCCGTGAGGTAGCAATCCAAAAGATAGACGACCAGACCGAAGCCCTTGTATCCATGATAGGCGACAATCAAGTTGATTACCGTTTCTTTCTGGGATTCAAGCTCATGGTCACAGAGGACGAAGTCAATCTGAAGAACATCAAAAAATCGGTATTTCTGACATTCCGTGAGTTTTTGAATGAGGTAAGGCACACGCTGATGAATGACTTTGTTTCCATGAGCAATGATGAAATCAACCGTTATGTGAAGATGGAAAAACTGCTGGAAAACAAAATCTCCCGTAGGTTCAAAATCCGCCGACTGGAAGCCAAAGACTTTGCGTATCTGATGGAACACCTCTACGGCAGGGACGGGATAGCCTATGAAGATTATGTGTATCCTCTGCCAAAGAGGAAGCTGAAAAAAGAAACACTGATTAAGTATTATGACCTTATCCGTCCTACCCGTTGTGTGGTGGAAGAAAGCCAGCGATATTTGCGTCTGGAACATGAGGACAGCGAAAGCTATGTATCCTACTTTACGGTCAATGCCATTGTCGGGGAGCTGGACTTCCCATCATCGGAAATCTTTTATTTCCAGCAACAGCAGTTCACATTCCCTGTGGATACGTCCATGAATGTTGAAATTGTCGGAAATAAGAAAGCCTTAACCACTGTCCGTAACAAGAAAAAGGAATTAAAGGACTTGGACAATCACGCCTATCAAGCCGGAAATGAAACAAGTTCAAATGTGGTGGAAGCCTTAGACAGTGTCGATGAACTGGAAACAGATTTAGACCAGAGCAAGGAAAGTATGTATAAGTTAAGTTACGTCATACGGGTGTCCGCACCCGATCTTGACGAACTGAAACGCCGTTGTGATGAAGTCAAGGATTTTTACGATGATTTGAATGTGAAGCTGGTTCGCCCTGCCGGAGATATGATGGGACTGCATGGAGAGTTTCTTCCTGCCAGCAAGCGTTATATCAATGATTATATCCAGTATGTGAAATCTGACTTTTTAGCCGGACTTGGTTTCGGTGCTACCCAGATGTTGGGAGAAAATACAGGAATCTATATCGGCTATTCCGTGGATACAGGAAGAAATGTCTACCTGCAACCGTCCCTTGCCAGTCAAGGGGTTAAAGGTACGGTCACAAATGCGTTGGCTTCTGCTTTTGTGGGTTCGCTTGGCGGTGGAAAATCATTCTGTAATAACCTGCTGGTGTATTATTCCGTCCTGTTCGGGGGACAGGCAGTTATCCTAGACCCGAAAAGTGAGCGTGGAAACTGGAAAGCAACACTGCCGGAGATTGCAGAGGAAATCAACATTGTAAACATTACCAGTGATTCCAGCAATCAAGGGCTGTTAGACCCGTATGTGATTATGAAAGATGTCAAGGACGCTGAAAGTCTTGCCATCGACATTCTTACATTCCTTACAGGAATTTCTTCAAGGGACGGCGAAAAGTTCCCTGTCCTTAGAAAAGCTGTCCGCACGGTATCCCAGAACACAAACCACGGGCTGTTGCAGGTCATTGAGGAACTGCGAAAAGAGGATACCGCCGTATCCCGTAACATTGCAGACCATATCGAAAGTTTTACCGACTATGATTTTGCACAGCTTCTGTTCTCGGACGGTTCGGTGGAAAATGCAATCAGTCTGGATAACCAGCTCAACATCATACAGGTTGCAGATTTGGTTCTGCCGGATAAGGATACCACCTTTGAGGAATACACGACCATTGAACTGTTGTCGGTATCCATCTTAATTGTTATCAGCACTTTTGCCCTTGATTTCATTCACAGTGACCGAAGCATTTTTAAAATCGTGGACTTGGACGAAGCATGGGCGTTCTTAAATGTGGCACAGGGAGAAATACTCTCAAATAAACTGGTGCGTGCTGGTAGAGCCATGAACGCCGGAGTTTATTTCGTGACACAATCCTCTGGGGATGTATCAAAAGAAAGTCTGAAAAATAACATCGGCTTAAAATTTGCGTTCCGTTCCACAGATACCAATGAAATCAAACAGACCTTAGAGTTTTTCGGGCTGGACAGTGAGGACGAAAACAACCAGAAACGGTTGAGGGATTTGGAGAACGGACAATGTTTAATGCAGGATTTATACGGGCGTGTCGGTGTGGTACAGATACACCCTGTCTTTGTAGAACTGCTCCATGCCTTTGATACCAGACCGCCGATAAAAAGTGAGGTGGATTTGGAATGATGAAATCTGTCACAAAAGAAAAGGTATTCCATGTATTGAAACTGGTTCTGCTTGCTGTGACCGTCACGCTGGTACTGCTGTCCCTGCTTGGGACGGTGGCTCATGCGTCTGGACTGGTCGATGATACGGTCAATGCAGACAACCTGTATTCAAAGTATCCGCTTTCCAACTATCAGCTTGATTTCTATGTGGACAATAGCTGGTCTTGGCTTCCGTGGAACTGGCTGGACGGCATTGGAAAATCGGTGCAGTACGGGCTTTACTGTATCACAAACTTTGTTTGGACAATCAGCCTGTATCTTAGCAATGCTACAGGGTATGTGGTGCAACAGGCATATAAGCTGGACTTCATCAATGATATGGCAGACAGTATCGGGAAAAGTATCCAGACACTTGCCGGAGTGACCGAAAACGGATTTTCCAGCAGTGGATTCTATGTGGGGTTCCTGCTCATTATCATTCTGATTGTAGGTGTTTATACCGCCTATACAGGGCTTCTCAAACGGGAAACAAGCAAGGCACTTCACGCCGTTATCAACTTTGTGGTGGTATTTATCGTGTCTGCGTCCTTTATTGCTTATGCTCCCAACTATATCCAGAAAATCAATGATTTCAGTTCGGACATCAGCACCGCTTCTCTGGACTTGGGGACAAAAATCATGCTCCCCGATTCACAAAGTAAAGGCAAAGACAGCGTAGACCTTATCCGTGACAGCCTGTTTGCGATACAGGTAGAAAAACCGTGGCTGTTATTGCAGTTCGGGAACAGCGATACCGAAGAAATCGGGGCTGACCGTGTGGAAGCTCTGGTATCTGCCAGCCCGTCAGACGAAGATGGGGAAACAAGGGAAAATGTTGTGAAAACAGAGATTGAGGATAACGACAATGACAATCTTACCATTCCACAGGTCGTCAACCGTCTTGGCATGGTGTTCTTCCTGCTCATTTTCAATCTCGGTATCACAATCTTTATCTTCCTGCTTACCGGCATGATGTTATTTTCCCAGATACTATTTATCATATATGCCATGTTCCTACCTATCAGCTTTTTACTGTCCATGATACCGACCTATGAGAACATGGCGAAACAGGCAGTTGTCCGTGTATTCAATGCTATTATGACAAGAGCCGGAATCACACTGATTGTGACCGTGGCATTTTCGATTTCCAGCATGTTTTACAATATTTCCACAGATTATCCGTTCTTCATGGTGGCGTTTTTGCAGATAATCTGTTTTGCCGGAATCTATATGAAGCTCGGAGAACTAATGAGTATGTTCAGCCTGAATGCCAATGACAGCCAGCAGATAGGTCGCCGGATTTTCCGTAGACCGATGGTGTTCATGCGACATCGTGCAAGACGTATGGAACACAGGATTGCAAGGGCTGTCGGGGCTGGAAGTGTTGCAGGTGCGGTAGCTGGTGCAAGTGTTACCAGAGCCGGAAAACCAGCAACGAACCAACCGCCGAAGAAACGGGAAAATACTTCTGCCAGCATGGGAAGCCGTGTCGGCTCTGCTGTCGGTGCTGTGATGGATACGAAAAATAAAGTCCGTGACAGTGCTTCTTCTCTGAAAGAAAGTGTGAAAGACTTGCCGACACAGGCTGGTTATGCTGTTCACTCTGCAAAACAGAAAGCAAAGGATAATGTATCAGACTTTAAGCGTGGTGTTGTGGAAGAACGGGAAAACCGACAGGAACAACGTACACAGAAACGCAACCTGCACAGGGAAAATATCTCACAGAAAAAACAGGAATTACAGAAAGCACAGGAAGCAAGACAGAATGTTCATGCGAATGGATCAGCGACAGCCGGAGCTACCAGAAGCCATGAACGTCCTGTTGCCACGCCTGTTCCAAAACCAGCACAGACCGATACGGTCATAAAGCCGGATATGAAGCGTCCTGCTACTTCTCCTGTGATAAAAAATGCAGAAATCAAGGCTGGAAAAGAAACTGTCCGAACCAACATCAGACAGGAACAACAGGTCAAAGCTGTTACCAGAACGAACCAGACAAATGTAGCGGAATCCAGAAGCAATCATAAGAAATCTACGGTACAGAAAACACAGGTCAATGGGAAACAGAATCGTAAGGCTGTTACAAAGCAACCAGAGAAAGGACGGAAGAAATGAGATTAAAGCGTATCCTTATCATAGGTACGATATTTCCAGTCCTTTTCTCCATCGTCCTCTTTTTCGGGATATTGATTTCCGGCGAAGATGACGACAGTTCCAACAGTTATTCGCCTGTCTATTCCGGCATGAACCTGTCAGCCGATGTCCTCAAACATCAGCCAATGGTGGAAAAATACGCCAGAGAAAACGGTATCTCGGAGTATGTGAACGTCTTGCTTGCCATCATACAGGTGGAAAGTGGCGGTACAGCTACCGATGTCATGCAGTCCAGTGAAAGTCTGGGACTACCGCCAAACTCATTAAGTACAGAAGAATCCATTAAGCAGGGGTGTAAATATTTTGCGTCCCTGCTTTCTTCCTGTAAAGCCAAAGGCATGAATGACATTAACGTGGTCATTCAGTCTTATAACTATGGCGGTGGCTATGCAGACTATGTGGCGAAGAACGGGAAAAAGCACAGCTTCAACCTTGCGGAGAATTTCGCAAAGAATAAATCCGGCGGTACAAAAGTGACCTATACGAACCCGATAGCAGTCAGTAAAAATGGTGGCTGGCGTTATAACTACGGAAATATGTTCTATGTGGAGCTGGTCAACCAATATCTGACCGTGAAGCAGTTCAGCAACGAAACGGTACAGGCGGTTATGAATGAAGCGTTGAAGTATCAAGGCTGGAAATATGTCTATGGTGGCAGTAACCCGAACACCTCTTTTGACTGTTCTGGTCTTACCCAGTGGTGCTACGGAAAAGCCGGAATCAGCCTGCCACGAACCGCACAGGCACAGTATGACGCAACCCAGCATATCCCCTTGTCACAGGCACAGGCTGGCGATTTGGTCTTTTTCCATTCCACCTACAATACCAGCGATTATGTTACCCATGTAGGAATCTATGTGGGAAACAATCAGATGTACCATGCCGGAAATCCAATCGGCTATACCGATTTGACCTCTGCCTACTGGCAACAGCACATCATTTGTGCCGGAAGAATCAAACAATAGAAAGGACTTGAAATATGTTTAAGAAGAAAGAAAAAACAGAGAAAGCACCTAAGAATAAGAAAGTGCGTACCATGAAAGTCGGGACACATAAAAAATCTGTCCTACTGTTGTGGGCGGTGCTTCTGGCAAGCACCAGCTTTGGTGTGTATAAGAACTTTACCGCCATTGACACCCACACGGTACATGAAAAAGAAATCATTCAGCTAAGATTGAACGATACCAACGGTATTGAGAATTTCGTCAAGAACTTTGCAAAAGCCTACTACACATGGGATACAAGCAAAGAAGCCATTGAAGCAAGGACAACAGAAATCAGTAAATACCTTACCAAAGAATTACAGGACTTGAACGCCGATACCATCAGAACGGACATACCAACCAGTGCTACGGTTACAAATGTGCTGGTCTGGAATGTAGAACAGTCTGGAACGGACGATTTTACCGTTGCCTACGAAGTAGATCAGCAGGTAAAAGAGAGAGAACAGACACAGGCAGTCACTGAAAATTACACCGTGACCGTTCATGTGGATAAGGACGGTGCAATGGTCATTACCCAGAATCCTACCCTCGCTCCGGCAGTGCAGAAATCAAAGTATGAGCCGAAAGCACAGGAAGCCGATGTCAGTGTCAGTTCCGATACAGTCAAAGACGCTACCGCTTTCTTGGAAACATTCTTTAAGCTCTATCCGACAGCCACGGAAAAGGAACTTGCCTACTATGTCAAAGACGGTGTGCTTGCTCCTGTATCCGGCGACTATGTATTTTCAGAACTGGTAAACCCTGTCTTTACCAAAGACGGCGATAACCTCAAGGTCAGTGTATATGTAAAGTATCTGGATAACAAGTCGAAAATGACGCAAATCTCACAGTATGAGCTTGTGTTACATAAGGACGATAATTGGAAGATTGTAGAATAAAATCAAAAGGCTTACATTTCGGTATAGAGTGTAAGCCTTTTATTTGCTGTCATATATTACAAATGAATGGTTTGTTTTGCCAAAGAGAACAAAGAAAAAACGCTGCAATCCCGTAAAGGTTGCAACGCTTCTTTCTGTCATATTCAGTTGTGTACGGACAGCTTATTTGTCCGAATTTTCGATTTCCGCAACCTCTTTCGCCGTAGCAGTCACAATCCTTAATCCCTTATCGCTGATATTGTCAAGCAGAGTATCAAGCTGCCGTCGCTGCGTGGATTTTTCAGCGTCCCTATTCGGGAAAAAGAATTGGTCTACCGATATGTTATAGCGTGTCACAAGCTCATAAAAGATTTGCAGGCTTGGTTGTTGTCCCTTATTTTCAATATTGGTAAGGTAACGCGGAGAAATATTCATTGCGTCGCTTACATCTTTGCGACTTTCCTTTCTCGCTGTCCGCGCCGCTTTTATCGCTTGCCCGAAAGCTGCGAAGTCATAAAGTGGTACAGGTCTTTTAGCCATAATTATTCACCCTGCTATATTGTATAGTTCCTAACTTTTTCAAGATACGTCTATACAATTCCCAATTATGGCTTAAATAATTCCTAATATGTAATTGGATAAATTTCATTTTCTTTATGAAATCTTCAAAAATAGAAACTATTCTTTATTCATAATCAAACGAAAGGATACCACAAAATATGGAAATGATTTTAAAAACAACAAACCTTTGCAAATCTTTCGGCGGGCAAACGGTTGTAAACAATATTTCGCTGAACATTGAAAGAAATTCTGTCTATGGACTGCTTGGACCGAACGGAGCTGGAAAATCTACAACACTAAAAATGATTACTGGCATTTTGAAACCGACTTCTGGAAACATCGAATTTGACGGTCATACATGGAAGCGTAGCGACTTAAACCATATCGGGGCATTGATTGAAATGCCGCCGCTTTATGAGAACCTAACCGCCTATGAAAATCTGAAAGTGAGAACTACCGTGTTAGGTCTGACAGATAAGCGGATTGATGAAGTGTTACAAATCGTTCGGCTGACAGAAACAGGCAAGAAAAGAGCTGGACAGTTTTCTCTTGGAATGAAACAGCGGCTTGGAATTGCGATTGCGTTACTAAACAATCCGAAACTGATCATACTTGATGAACCGACCAATGGGCTTGACCCAGTTGGAATTGAAGAACTTAGAGAGCTAATTCGTTCTTTTCCGGCAAAAGGAATTACGGTTATTCTGTCCAGTCATATTCTATCCGAAGTACAGCAAACAGCCGACCATATCGGTATTATCGCGGGTGGCGTTCTTGGATATGAGGGAAAATTGAAAGCAAACGAGAATTTGGAACAGCTTTTTATGGACGTTGTAAAAAGCAACCATAGGGAGGGCTAAGGCATGAACTATTTAAAATCAGAACATTTAAAATTCAAGAGAACAATATCAAACAGGCTGCTTTTTATTATTCCGCTAATCACAGCTATTTTTGCATGGCTTATGGGTGGATATATGGGGTATCAGTACATGACGCTTTACTGGTGGTATGCGTTCCTGCTTCCGGGAGCAATCGCAATTTTGTGTTCTTTGTCACACAGAAAAGAAGAAAACGCCGGGAAATACTATTCGGTATTTTCTATGCCTGTAAATCTTTCGAGATTTGAATTTGCTAAGTGCATTATCTTAGTCGAAAAACTGCTTGTTTCAGCGATATTTTTAGCATTGCTTATTTCTATCAGTAATATCATTGCTCCGGCAACGGCAGTATATTCTCTTTTACACAGCATTACAGGAAGTATCGGAATTATCCTTGCGTCTGTCTGGCAAATCCCTTTGTGTCTGTACTTAGCACGCAAAACGGGAATGTTTGTGCCGATTGTGTTAAATACAATACTTGGGATTGTCCTATCTACTGCTACCGCATTAGGAAATACAATAGCATGGTGGTTTGTACCGTATTGTTGGGCAGCAAAACTGGCAGAGCCACTTATGGGAATTGAAATAAACGGAACTTATGCGGGGAATTGTGGATTTTCTATAGCCATTATGATTTCCATTTCGTTGTCAATACTCTTGTTTCTTATTTTATCCTATGCCGACGCAAAGGATTTTTCCAAAGGGAGGTAGACAGAAATGGGTTTTATTTATGCGCTTCGTTCTGAACAGGAAAAAACGAAGCATACATCGTTTTGGGCTATTCATTTTTGTGTACCCGTTATGGGGGCATTGTTATTTCTTGCTTACTATTCCCAGTATGCCAGCACCGCAGACAGTAAAAAGCTCAAAATGATATTGGAAATTACGACAACGTTTTTTCCGGTGTTGATAAGCGTTATTGTTGGTCTGAACGTTGCACTGGAAGAAAAGGCTTCACACCTCCAAACGCTGCTTGCTGTACCAAACAGACACAAAAATATGCTTGCAAAATTAACTTATCTTTATGGTTCGGGGGTATTTGCATTGTTCTTTCTGTTCCTGTTATTTGTGATTGGCATACATCTTTTGGGAATGGCTGATACAGTGCAGCTCGGAATGCTCATTGGAGCCGCCGCTGGGATGGCCATTTGTAATTTTATAATATACATCTTGCACCTGTTCCTTAGCTTCAAATTTGGATTAGGGTTATCCCTGTTTTGGGGCGTGTTTGAAAGTCTGCAATGTATCTTATATAGCAATATTGAGCTGAAAGGTGTAGCCCGGTATATTCCCTTTGCATGGTCTATGAATTGGGTACAGGATATTTTGAGCCGACAAATTTGCAACTATGGAACAGAAAAAATATGGATTGCAGCATTAACGACGGGTGGCTTGTTGCTGACCTTATTGTGGTTTTCTCATTGGGAAGGACGGAAAAATTATGAATAAAAATAGAAAAATGGTTATCGGCTTGCTGTTTGCTTTTGTTTTATGCTTTTCTCTTGCAGGCTGTACTTTACAGGACAGAATCGAAGAATATTCCAGTGGCAAGGAACAATGCTATTTGAATACGGAAAATGTAACACGTTTTTCCTATAAAGGTAACGATTACACCATTTTGGCAGATACCGTATCAAATGGCGGGCTTGGAGAATGGATTGGATATATCCGGCAGCTTGCCGCCATAGACGAGAACGGAAAAATATTGCTGCAAGAAAATGTTGAAACGGAAACTTTTCAATCCTTAGCGGATTTGGCGGAGAAAGCACCAGAAGCCGCTTACATTATTCCTTTTCTCAATGTATATGCGGCTCCTAACGCAGACGATTATCTTATTGTAGATGTAAACGGAGGGTATCATAAAGCTGTTATCAGCGAAAATGTCAAAGATAGCGATACTGTTTTTGATTTTAAGAAAACAGAAGAATCTATAAATGACAGCTTTGAAGTCAATCCAGAAAATGCGACACAGCTTCTTTGGGGCGGGACGGTTTATCAAGTAACGTCTGATATGGTGTCAGATGATGAATTAGGCAGCTACATTGATATTCTTGCTGAAAGTGTTACATTCGATACAGAAACGAAAATCCCTTTGTCAAAAGAAGATTTAAGCAAGATTGACTGGTACGGGGAAAATGCCGGACAGGGGCGAGAGTATTGGTTTTACACAGATGTCTATGAGATTTACGGAACCGATAAAGCGGAAGCGGTTGCGGTCAATGTAAATGATAACTACTATATTGCAAAGCGACAATGACAGTTTTCTTACCCTTGTAGCTTGTGCTATAA
>ERZ808270.1292-NODE-1292-length-11223-cov-5.909742_pt1 | contig 11223 bp, 12 predicted proteins | sample MGYA00521082_ERZ808270 | MGnify/ENA primary metagenome ERZ808270 (study PRJEB31516, sample SAMN03275594) | gut metagenome | biome: mammalia-associated habitat; material: feces | host: Papio cynocephalus | place: Kenya | collected 2012-07-27 ...
TCCTCGTCTATGCCACTTAAAGCCAACGACTGCCACAACCACTTGAAACTCAAAACAAAAGCATCATTCTGCTATTTTTTGCTTTTTTAGACGTTATTTTCGAATAAAAAAAGTTTGAAAGTTTTTTAGGGGTGTGAAAGTTGGGTTAATAAATCGGCGAAGTCCTTCTGTGCCTCCTTTACTGCTTCCGTATCACCACTTCTCACAGCTTCCAACAACTTCATTGAAAGAGGTTGAACTGTCAGTGAAAAAAGCTCGTCACCAATTTTCTTCTTATGATATGGTGAAATATTGGGATCATCCAATTGCTTCAGAAGACCATCTATTTTCGCTTTATTGTCACCTTCGTTCGTTCCCGTTTCCGAAGGCACAGCATCCCCTGTGCCCGAAGATTTCTCACCCTCGGCCACGCCAACTTTCTCACCCTCCTTAGGCACTATAGGTCTGCTATCCTCGGCGCTGTTACCTTTTGTTGTTATCTCTAAAGGTACAGAAGAGTTTTCAGTTGATTTACCATCTACATCATTATTAGCTTTTACTACTGAAGAGTTCCATTTTTCTTCTGCTGGCGTTTCAGCATTGTCTTGGGATTTCCATTGTGGGTAAAAAAACTCATATAAATCGTTTGCTTTATCCAAATCGTACCAAATACTATGTGATAAAAAGACTAAAAAATCCTCCTTTGACAATTTGCCATCTTTATAAGCATCAAATATTTTGTATAGTGAATCAAAAAGTGTAGTAGTCGCCATAACCTCAGATCCATCATGCATAACGAATCTGATAGCATCATGCAAGTCTTGTTTAGTACTATTGGGATTATCTAATACTCGTTCGACCTTCTTCTTTACAAGCTTAGCAATAGAAAGAGGCATTTTACCAGATCCCGTATTCGCTCTTGGTTGATATTCCATCAAAGACATGGCGTTGCTTTCCTCAAAGATTCCCAATTCTGCTAATTTTTTCCTTACTTCTTTATATTTATTACGTAATTTCGTAACTTTGCTCTCAGAAGAAGGATTGTCTTGCAGAGGAGCTGTGCCATTCTGCTTGCCTTTATTGGGTTCGGGATCGATGTCACTACTACCGCCCGAGGCATCTTTCTTTTCGTATGCAGTCAAAAGCCATTGTGGGGTTTCTTCTTGTCCAAGTTTTTTACTTACCACAGCTTTATGTGTATTACTTTCCAATACTATTCTATTATCAGAAGATTGTACAACGTGCATCTCATCAAGAATACCTTGTAGATCATCTACCACCTCTGGATGTTTGTGCAAAATCTTTTTAAGTCCAGCTTTATCGTTACCCCATACGAGTGAAATGTCTCCCACTTCCTTATGATATAATGCGGCAACAGCTTCGCCGCCACCTAACTTTTTGAGAAAGTCTATAGCAGCTTTTGCTTTGCCCTTAAATTGGTCATAGATATTACCGAAGATGCCCTTACCTACGGGTTCCAAATTAACATCAGAAGTTTTCTCGTTATTTTCATCCACCTTATGAGCACTATCCACAGAAGCAGCCCCCTCTTCCTTCGGCTTCTCCGCCTCAAACGCCCGCTTAGCATGCACCGCCTTCACATCATTCCAATAGTCCACAGCCTTTTGAGCCTCAGCCACCAGAGTTTCATGCTCCGCCTTAGCCGCCTTATACTCTGAAATGCTTGTACCCATCTTAGGTGCATTCTTCTGCACCTTCTCCAGATTCTTCTTAGCCTCAGCAGCGACCTCCTTATGCTCTACAAAAACATTGCCTATCTCTACAGCAACGTTTACACTTACTTCTACATGAAAATAGACTATTCATAGCTAAATAATAGCATATGAACAGTCTATTTATAGGTTTAAAGAAATTAAGATAGAGAAAATCCCCTTGTTTAACGATGGCACATTAAAATCACATTTTCCTACTCACAGAACACAACAGAATTATTTCTTCTTTTTCTTAAATAGGCGGGCAAAAGTGCCGAAACGCTTCGATAGCTTATACATCATCATAAAGCCATCATATACAGCAAAAGCTCTTTCCGCTTGATTAACCCAATGCTGTACTTTATTATTCTCTGCTGGAGGAGTGAACAGTGTATTCCATTCGGTAGCAATCTTACGGCTACTTCTGCGAATTTCCTTTTGTAGATATTCCTTCCTCTGTTGCAACTGAACCATGGGGTTCTGACTTTGACTCATAACAATGCGTTTATAGTTTACTATTTGGTTCTGATTGTTTTATATCACTATTCTTAAGGCTATCCTCTAAAAAGAGATGTGCCAAGAAACCCGTTAGCGGCGTTTCAATCCAACTCTTACGATTACTATAGACCATGATGCCAAGAAGCAGATAAAACGCTACAACAATCGCATAAGCTACGGCTTGACTTCCTAAAATCGTGGATAGTGCTGCAGCTACCATCATAGAAACAAAGAGTACTGCCAAACAAGCCAACATAAATAGTACTGCACCGAGTACAAGCGCTGCCACAAGTTTTGAGAGTTTTCTTACGATATCAATCTCAAAGCTTTCCGTACGCAGTTCCACGTAACGCTTAATCTCCGTAATGAGTTGACTGATGGTTTCTATATTTCGATCAGACGAAAACATGAGCAAAGAATTAAAAACATGAAAGTTATAAAAAAGCCAAGAAGCAAACTTGCAGCATCACATACACCTTTATTAATATAATGTTATGCAAGCATACAAGCGTTTGCTTCTTGGCTCTGCAAATAATTAGTCGTTAGCAGGCTGGAGTTCGTCAGCGATATCATCTACCAAGCTTTCCATTTCCTTGCTATTGAGCTTGATACCACGCTTGCGAATAGCTTCTGCAATCTTTGAACGAGTGTCAGTACCCTTTTCAGGGGCAAAGAGGATACCACATGCTGCACCTACGGCTGCTCCGCCGAGGAATGCTGCTAAAATACTAAGTCCTTTCATGATGTTTTTATTTAAAAGTGAGTATTTACGTGCCAAATGTACAGTTTTTGATTGAAATATACACTATAATAGTCCGAAATATTTCATCAAAACTCGATATTTGCACGTTTTTAATCATGTTTAAGCAAAAGCAGTTGTCAGTATCGTCACACTTTTGTATTTTTGTAGCGAAGTTTGTATCATATTGAAATATCTGTCACAGATAAGTAATGGATAAGTACGAACTTCACTCTTAATCAAGAAAAAAATCGTATCAAAATGAAGAAGAATTTAGTATTGGTATTTGGGTTGTGCGCTGTAGCTCTTCTAAGTAGCTGTAAATCGCGTGAAAGTGCTTATCGTCAAGCTTGGGCTCAGGCCATGGCTCAAGACAAGACTCAGCAGAACGAACAGCAGGTAACAACCGAAGAGAAGACTACAGAGACAGTAGAAACTCCTGTAACTCCTGCTACTCCCACTACCCCCACAACTACCATTACCACCGACCATAGCGACGTACGCGAAATCAATGGCAATATGTCTGTAATCAGCGGCAGTCCGCTCAAGGCTTATAGCGTTGTTGTAGGTAGCTTCGTAACAGAAGCCAATGCTGTAGGCTTAAAGAATCGTCTTCAGGATCAAGGCTATGATGCTCGCGTAATCAAGACAGACGAAGTAATCAAAGGTGTTACGGGATGGTATCGCGTAGTAGCCTCTTCGTATGACGACAAGGCTTCTGCCGTACAGTCACGTAAATCGCTAAGCTCAACATACGCTGGTGCTTGGTTGCTTTTCCGCAAATAATCAGGCCTCGTCTGAATGGGTTGCTTGATTGATTCTTATTAATGTGCATTTTCTCAAGGCATAAACAGATGTTCCTTGAAAATGACATGAATAGAAGATCAATCAAGCAACCTTTATTCTTTATAGGACAGACCCATAAGAACAAAATCTAATCGATAATCAAAATTTAGTCGTATAAACGCTAAGTCTCAAACTGGTTAGTTTTTTTAGAAAATTGCTACAATGTCTGCAACAGATACCGCTTCAAAAAAGCCTTTATTAGGAAAATCGCTTGAAGAGCTTAAAGCCATAGCCGTGCAATTAGGACTTAAGCCCTTTGTAGGGAAACAGATAGCTGACTGGATTTACTCCAAACATGTGACCAGCATCGACCAAATGCAAAACATTTCCAAGGAAGCAAGAGGCAAATTGGAAGCGCATTATGAGATTGGTTGCACACAGCCTGTAGACGAACAGCGCTCAGTAGATGGAACTGTAAAGTATCTTTATGCTACTTCACAGGGTGATTTCATCGAAACAGTATACATCCCCGATGGAGATCGCGCTACTCTATGTGTAAGTTCGCAAGTGGGATGCAAAATGGGATGTGCTTTTTGCATGACAGGGCGTCAAGGCTACGTGGCCTCACTCTCTGCTACAGACATTCTCAATCAAATATACTCTCTGCCCGAACGCGAGACACTCACCAACGTGGTGTTTATGGGACAAGGAGAGCCCTTCGACAATCTTGACAACGTATTGAGAGCCACCACCGTTCTTACAGCGGACTGGGGATGGGCATGGAGTCCGAAACGTATCACGGTGTCAAGTGTAGGATTGGCAAAAGGATTAACTCGCTTTATTGAAAATAGTGCTTGTCATTTAGCCATCAGTTTGCACCACCCCATTCCCGCAGAGCGTGCTAAGCTCATGCCTGCAGAGCGAGCATTTAGCATACAAAACGTCGTCAATGTACTTGAACAATATGACGTTTTTCGCAAGCACTCACTGCCCAACAGAGCTAACGATGTGTCGCGTCAGCGTCGCTTGTCGTTTGAATACATCGTGTTCGCAGGAATCAACGATAGTCTGAAACATGCTGATGCACTTCTCAAATTATTGCGCAACTTAGACTGCAGAGTCAACCTGATAAGATTCCACGACATACCCGATACGCCGCTACACGGAGTATCCAATGAAGGTATGGTAAAATTCAGAGACTACCTCACGTCGCACGGATTGTTCACCACCATTCGTGCTTCACGTGGACAAGATATATTTGCTGCCTGCGGACTGCTAAGTACAGCCAAGCAGGAGGAAATGAAGAAGTCGCAGACCGGCTTCAAAGATTAACCTATATATAAGCACACAATCATGACAGATAATAACCAACTTCCTATTGAGTCTCAACAGGAAACTCAAGATAAAACAACTCTCGTCAGAGTAGGCATTACACAAGGCGACACCAATGGTGTGGGATATGAGTTGATTTACAAGACATTCTCTGATCCCGCAATGTTCGAGATGTGTACCCCGATTATATTTGGTCATATCAAAGTGGCCAATTATCACAAGAAAGTATTAGGATTCAGCAATATCTCACTCAATGTGATTGCTTCAGCTGAAGACGCTGTACCTGGGCATTTAAATTTCGTAAATTGCTCTGACGACGACGTTAAAGTAGAGTTCGGTGTCCAAAGCGCTGAAGCAGGTCATGCGGCATTCATGTCGCTCGAACAAGCTGTCAATGATAGGAAGTCAGGACTCATTGACGTCTTGGTCACAGCCCCCATCAATAAGGCAAGCATTCAGAGCACAAACTTCCGATTTGTAGGACATACAGAGTACCTCTCCGATCGCTTCGGAGGTGAATCAGCAGAGCCTCTCATGATTCTGTGCAATAGTCTCATGCGTGTGGCTCTTGTTTCTACTCACCTCCCTGTATCAGAGATTGCATTTGCCGTTACCAAAGACAATATTGACACCAAAGCCCGTCTGCTTTATGACTCTCTAAAGCGCGACTTCAACATTTCCGCACCTCGCGTAGCCATCCTGGCACTCAACCCTCATGCAGGCGACAATGGTGTACTCGGTTCTGAAGAGGAAGAAATCATAAAACCTACGATTAAGGCTCTCTCTGAAACAGGACTTCCTTGCTATGGACCTTATGCAGCCGACGGATTCTTCGGAGCTGGCATGTACAGACATTTCGATGGTATACTTGCGATGTACCACGATCAAGGACTTGCACCCTTCAAGGCACTTTCTATGAATGATGGTGTCAACTTCACTGCAGGTCTTCCTATCGTACGTACCTCGCCCGATCATGGGACGGCCTACGATATTGCAGGCACAGGAACGGCTCAAGCAGAATCATTCCGTCAAGCGATCTATACCGCAATTGACATATTCAAGGCTCGCACACAGTATGAAGAGAGCCATGCCAATCCTCTACCCAAGATTTATCAAGACAAGAGAGAACGCTGAGGGTAATCCCCACAAGATGTCTGTATGTGAGCATTCTTTTCATAAGATAAGCTGCGGCTCGGCATAACATTCAAGCAAACTTGATGTTCTGCTCTCGCCTTGCATTATCTTTGCATAAAAAAGATGTATGCTCTAATACGATTCTACTCTGTATGTAGAGCGCTTTCAAACATCTTGCGACGTTATAACTTCCCACCTATATAATATATAATAATATTTTAGCATGAAATTCGCAATAATTGCGGCTGGAGAGGGATCCAGACTACAGCATGAAGGCGTAGCACTACCCAAACCATTAGTGCCTATCTGTGGCGAAGCGATGATTGACAGATTGATTCGCGTGTTCCGACAGAATCACGCTGAAGAGATTGTCATCATAGTCAATACGCTCAATCCGCAAACCGAGCAACATATTATGAAGTTGAAGGCCCAAGGATTGGCTGACGACATTCGCCTTGTGGTAAAGAGCACACCAAGTTCCATGCATAGTTTTGCAGAATTAGCTCCTTACTTGACTGATGGCCCCTTCTGTCTGACAACCGTCGATACGATATTTAAGGAAAAAGAATTTTCCTCCTACATCAGCACTTTCCTTGAAAGCCCATACGATGGATGCATGGCTGTGACCGACTTTATCGACGACGAAAAGCCGCTCTATGTCGCTACCGACGATCAGCTGAACATTACGGGATTCCATGATCAGAACGAAGGTGACCAATTCATATCAGGTGGCATCTATTGTTTGAAACCAAATGCTATCTACACCCTGCACCGTTGCTTGCAAGAGGGACAAAGCCGCATGCGTAATTTCCAGCGTGCACTTGTGGCAGATGGATTAAGGTTGAAGGCATGTCCATTCTCCAAGATTCTTGATGTAGACCATGCTTCCGACATAGCCAAGGCCGAAGCTTTCTTAAAAGAGCAGACTTTATGAAAAAGCACATACTGGCCATTAGCAGAGCTACAAAGTTTAGTCCGCATTCCGTAGAAAGAGATGAAGCTATCTTTGCTGCTGTATGCAACAGGATGAGTCGTGGCAACAACGACGTGTCTGTCATTAGTGAAGATCTCTACATTACTGCTGATCTGAGCGATTTTGACCTCGTGTTTTCCATGGCACGAGGTCGTGATGTGTTACAAGAATTGGCCCAAGCAGAAGATTGTGGCTTACACGTGGTAAACTCTGCACATAGTATACTTAAGATGTCGCGTGCTGATATGATTGCCACATTCCAGCAAGAAGGTATCCCCCACCCCGCTGCTCAAGTAGGAAGCCCGACAGATTGGAAAGATTCTTCGATCAAATTTCCATTGTGGCTGAAACGTACGGATGCTTGTGCACAACAACAAGGAGATGTACGGAAAGTTTCAACCCCAATAGAATTTCAGCAAGCATTAGAAGACTTTGCTAAACAAGGCATTCAGCAAATCGTTGCGGAAGAGCACATAGAAGGCGACCTCGTAAAGTTCTATGGAGTAGAAGGAACAGACTTCTTCTTTGCCACATATCCAGCAGAAGCCGATGGATTCTCTAAGTTTGGACTCGAAAGGGAAAATGGCATGCCTCGTCACTTCGCTTACGATCAAGCAGGACTTAAGCAAACAGCTGATAAAGCTGCGCGTGTCACAGGTCTTACAATCTATGGTGGTGATGCCGTTGTGCGTGAAGACGGAAGCTATGCCATTATCGACTTTAATGATTGGCCAAGCTTCTCTTCATGTAGGAAACAAGCAGCCAAAGCAATTGCAAACAGATTAAACCAAATATTACAAACGCTATAATGCAAGAAAAGAATCAACTCCAAGCCACCTTCAAGTCGCAAGATACAGAAGAATGGTTGGACATACACTTCACCCGTCCCTTAGGCTTACTTTGGGCAAAGTTTTTCAATCATTTCGATATTCATCCCAACGTTGTAACCATCTTAAGCATCATCTTGGGAGCGGCAGCAGGCATCATGTTCTACTTCCCCGACATGACGCATACCATCATTGGTATCCTACTGCTTGTATGGGCCAATCTCTATGATAGTGCCGATGGACAATTAGCTCGTATGACAGGCAAGAAGACTCGTTGGGGCCGTATCCTTGACGGCTTTGCTGGCGATGTATGGTTCTTCACGATCTATGCCGCTATCTGCCTGCGTCTGCAAGGTGAGAATATTCCCTTTACTCAAATACATTGGGGGGTGTGGATATGGTTGCTCGCAGCTTTTTCTGGATTCATCTGCCACGGCAAACAATGTCAGTTGGCCGACTATTACAGAAACATTCACCTCTACTTCATTAAAGGTAAGTCGGGTAGTGAATTGGACAATTTCCAGAAGCTCCGCACAGAACTAAAGTCACTAAGTTGGAAACGTGACGGCATGTGGATGGTATTCCTTTATTTCTATGGTAACTACACGCATTCTCAGGAACAAATGACCCCTAAGTTCCAACAACTACGCATGCGCTTGCAAGAGAAATATGGCGACAGTCCCGTCCCTGCAGAATTGGCGGCTAAGTTCCGAGAGGGAAGTTTGCCCTTGATGAAATATGCCAATATTTTGACTTTCAACACACGAGCCATCGCTCTTTACATTTCCTTGCTTATCGGTATGCCTTGGCTCTACCTTGTGTTTGAAATCGTTGTGATGAACATTCTGTTCTTTTACATGCGAGGAAAGCACGAAAGTCTTTGCGCGAAGATTGCTGCAGAGTTGTAGCACAGAACTACAGGGGTATAAGGGGCTTCAATGACATATCGAGCATCAAGCATTCTACAGCGTTTAGTGCTCAGTACGAAAAGTCATAGCGAAGCATCTATCCTCTCATATTATATACTCTCATACAACATTCAACTACGTGAAACCTCTTTACAGAAACCTGTTTCTCCTATTCGGTATAGCAGCCATCATCGTGATGCTCTGCACTTTTGACGTCGATTACTCACAACTGAAGCATCACCTTCTTAGCGCTGGTCTATACTTGCCCGCCGTCATAGGCGTGTGGATTTTTGTATATGCCTTCAACGCTTGGGCATTTCAAATTATCGTAAATAGTGGCACACACAGCAAACATCTATCCTACCTTCATGCCTACAAACTCACCGTGTCGGGTTTCGCTTTTAGCTACACCACTCCCTTTGGCTTCGGTGGCGGTCCTTACAGAGTTATGGAACTGAGTTCATATATCGGTGTACCACGTGCTATGTCGTCTGTAGTGCTCTACTCCATGATGCACATCCTCTCACACATCTGCCTTTGGAGTTCAGCTGCCGTACTTTTTGCCATTGTCTACACAGAGAAGATGACTCCTTTTCTTTGGACGCTCTTCATGGTATTTGCAGTAGTGCTCATTGCCGTACTGTTTGTATTCCGCCTCTGCTACAAGAAAGGAGTAATTGTCAAACTATTTCAACCCTTGCTCCACATCCCATTTGCTAAGAAATGGGCTATCAGCTTCTACGAAAAGCACGAGGCTGATATGCAAAAGGTGGACGACAACATAGCTTATCTTCACTCTCAGCCCAAGGCATTCTATCAGTCTTTGATATTTGAATACATCGCTCGCGTTATCAATGCTTTAGAATACTATTTCATCCTGCTCTCGCTGGGGGTTAGCCTTAGTTTCTGGGACGCTATCTTAGTACTTGCATTCTCCTCTTTGGTAGGAAATCTATTGTTTTTCCTCCCAATGCAGTTGGGCGCACGCGAAGGTGGTCTTTCTCTGATTGTCAAGATTCTTGGACTTTCAGCACCAGGAATAGGTATCATTACAAGTCTTTATACGCGTGTACGAGAATTGGTATGGATCTTCATTGGAGTGGGACTTGTCAAAGTGGGCAATAAGAAGATCATGCACGATTGATCAGCACCTGCAATCAAACTTTTAGGGTGGTTCTATTAATTCTGATGATGGGATTTGTGTGCTATTGGAAGTGTATTTTTGTAAGTAAAGGAAGGAGCATAGCGGGCTATGTGACTGAGTTTACTTACAAATATGGTGCAAGGCGCATACAATCAAGCTTGCTTGAATTGTTGAGTCGCAGCCCATATTCTCAAGGAAAAAGACGCTTTCAAGAGTATGCAAATCACAAATCAGAATAGAATACTTTATTCATCAGAATTAATAGAACCACCCTTTAAATATTCAAGTAAAGGAGACACTCTAACAATGAAAACATTTCTATTTGATTACGGCGGTACACTTGACACTTCTGCTTGCCATTGGTTCTACGTGTTTCAAGAAGCATACCAAAACAATGGACTCCAAATAGCAGAGCCTCAACTACGCGAAGCATACGTTATGGGCGAACGTGCACTTGCTAAAGAACGCATCGTCATGCCTGAAGATGATTTTGCTACAATGCTTAGCAAGAAGATTAAAGTACAAGTGGAGCACCTACAAGCTCAAAGTTTGCTCCATTTTGATGATAACGAAGAGAAACTCCGCACTATAAACAAGCTCACCACATACTGCGACAGTTTCGCTCGTAAACACATTGCCGCATCCAGCCTTATCCTTTCTAAGTTGAGAGAGAAATATCACATGATCGTCGTCTCTAACTTTTATGGGAATTTACATACTGTACTTAAGGCATACGGCATTCTGCATTTCTTTGACGAAGTCGTAGAAAGTTCGGTAGTTGGAGTAAGGAAGCCCGATCCTGCCATTTGGCAACTTGGAGTGAAAGCTTCTGGATTGTCAGCGAGCGACTGCATCGCCGTAGGGGATAGTTTCAACAAGGATATTGTACCCGCATCGTCCGTCGGTTGTGAAACGGTATGGTTCGAAGGACGCGAATGGGAAGACAAGACATATGACCAAACTATTCCTACCCACATCATTCACTCTCTGTCCGAGCTTCTCGCATTATATGCATAAATCGTGTATCGTAAATAGCTAAGCCAAGCACAACAAGCTCAACATCAGACCACCTAATCATCCTCACAACGATTGTTCCCCACAACATTGGAAACTTTCGTTGTGAGATTTTTTTTGCACTTAGCCCAACTTTCACACCTATCATCCCATTCTTATAGCTATCACGGTAGACCC
>ERZ808270.1294-NODE-1294-length-11220-cov-3.521541_pt1 | contig 11220 bp, 8 predicted proteins | sample MGYA00521082_ERZ808270 | MGnify/ENA primary metagenome ERZ808270 (study PRJEB31516, sample SAMN03275594) | gut metagenome | biome: mammalia-associated habitat; material: feces | host: Papio cynocephalus | place: Kenya | collected 2012-07-27 ...
TATTTTATCGCTTTTTTAGTGCTGAATCAACGTTAGGGTGTGGTTGGCGGTTACGAATAAAACTTCTATATTAGCGCAATCCTTTTCGTCATACCGCTTTTTTGCATATCTGTGTGCAGGATGGGACAGCGGCAGACGATTATGGAAAAAATGCGAAAAAACATTGACGGCATTCCCCATCCTATGCTATAATAAAAATGCAGAAGGTTGTTCCCGAAATTTGCTGAAAAAATGCTTCTTTCTAGGGCTTGTTTGACAAATGTACGGATTTTTCAAACAAGCCCTAAAAGAACAACTTCTAAAATCACACAGAAAGGAGGAATGTACAATTGTACAGGATATGGCGGCGTTGGCTGTCGCTTTTGACGGCGTTGGCTTTGGTGCTGGCTTTCTGTTTTGCGGCGTGTCCGTTTGCGGCTTTTGCCGATGACACGGGGCAGAAGGTGTATCAGGACATGATCTACTACACCATCACGCCTCTGCACGAGGCGACGATTACAGGCGCCCGTGCGATACTGACGGAGGCGAACATCCCGGCGGAGCTGGACGGCTGTCCGGTGACGGAGATCGAACGCTATGCCTTTAAGGACTGTACCCGGCTGAAAGCGGTGACCCTGCCGGACACCATCCGCAGGATCGGGGAGTTCGCCTTTAAGGACTGCACCCGGCTGGAACGCATTTCCATCCCGGACACGGTCTCAGACATCGGCTGGGGCATCGTCCAGGGAACGCCCTGGCTGGACAACCAGACAGAGGAGTTCGTGATTGCCGGAAAGGGCTTTCTGCTGGCGTATACCGGAGCAGACTCTACGGTCACGATCCCGGATACGGTAAGCACCATCGGTGGCTATGCCTTTGAGGGCTGTGTTACCCTGGAAAATGTGGTGATGCCGGACTCGGTGCAGACCATTGATGCCTTTGCATTTCTGAATTGCAGCAGGCTGCACCAGGTGCAGTTTCCGGCGCATCTGCAAACCATCGGGGAGTACGCATTCCATTGGTGTACGGCGCTGGAAGAGGTACAGATACCGGACACGGTGACGACAGTGGGCAACCATGGGTTCAGCTATTGCCGGTCGCTGAAAAATGTGTCTCTTCCGGCAGGGCTGACACAGATCAGCAACACCCTGTTCCAGGGCTGCACCAGTCTGGAAGAGCTTCAGATCCCGGACGGCGTACAGGTGATCTATAACTATGCTTTTGACGGCTGTTCGCAGCTGCGGAAAATCACGCTGCCGGAATCGGTGGAGGAGATCGGCTCCAACGCCTTTTCCGGCTGCACAGCTTTGAAACGCCTGGTGATTCTGAACCCGGCGTGCCGCATCTATGATGCAGAAAAAACGGTAGAACCGGGCGTGCGCATTAACGGCTATGCAGTTTCTACGGCGCAGATCTATGCGCAGAAATATCAGCGCACATTTCATGCCCTGGATCGAAAACGGGGCGATATGAACGGAGACGATGCAGTCGATACATCGGATCAGTTCGATTTGATGTATCTCTGTGCCAGACGAGGCGCAGGGATACCAGTTGACATCACGGCTGTTCAGGCGTACTGTGCCGACTATAATCAGGACGGTACGATCGACACAACAGATATTTTTGAATTGATGTATTACCTTGCCATGCGCGGCGCAGGCGTTCTGGTGGAAGATCCGGAAAATGATGAAGATGACTAATCTATTTTTAGGAAAGGAAAGAGGTGTTTTCTGCAATGCAGAAAAAGAAACGAGGGAGACTTGCAGCGTGTTTTCTGGCATTCTGTATGGCTTTCTCCGTGCTGCTGTATGTTCCGGAGGGAGCCTGGAAAGCAGCTGCAGCAACAGCAAGCTTGCGGAGCTATAACGGATTGATATACCGTTTCTATGACACGGGAAAAGCGGTCGTCATCGCCATGGAAGGGGATGATGCGGAAGTGGACATCCCGGAACAAGTGGAAGGCTGCCCTGTAACTGAGATCGGATACAACGCTTTTGAAGGAGAAAAATCCCTTCGGAAAGTAGTGATCCCGTCCAGCGTCACAGTGGTGGGAGAATCCGCCTTTTCGGGGTGTACGAACCTGTCGGAGGTAGAAGGCGGCGAGTCACTGGAAACAGTCGGATACGACGTAATGGAAAATACGGAATGGCTGAAACAGCGGCAGAATGAAGTGGCTGTACTGTGCGGCAGGGTGGTTGTGTCTGCACCGGACACGGCGCAGGTGACCATTCCGGATGGCGTGACCCTGCTGGCAGATGGTGTCTTTATGAACCGAAGCGGCCTGGAGGGCGTGACATTGCCGGAAAGCCTGGAACAAATTGGCGATAAGTGCTTTTTTGGATGCAGCAATCTGGAGAATGTCCGCTGGAATGATGGACTGCAGTATATTGGAAGCTTTTCGTTTTATCGGTGTGTGAAGCTAAAAGCACTGCAGATTCCTGCTGGTGTTACTGCGATCGGCGGAGATGCTTTTCAGGGGTGTACTGCTTTAACGATCGTACAGTTTGACTATCGGTCACATTTGTCCGTGTTGTATCCCGGTGCATTCGAGGACTGTACATCCCTGCGCTCGATCACGCTGCCGGAAACGCTGACATGTATGTATGAAAGCGTGTTCCGGAACTGTACTTCGCTGAGTATGGCAGCCATTCAGGGCAGCCTGACTGAGATTCCGAACAATGCGTTCAGCGGCTGTACCATGCTGGAATATGTCGGTGTTTCCGATTCTGTCACAAGGATCGGCAGCAATGCGTTCAGCAACTGCACCAGCCTGCGGAGTCTGAAACTGCCGTCCGGGCTGAAAACCATTGGAGAATATGCCTTTTCCATGTGTGCCAATCTGAATAGCTTTACGCTGCCTGAGACGCTGGAACGCGTGGAAAAGGATGCCTTTTTCCACACCGGCTGGATGGAGGCGCAGACAGACGACTGGAAGATTTGTGACGGCGTTCTCCTGGCATATGACGGCAAAGAGACTTCTATTATTATTCCGGGTGATGTCCGGCTGATCGCCGGTGAATTCCTCGCCAATTACAGCAAAGTAAAAAAAGTGACCTTGTCCTATGGGCTGGAATCTGTTTCTCCCGGGGCGTTTGCAGGCTGTGAATCTCTGACACAGGTCAATTTCAGCAGCAGTGTCCGCCGCATCGAAGCAGAGGCATTCCAGGACTGCACCATGCTGAAAACACTCCAGGGCATGACAAACGTGGAGGAGATCGGAGACCGCGCCTTTGAAGGCTGTGAGGCACTGACGGCGGTAGAACTGCCGGAGACGCTGACCAGACTCGGCAGCCGGTCGTTCCAGTATTGTGACAGTTTAGTCAGCCTTTCCATTCCCGGCGGCTTAAAAGAAATCAGCGACCGTGCATTTTATGGCTGTACATCCCTTGGGTCGGACAGTGAAGAGCTTGACCTGAGAAATACCAATTTGCAGCGCATCGGGGAAAGCAGCTTTGAATCCTGCAATGGTTTTCGCCGTGTTAAGCTGCCGGCGAGTCTGACTAGTCTCGGAGACAGTGCTTTTTATGACTGCCAGAATGCTCTGGTGGTGATGTTCTTTGGCAGCGGCTGCACGCTGAACCTGGAGGAACACTATTTTCCGAGTCGTGCGGTTCTGGTGGAAAATCAAGCGATGCTTGGAGAGAATGAATCTTCGATCAAACAGTATGCTGACAAATTCCGTTTGGAATATACCGCACTCTCGATCGGAACGGTCACGACCACAATGCCGCCTGCCACCACTATAGTGACAACGGACACCACGACGCAGACCACCGCATCTGCAACGAAGAATTCGGAGACCATGACCATGCCGCCGTACATTACTGTGACGGAGACTGCACCGGCGACCACGACGCTGGCTGTTACGGCGGAGACGGCAGCCTCTTCTGCAACAGGCACGGCGACCACATCAAAGGCAGAGGAATCTGCATCTGCATCGTCCGCAGAGCAGATGGAAAGCACAGCGTCAGAAACAACCGCAGCGTCTGTGACAACAACAGTTTCTACAGGAATATCGCCTGCACAGGGTGCACTGGGCGATGTGAACGGTGACGGCAGCATTGATTCCACCGATATTTTCGAGATCATGTACGCCGCCGCCCGGATCGGTGCGGGAAAAGATATCCTGCATGACGGCACGCTGAGCGAAGAAACGCAGCGGCGTATGGACATCAACGGGGACGGCAGGATCGAGGCAGACGACGTCTACGCCGCTATGCTGTACTGCGCGATGCGTGCGGTCGGCATGAACCCCACCCCATTCGAATCCTTTGACTGGGCGAACCACACGGTGTATACCGGATAAAATAAACGCCTTCGGGCAGAACGGAGTAAATTATGCAGTATCAGAACCCCATTTTGCCGGGATTTCACCCGGACCCCAGCATCTGCCGGGTAGGAGACGACTTCTATCTGGTGACCAGCTCGTTTGAGTATTTCCCCGGACTCCCCATCTATCACAGCCGTGATCTGGTTCACTGGGAGCAGATCGGACACTGTCTAACACGGGATTCTCAGGTACATCTGGTGACCGGCGCACCCAACTGCCTGAACATCTATGCGCCCACCATCCGGTATCATGACGGGCTGTTCTATGTGATCGTCACCAATGTGACCGGGGACAACCATGGCAACTTTATCATCACTGCCAAAGACCCGGCAGGGGAATGGTCTGACCCCATCACTCTGCCGTTTCCGGGAATCGACCCGTCCCTGTTCTTCGACGAGGACGGCAAGGTCTATTACCTGGGAACAGACGGCGGCATCTATCTCAGTGAAATGGATATCACCACCGGGGCAGCCATCGGCGAGACCCACTGGCTCTGGCAGGGGACTGCCAACAATCCGGAGGGACCGCACCTTTACAAGATCGACGGGATGTACTATCTGCTGCTGGCACAGGGCGGTACAGAGCTTTGCCATATGGCAGTGCTGGCACGGAGCGAGTCCATTCTCGGTCCGTATGAACCCTGTCCGCACAACCCCATTCTGACGAACATCGGGCAGAGCCTGCCCATCAAGGCGGCAGGTCATGCCGACCTGGTGGAGGATGCGGAGGGCAACTGGTGGGCGGTGTGCTTGGGCATCCGTCCGCTGGCGTATCCGTTCCGGCATAATCTGGGACGGGAGACCATGCTCGTTCCGGCAAAGTGGGAAAACGGCTGGCTGTATGCCGGGGAAAACGGCGCAGTTCTGCCGGAGTTCACCGTTGCCCATGCACCGAAAGCCTGGACAGCATCCGGCTATGTACCGGGCAGCGCCGTCACAGACGAGTTCCAGGGCGAGACGCTGCACCCCATGTGGAATCTGATCTACAACCCGGTGCCGGGACTGGTGCAGTGTACCGGAAACGGACTGGAACTGCACGGCAACGGCGTTTCTCTCTGGGAGGATGCGCCGAAGGCGTGGCTGGGACGGCGGCAGGAACATTTCTGCTGCACCGCCGAGACGGAGCTTGCGTTTGTGCCGGCGCAGGAGGGCGAAGAGGCAGGTCTCACCGTGTACATGAATCCGGGGCATCACTATGAGATCGCCCGGACTATGCATGACGGCGTGGACTGCATCATCCTGCGGCGGCGCATCGGTGCGCTCTGTGCGGTGGAAAAGGCTGTGCCGTGCCACGGCGGAACGGTAACGCTCCGGCTGAGCTGCGACCGCTATTGGTATCGGTTTGCCTTTGCGGAAGATGGCGGAGAGATGCAGGAGATCGGCGCAGGCGAGACCCAGTATCTCACCACCGAGGCAGGCGGCTGCTTTACCGGCAATTACATTGCGCTGTATGCCTCCGGAAACGGAACGGACATGACGGCGCCGGCGAGGTTCCGTCGGTTCTCCTACGTGCCGACAGAAGAATGACATTGCTGATTTCATAGAATGCAAAAGAGCCGCAGGTGCTGTGCCTGCGGCTCTTTCTGTTATGCGGTATGCTTTCTTTCACATAGCTGGCATCGACTTTGTCTGGTGCGGATGACAGGACTTGAACCTGCACGCCGAAGCAATAGAACCTAAATCTATCGTGTCTGCCAATTTCACCACATCCGCAAAATATCAGTACGAGTAAGCGTACACTTTAGTATATCACGATTTCCTGGTTTTGTCAAGTGAAAAATAAATGCAAAAAACGGTTTCCATGTCGGGCTGCGGTGTAATGCGGCTGTGCCGGGAAACCGTTTTTCCGATTGCGGCAAAATTTGACTTGAAAATCTTCGGGGAATATGGTATAATGAAAGCACTGCCGCATCCGCTCCGGAATGGATTCCGGATTTGGACAGACCGCCGGCTTATTGTGCGCAGAAAATGCACAGAAGGCGCTGGTGCGGCAATTTTGCAAAGAAAGGAATATCTGTCATGAGCGAACCGAAAAAACCGATCAGTCATGCAAAAGAACCATCCCCGAAACCGGATGTGGATAAAAAAGCAGCCAGAAAAGGAGGCAGCCACGCCAGAAAGCGCAAGCTCCGGCTGGACCGCATCGCTGCGGTGGGCGTACCGTTTCTGCTGATCGTCCTGCTGATCGGCGCACTGTGCTTCCACAGCTGCCAGCGCCGGAAGTCCCCGGAGGAGTCCGGCAGCACACCGGTGGCAACAGCAACCACTTCGTCTGAAAAGGCGGAGAGCAGCAAAAAGGATACCAAAACCGACGCACCGGATGTGGCTACAGACACCACAAAGACAACGCAGGCAGAGGAAAGCAGTCTGACCGACGGCAAGCAGATCACGCTGGCTGCCAAGGGCGTGAACAAGGGTGATCTGATCCTTATTAACAAGGATCACTCTTATGACTTCCCCAGCGGCGACCCGAAACTCAAAAGTGTCTATGAGAACCGGAACAGTTCCTACAGCGTCAGCGATATGGAGGTTCAGCTGGATGCTGAGACGATCCAGCATCTGAACGAAATGATGGCGGCGTTTGAAAAGGAGACCGGGCTGAGCGGAATGCAGGTATTCAGCGGCTATCGGGACAAGGCAGACCAGGATGCACGGTATGCAGACGGCAGCACCGACTTCAAAGGCGGCACATCTGACTATCACAGCGGCAGAAGCTTTAATCTGAAGATCAACTTCGGAGACGGCACTTCGGACTATTATAATGCGGAAAAATATCCGAAATACAGCTGGATCGCCGAACACGCCGCAGAGTACGGCTTTGTGGTGCGCTATCCGGACGGCAAGGAAGAAAAGACCGGCGAGGACGGCCGCAGCTATACCTTCCGCTATGTGGGTGTTCCCCACGCTGTTTACATGACAGAACACAAGCTGTGCCTGGAAGAGTATGTGGACAAGATCCACAGCTACACCCCGGCAAATCCGCTGGAGATCACAGCGGACGGAAAGCAGTATAAGGTATTCTATGTGGGCATCGGTGGCACAAACGATGTGGATGTGACCATTCCCGGCAAGACCTATACCGCATCCGGCGACAACATCAGCGGATATATTGTCACCTGCGAATCAATCGGATAAAACAGGAAACGCCATCGGGCATCACCGCCCGGCGGCGTTTTTTTGTATTGTCTCAGCTTTTTTTAGAAGTAGGTCGCCATAGCCACCAGGAACATGGCGTCCATGCTGTACCACTTGCCCTTATACTGGAACACGATGAAGTCCTCGGACTCGTTGTCCTTTTTTTCATCGGAGCGATAGCGTACCTTCAGCTCGTACTTCACGCCCTTTTTCACTTCCAGATCGCTGGCATCCTCAAAGTCGAAGTAGTCGGCGAAGTCGTCCTTGTCCAGCTTTTCCTTGTCCTCAAAGGTGACCTTGATGTCGTTATAGTCGCCGTAGTATTTGTCCAGGTAATCCTGTACATCATTGGTCAGTTCCTTGCGGCTCAGATCGTTGTCATCCATCAGATCCTTCAGGTAATCCTTGGGGACGGTGTCCATCAGATCCTTAGCATCGCACTTCTCGATGGCTTTGTAATAGTCCTTGACCACGTCCTTGGGACCGCCGCCGAAGAAGGCGCAGAGCAGGACGATCACCAGGACGGCAGTCACCACGATACAGCCTGCCGCAATGAGCAGTCCCTTGGTGTTCATGCCCAGGAACGGCTTTTTGCCGCCCGGAACGGCAGTCACTGCATCTGCGCCCATGCCGTCCGGCTGCTGGGGCTGTTGGGGTGTTTCGTTTTTCGTGCCGCAGTTCGGGCAGAATTCGTCTTGCGGATTCAGTTTCGCTCCGCAGTTTTTGCAAAATGTCATGTGTTTTCCCTTTCCCTATCGTTTGTCGTTTTTCACCATTTGCCGCAGTTTTGCGAAGGCGGCATCTTCGCCCTGTTCCGCCAGGATGGTCAGCAGTTCCGTCAGCTGCCGCTCTGTCTCCGGATGGAGCATTCCACGCTTTCGGGAAGTGGAACGCAGGAAATAGTCCAGGGGACAGGTCTGGTCATAGCGGTCTTTCAGATAGATCTTGCTGGCGGCCACCCGGTCGCAGAACATCTCCGCCAGAAAGCGCACCGGCATTTCCACCGGCTCGACCCGTTTGGTTTTCGGGTTATAGTCCGACCAGTACTCGAAGTGGTGGCGGTTGCGCCCCTTGTGGTGCATCCACGCCAGAGAATAGCCGTATACCTCACGTTCGGCTTCGTTGGGGCTGCGTTTGCCGTCCTGATAATAGCGGACACCCTGCCAGAACTCTGTAGGGCTGTACTTGGAAAGATCGTGGCGCAGTCCCTGCCAGAAGATCCCCGCCTTGCGGCAGTGCCGGATAACGGCGTGCCGGTGCCGGGTGATGGTGGAAAGATGTCCCCAGAAAGAATGCCAGCCCATAACAAGAACCTCCTCTGTGTGGAATACCTCTTTCAGTATACCGCTTTTGGAAGGAAAAGTCAAGTTTTATGTGGAAAGAAGAATCGGCGGTGGTTTGGTTTGGTGGATATCACGGAAACGCACCGACGGGCGAATAATATATCCCCCTGTCAGCTTACGCTGACATCCCCCTTTTCAAGGGGGACAAGATGAGTGGAAATAAGCCTCCCTTGAAAAGGGAGGTGGCACGAAGTGCCGGAGGGATAGTTTCTATGTCGATGCAAGGTATCCAAATCTACCGTAGGGGCGAACATCGTTCGCCCGGGATACCCGGAAACACATCAACGGGCAAACCATGTTCGCCCCTACAAAGGCGCTGGGAGATTATGCAAGATAATCCCTCCGTCTTCTCCTTACGGAGCATCCACCTCAGCACAAGGCACACCCTACGGGCGCCTTTTCAAGGGAGGCATATTCATCGTCCCCGGTGGGATGCCATAGGCTTTCCATTTCCGGTACACTCGGGTCGATGTGGGCATCGACCCCTACAGGGACAAAAATGCCTGAAAAACGCAAAAAGAGCTTGTCGGGAACGGCTTTGTCCCGGCAGGCTCTTTTTGTTATCTGGTGTTGTGATCCAGTTTCACGCTGGTTTATCTTTTTCGGTTATCCTGGAACAGGACGGCTCAGAACCCGTCTTTAGTGTGCGGCGAACTGGGTGATATCCGGCACGCCGATGGACGTAGTACCCTCACGGAGCATCACCAGGGTCAGTTCCGCCATATGGGTGGGCGTTTCCGGACATCCGTTTTTCAGCCAGTGTTCCACCAGCCCCACGCACCCGGCAAGGGCAAAGGAAATGGCATACTGGAGATCCTGTTCCCGGAGTTCCTTCGGCGCAAACGAGCGCAGGGTCTGGAGACCCTTGTCCCGGATCATCTTCTCGATGTTCCGCAGAAAGGCGATATCGCCGTTCGGTCCGATGAGCGCCGAACAGAGCTGGGCGTTCTCCGAGAGGATGTTGAACGTCTGTTCCAGAAAGGCGAAGAAGTTCTTCGGCGTTTCCGGCAGCGTCCAGTTTTCGTTGACGGCATCCATCAGCTGCTGTAACAGGCGCTGTTCCGTCTTTTCCAGCAGGTCGTAAATGTCCGTGTAGTGGAGATAGAAAGTGGAACGGTTGATGTCCACCAGGTCTGCCAGCTCCCGGACGGTGATCTCCTTGATGCTCTTCTGCTGGAGCAGGGTGGTCAGTCCGTTCAGGATCAGCGCCTCGGTGCGGCGATAGCGCCGCTCTTGTTTTATATTGTTGGTCATGTTGTTTCATCCTTATCTTCGGCAGCACGGCACAGGTCTCGTGGGGTGCTGTCCATTATAATAGTATACGAAGCGGCGTCTGTCCGGCATTCGGGGGTTGCCGGAGTCACTAATAAACACAGTGTCTATTAGTAGACGTAATTTGCAAAATCAACGCTTGCAAATTCACTTCCCTTATATTATAATAGATACAGGACGAAAAGTCAACAGCTTTCTATTTATAGACAAGATTTTTTTTATAGACAGCTGTTCTTCGTCACTAGAGTTGAAACAAGACCGTGCATTCGGGGAAAGCGGTGATTGTTTCATGCAGAAAGGAAGTAGGTATTTATGCGATCAAGCGGTTCCGGAAAGAAACAGAATTTCTTCTGGCGGCACTTCAACGGCATCGCAATGGCGGCAATTGTTCTGATCCCGACCATCTATACCACCTTGTTCCTGGGTTCCATGTGGGATCCTTACGGGAATGTGGATCAGCTGCCGGTGGCAGTGGTCAACAACGACAAGTCGGTGGACTATGAGGGCAAGGAACTGGCTGTCGGAGACGAACTGGTAGACAAACTGCGGGAAAACGACCAGCTGGATTTCCACTTTGTCAGCGCAGACAAGGCAGAAAAGGGAATTGAGGACGGCACATATTATATGGTCATCACCATTCCGGAAAACTTTTCAGAAAACGCCTCCACGCTGATGGACGACGAGCCGAAGAAGATGGAACTTCAGTATGTCACCAATCCCGGCACGAACTACATCGCAAGCAAGATGAGCGAAACGGCGCTGGCAAAGATCCAGAAAGAAGTTTCGGAGAGTGTGACCAAGGAGTATACCGAGACTATCTTCGACCAGATGGGTACAGTTGGCGACGGCATGAGTGATGCGGCTGACGGTGCGCTCCAGATCAAAGACGGCGTGTCCGATCTGGAAGACGGCAACACCAAGATCACCGATAATCTGAAGCTTTTGTCGGACAGCTCCCTTACTTTCGTAGACGGTGCAAAGACCCTGGAAAGCGGTCTGAAAACCTATACCGACGGCGTGGCAACGGTCAACAGCGGTGCGCAGACATTGTCTGACGGCATGGATCAGCTGGCGAGCGGCGCAGGCACGCTGGCAGACGGCGCAGTGGCACTGTCTGACGGTTCCGGTACACTTTCCAACGGTGTCAGCAGCTATACCGACG
>ERZ808270.1297-NODE-1297-length-11204-cov-4.596018_pt1 | contig 11204 bp, 7 predicted proteins | sample MGYA00521082_ERZ808270 | MGnify/ENA primary metagenome ERZ808270 (study PRJEB31516, sample SAMN03275594) | gut metagenome | biome: mammalia-associated habitat; material: feces | host: Papio cynocephalus | place: Kenya | collected 2012-07-27 ...
GGAGATCGTGGAGAGGGGCGGGGTAATTAACCGTGTAGAGAATGTAGAAAATGCAGAGGCGGGCGTCAAGGGGCATTTTCGGGCTACCGCGCATATTCCCCCTTGTCCCCAAAACAAAAATATGATATACTATCTTTCGTTCGTTTGGCTGGCGGGCGTAGCTCAATGGCAGAGCGTCGGCCTTCCAAGCCGATGACGAGGGTTCGATTCCCTTCGCCCGCTCCAACAACGGGCCAGAGTGGCGTAATGGCAGCCGCAGCAGACTCAAAATCTGCCGTACGCAAGTACGTGAGGGTTCGAGTCCCTCCTCTGGCACCAAGCGCAAGCTGGGCGCATGACAATGGAGAGATGTCCGAGTGGTCGATGGTGCAACCTTGGAAAGGTTGTGTGGGCGCAAGTCCACCGAGGGTTCGAATCCCTCTCTCTCCGCCAATAATTCTCCAAAATGAGAGTAAACCGTTCAATTTTGCCGTCTGGACGCATAGGACTCGCCGTTTCGGGCGGGGCCGACTCGGTTGCGCTCGCTTTTCTGCTCACCAAGGGCGGCAAGAAGAAGAATGCCGCCCAGCGCTTCGTCGTCTTGCATGTGGATCACGGCCTGCGGGAGGAATCCAAGGAAGAATACCGCTTTGTGCGCAATTTGGCGAAGCGGCTGGGAATCCCGTTCAAGGGCATCCATGCCCACGTCTGCCGCAACCGCGGCGAATCGCTTGAGATGGCCGCGCGGCGCGTGCGGCTCGACTTCTTCTCGGACTGCGTGCGGAAGCTCGGCCTCGAGGCCATCGCGACCGGACATCACATGGACGACGTGGCGGAAACGTTCCTCATGCGCATTCGCCGCGCCTCGGGTCCGGAAGGCCTCGCCGGAATAAAGGAAACCTCTTCCGTCGGACCCGTCCGCTTCGTGCGCCCCCTTCTTGGCTGCCGCGACCGCGAACTCAAGGACTATTTGCGCAAATACGGCGAGGAATGGCGCGAGGACGCCTCGAACGGGGATATTTCGATTGAGCGCAACAAAGTGCGCCACAAGGTCGTGCCGTATCTGGAAAAAGTGCTCGACCCTAAGCTGGTCGAGCACATATTCAAAATCTCCGTTCTGTTGAACGCCGCGTCCAAGAGCTAAGAATGGCCTCGCGCGGCAGGTGTCGTCAGAACAACTTCGCGCCCTTGCGCACAAAGTAGGGCAGGCGGCCGATGGGGGTCGGCACCTCGATCTTGGCGGGGCCGGAGACGGTCCGCCCTTCGTCGCTCACCCACTCGCCGGGGGGGACGGCCACCGTGCGCGACTGCGCACCCTTGACCGTCTGCGGCGCGACCAGCAAATCGTCGCCCATCATGAACTGGTCCGTCACGGTCTCCCAGCCGTTCCCGGGGAACGCATACTCCATCGCCCGCAGCATCGGCTCGCCCGTCTTCGCCGATTCCTCGGCCACGCGCAGGATGTAGGGCGTGAACTTCATGCGCAGCCACGCCGCGTCCCGCACCGCCTTCAGATGCTCGCCCTTCAGCAGGCGCCACGGTGCGGCGGAGAACTGCATCATCGGCGCGAGGGCGTGCACCTGGGCGCTGCGGACGAATATCTCGGGATCGTAGGGGAACGGCGCCGCCGGCGTGAATGCGGTCCACTGGCCCGAACCGATCATGTCCGGACAGACGAACGGATAGCCCATCAGCCCCGCCTGGATCATGTCCGGGACGAGCGCCTGGACGGCCGCCCAGCTGTGGTCCTTGTCGCAGAGGCGCTGCACGAGGGGCTGTCCACCCATCTTGAAGCATGCGCGATACTCGTTGAGGGGGAACTGGAGGCCGATTTTGGCGTACGCCTCGCAGAGTTCGGAAGGCGACGCCTTCTCGTGGGTCGTGTAGGGCGCCGGATATTCATCCATGTCGCCGGCGTCCAGCTTGAAGCCGTCCACCCCGTAATCGGTCTGCAGGCGCTTCAGTTCGCGCGCGAACCAGGCCGCGCCGCGCGGACTCGTAAAGTCGATGATGGCGCTCTTGCCGTTCCACCACGAAACAGGCTTCGGGTCGCCGGGCTTTTCGCAGAGCAGACCGCCGCGTTCCGTGCGCACGCCGGCGTCCAGCAGGCCGAAGGCCATCTCGCGGTAGCCGGGGGAGTCCATCGAGACGAAGGGGCAGACCCACAGCATGACCTTCCAATCCGCCGCGTGGAGCTTGTCGATCATCCCTTTCGGGTCGTTGAACCGCCGCGGGTCGAACTGCCAGACGCCGTAGCCGAACTGCCACGTGTCGTCGATCATCAGCACGCCGCCCGTGGGGAAGCCGTTCTCGCCGATCGCGCGCGCATAGGCGAGAATATCCTTCTCGTTCTGGTTGTAGGTCAGCTCGACCCACGTGTTCCACTGGGGCTTGGCGAAAAGCGCACGGTCGGGAAGCTTGCCGGAAGCCGGGAAGTGCCGCGTCGCCGCGTCGCGGAACGCCGCGCGCAAAGTCGTCCCCGCCTGCACGAGCCGGATGGGCGCCTCGCCCGTCAGGCGGATCTCGCCGTTCGTCACCTCGCAGGAAAACGCTTTGTCGCTCCAAATATAGCGTCCTTTCGTGGACAGGAGGAACGGCACGGCCTGGTTCTGGTAATTGTTCGCGCGGATGTCGAATTTGAGCTCCGCCGTGCGCAATCCGTAGGGAGCCTTCGCGCCAAACGTCGTGGCGCCGCCGAACCAGCCTTCGCCTTCCCGCATGGGCACCGTCAGGGTTTCGGCCCGCGCGGCGCAGCCTAGCGCCAGACAAGCCGCAAACAGTGTCAAGTTCTTCATTGTTCAACCTTTCAGTTTCGAGTTTACACAAGAGTTCATTTGCCGATCGCCAGCCGTTGCGCCAAGCTCTCGGGCAGGCCGACGGCGCGGATGCGACTCTGCGCCGTCGCCACATCATAGGGCAAACGACGGAATCGGATATCTTTCGTCTTCGGATAGTACAGCGCGTACGACGCGCGCGGATCGCCGTCCCGAGGCTGCCCGACGGACCCGACGTTGATGAAGTACTTGCGTCCCGGCACAAGACGCATATCCTGCGGATCTATGCGGTACACGCCATCCATCTGCTTTTCGTAGATCATGGGGCAATGCGTATGCCCGTGAAAACAAAGCGGGGTTTTCTGGTTTTCGAAATTCGCCGCGGCTTCGTAATTGTCGAAGACATAGCCGAAGTTCTCGGGCCGGTCCATCGTCGCGTGCACGAGCGTCATGCCCATGAACGCGACGGAGAACGGCAAGCTCTTCAGCCAAGCCAAATCCTCGTCCGAAAGCTGTCCGCGCGACCAGCGGATGACGGCGGCGGCATTCGGCTGGAAGTCGTTCAGATTCTGCGCCGAGGTGATGTAGTGGTCGTGGTTGCCTTTCACGACCAGACAACCCAGATCGCGGATTATCTTGACGCACTCCTTCGGACAGGCGTTGTAGCCGACGACGTCGCCCGTGCACAGAAAGTCCGTCACGCCCTGCTTTCGGCAATCGTCGAGCACGACGTCGAGCGCGTCGAGATTGGCGTGGATGTCGCCAAGGATAGCAATGCACTTGTCCATGTCACTTGAGGAGCGCCGCGGCCAATTGCAAATCTTCGGGTGTCGTTATCTTGAAGTTGGGAGGGTTCCTCTCCCCCCCGCGCCCTTGTTCGCCCGCCAGTTCGACCGCCTGGCAGTCGTCCGAGACCTCGTCCTTGAGCGCCGCATACGCCTTGCGCAGGACGCCGATCTGGAAAGCCTGCGGCGTCTGCGCGGCCCACAGCTTGCTCCGGTCCTCCGTCCCGGTCACGATCGTGCCTTTGGGGACGATCTTCAGGGTGTCCGTCACGCGATGCGCCAACGTCACCGCCGGCGTGCGCTTGACCGCCGCGACGACTTCCGAGATCGCCTCCGGCGTGATGCACGGCCGCGCGCCGTCGTGCACGAGCACGAAGCGCGTATCCAATTCGCACGCCTCAAGGCCGGCTTTGACGGAATCCTGCCGGCGCGCGCCGCCCGCCACGATCTTGTCCATCTTGGAGATGCCGAACATCTTGACCACGGCTTTGGACGCCATGACCTGGTCCTTGCGCACGACGAGAACGATGCGGTCGATATCCGCGCAGCGTTCGAACGCCAAAAGAGACCACGCCAGCACCGGCTTGTTCACGAGCGAGAGGAAAGCCTTGTCGATCCCCGTGCCCATGCGCGTAGAGCGTCCCGCCGCGACTATGATTGCAGTTGTCATATCTGATTCCTTCCACAGCACTTTTTATACTTCTTCCCCGAGCCGCACGGACACGGATCGTTCCGTCCGACCGCATGCGACGCCGCGCCGCCCGTCTGAGCCGGACGGATCTGCACCGGCGTGGACATCATGGAGGCGAACACTTCCGCCACGGCCTTCTTGTTGTCGACGGGGCGCGTCTCGCGGGGCGGCGTCGGTTCGGCGGGCGCGGTCTCGCGCGGCGCTTCTTCCTTCGCTTCTTCCGCCGCGCGCGGCGCTTCTGCCGGCGCGTCCAGCGAAATCGCCTCCTCGTTCGTCCGGGCGCGCGCCTTCGCCGCTTCCATCTCCGCGAGCATCCGCCGCAGGTTCGTCACCGTCGTGGAACGGAATTCGCTCGAGACGACTTTCGTCTTGATGGACGCCATCAGGCGCTCGAACATGGCGAAAGCCTCTTTCTTGTACTCGATGAGCGGATCGCGCTGGCCATAGGCGCGCAGGTTGACGCCCTGGCGCAGGTCGTCCATCGCCCGCAGGTAGTCCTGCCATTCGCGGTCGATGACGCTCAGGAAAACGCCGCGCTCCATGAGCGGCAGAATCTCGGGGTCCTCGCCCGCGCACTTCGTCTCGTACGCCTCCTTGATCCGCCCGAAGACGAGATCGCCCGCGGCGGTAGGATTGCCCAGAAGCGGCTTCAGTTCCTCTTCCGTCACCGTCACGGGGAACGTCACGCCAAGCCAATTCAGGAAGTCCAGCGGCTGGGCATCCTTCTCGCTCGCCAGATACCGTTCGCACTGCGTCCGCACGAGGTCGTTCATGACGTCCAGGATCGTGCCGTGCACCGTCTCGGCGTCGCCCGTCAGGATCGTGCCGCGCAGTTCGTAGACGATCGTGCGCTGCTTGTTCATGACGTCGTCATACTCCAGCGTGCGCTTGCGCACGGCGTAATGCTGCTGTTCGACGCGGCGCTGGGCGGTTTCGACGGACCGGTTGAGCCACTTGTGCTCCATGACCTCGCCTTCCTGCAGTCCGAGCCGTTGCATGATGCCCGAGATGCGCTGCGAGCCGAAGAGGCGCATGAGCTGGTCTTCGAGCGAAATGAAGAACTGCGACGAGCCGGGGTCGCCCTGGCGCGAGCAGCGTCCGCGCAGCTGGCGGTCGATGCGCCGCGATTCGTGCCGTTCGGACCCGATGACGTGCAGTCCGCCCAGTTCGCGCACGCCCTCGCCCAGCTTGATGTCCGTGCCGCGGCCGGCCATGTTCGTCGCGATCGTCACGGCGCCCTTCTGGCCCGCGAGCGCCACGATTTCCGCTTCGCGGGCGTGGTTTTTCGCGTTGAGCACTTCGTGGGGGATGTGCGCCATCTTGAGCATGCGCGAAAGGATTTCGCTCGTGTCGACCGTCACCGTGCCGAGCAGCACGGGCTGCCCCTTCGCATGGCGCCGGGAGACGTCGGCGATGATCGCCTTGAACTTCTCGCGCTGCGTGCGGTAGATCTGGTCGTTGCCGTCGACGCGGTTGACGGGCTTGTTGGTCGGAATCGACACGACGTCCAGCTTGTAGATGTCCTTGAATTCGCGCGCCTCCGTCTCGGCCGTGCCCGTCATGCCCGAGAGCTTCTTGTAGAGGCGAAAGTAGTTCTGGATGGTGATGGTCGCGAGCGTCTGCGATTCCTTCTCGATTTCCACGCCTTCCTTGGCCTCGACCGCCTGGTGCAGGCCGTCGCTCCAACGGCGTCCCGGCAGCACGCGCCCCGTGAACTCGTCGACGATGTAGACGTGGTTGTCCTGGACGACATAGTCCACGTCCTTCTCGTAGAGGCAGTACGCCCGCAGAAGCTGGTTCACGACGTGCACCCGGTCGCTCTTTTCCATGAACGCCGTCTGTATGGCGCGGCGCTTTTCGACCCGCTCGGCCTCCGTCAGGGACGCGTCGCCGTCCACCGCGCTCATCTGCGCGGCCAGGTCGGGCAGGACGAACAGCGTCGGGTCCTGCGGGCAGATTTTCTCGCATCCCTTGTCCGTCAGCGACACTTCGCGCGTGCGCTCGTCGATCGTGAAATAGAGCCGCCCCTTCAGTTCGTGCGCGTAGTCGCGGCGCATCTCGGAGAGCATCTGCATCTCGCCGTCCTCGTGGATCTTGCGGATTTCCGGATTCTCAAGGAGGTGCAGGAGCTGCTTGTGCTTCGGCATGGAGTGGTACACCATGTAGAGGCGGTCGCGCACCTTGTCCAGATCCTTCGCCTCCCACGCTTTCTTCGCCTCCTGCACGAGTTCGTTGCACTGCGCCGTCTGCACCCGCACGATCGAGTCCACCAGCGGACGCAGCTGCTGGTACACGTGGCTCGTGGACATCGTCGCCGGACCCGAAATGATCAGCGGCGTGCGCGCCTCGTCGATGAGGATGGAGTCCACTTCGTCCACGATCGCGAAATAATGCCCGTTCTGCACGACCTGGGACGGCTCCTGCGCCATGCCGTTGTCGCGCAGGTAGTCGAAGCCGAATTCGCTGTTCGTGCCGTAGGTTATGTCGCAGGCGTACTGCGCGCGGCGTTCGGCGGAGTCCATCGAATTCTGGATGCACCCGACCGTCAGGCCGAGGTACCGGTACAGGTGACCCATCCATGTCGCGTCGCGCTTGGCCAGGTAATCGTTCACCGTCACGAGCTGGACGTTTTTACCGGTGAGCGCGTTCAGGTAGAGCGGCAGGGTCGCCACCAGCGTCTTGCCTTCGCCCGTCTGCATCTCGGCGATCTTGCCCTGGTGCAGGACGATGCCGCCCAGAAGCTGCACGTCGAACGGCACCATGTTCCACGTCAGCGTGTGGCCGCAGACTTCCTCCGTCGTGCCGACCAGGTGCCGGCACGCGTTCTTCACGAGCGCGAACGCCTCCGGCAGGAGATCGTCCAGCGACTCGCCTTTCGCAATCCGTTCACGGAACGCCGCGGTCATCTTGGGGAAGTCTTCGTCGGAAAAGTTCTTCTTCTGATATTCTTCCTCGATGCGGTTGATCTGACGCACCACGGGCCACAATTTCTTGAGCTCGCGTTCGTTCTTCGTTCCAAACAATACTTTCAACAGGTTCATATGACTACTATTATACCATAAAATATCCGAAAGCGAAATAGAAAATGCACAATTTGTCCGGATAAAGCGCACGTCTGCCCGTAGCCGCCTGCCAGATGCCCGAAGTCCCCCGCGAACGGAAAACCAAATCCCCACGGGAAAAAAGTAAAACACTGCGGGGTTTTGGGGAAAACACTACGGGGTTTTAGGGAAAACACTACGAGGTTTTGGAAAGACCCCCTTCCAAGCCGTCCCGAAGTCCTACCCGATTAGCGCCTCCGCCGCAGAAGCGTCCGTACGCGTGTCCCGAAGCAGGCAAGCGAAAAAACCGCATAGGTGGCGATACCTGCCAGCACGAGCGCCGCCAAAGCGCCGATTTCGCCGATTTCAGCCCCCAGGGGCGCAAAAAGCGAATTTATCGTCGGCCGCAAGAAATACAGCGCGACCGCCATGCCGAGCGCGGCGGACAGCATACGGAAGATGTCCGGCAGGTCGTGCACGAGCCCCAGCGTCCCGTTTCGCCGGTGCGCCGCGCCAATCAGGAGCGCGCACCCCGCCGCCGCGCAGACAACCGTGGACGCCGCCAGCCCCACATGCCGCCATTCGACCGGCAGCAGGAAGACCGCGAGGATATTCAGCGTCGCATTCAGCAAAACCGTCGCCACGGAGACGCGCAAGGGCGTGCGCATGTCGTTTTGGGCCTGAAACCAGGGCACGAGCGACTTCTGGCAGCCGAAGAATCCGAGTCCGAGCGCATAAACGGCCAGCGCCCGGGATACCCGCACCGTCGCCTGCGCGTCAAACGCGTTTCCTTCGTAGATGACGCGCACGATTTCCGGCGCGAGGACGCACAGTCCGGCCGCGGCGGGCAGCATGACAAAGAGGAGCGAGCGGAGCGATTGGCGCAGGATGGTCTGGGCGCCCCCCAGATCGCCGCGCGCGAAATGTCCTGCAAATGTGGGCAAGAGAACCGTGCCGAACGCCACACCAATCACCCCGAGCGGAAGGTCCATCAGCCGTTCGGCATACCCGATTACGCCCGCCGCCCAGGGCGCGGCAATCTGTCCGAGAACCTGGTCTAGCATGTAGTTGATCTGGACCGCCCCCGCGCCGAACGCCGCGATGCAGGTGTTGCGCCAGACAAGACGCACCGGCGGCGTGCGCCAGCCCGCGAAGGTGAAGCGCGGCGATATGCCGCGGCGGCGCATGCAGACGAACATGAAGGCCATTTGCGCCGCGCCCGCCGCCAAAATCGCCCAACAGACGAAAACGACGCGCTGCGAAAGGGACCAGTCCCCCAGAAAGAGCAGAAAGACAAGCGCGGCGATCCAAAAGACGTTGAGCATGCTGGGCATGAACGCCGCGGCCTTGAACTTTCCCATCGCGTTCAGGACGCCCATGCCGAACGCCGCCCCGCAGATAAATAGCATATAGGGGAGCAAAAGGCGCGTCAACCGCAAGATAAGCGCGGTGCGCCGACAGGCTTCCGAGTCCGGCGCAAACCCCCACGGCGTGCAGTCCAGCGCAATGGTAAGGCCCAAAACCGCCAGCAGAACCGCCGCGCCCAGCATGAGGAAGGCCATCGTCAGGACGGCCCGCGCCAGGGCACGCGCCTTCTCCAGCCCCTCTTTCTCCAGTTCGCCCTTGAAAACGGGCACGAACGCCGCGGTCAGCGCCCCTTCGCCGAAAAGTTTGCGCGCCATGTTCGGGATGGCGAAAGCGAGCGTGAAGGCGCTCTGTTCCACTCCGGCGCCAATCAGGCGGGACTGCAGCATTTCGCGCACGAGCCCCAAGACGCGGGAAAGCGAGGTCAAGGCCCCGACCGCGAATGTACTGCGAAGAAAACTCATTTTCTGTGCGCGGACTCTTTCTTCGCCTCCGCCGCCGCTTTCGCCTGTTCCTTGGCCTTCGCGTTCCATTCCGGAATCTTCGCCTTCATTTCCGCAGCCTCTTCAGGGAATGAAACGCAATACTGCTTGGCCAATTTGACGGACCGCGCGGCATGATAGTCGGCAAGCGACTCAATCTCCTCCTTTATCGCGGTCTTTGCGCCGTCCAGCGCCGAAAGAATGGCCTCCGCGTCCGAAGCCTGCTCCTTAATGGCGTCGGTCGCCGATTTCGCTTCCGCTTTTTTGATGTCGGCGCGCAGTTTCTTGGCGATATTCTTCACGGGCTTGCCGAGCACAAGGGATTTCTCGAGGCTGCGGTACTTGCTTTTCTTTCCCAGCTCGACGGAACCCAAAAGAGAAAAAGGTTTCCCGGCTTCCCCCAACGCGTCCACAAGCGCCTCCGTTGCCTCCCGGTCACTTTTGTTGCCGTAAAGGACCTTTCCGTGCACATTCAGGACGCGGAATCCAAAGCGGGTCGGGGACTGTGCATCCGCCGTATCGAGCTTTTCATAGACGGAGAACGAGAGTTTGTGCTCGTTGATCAGCTTCTTCGCATCCTCCAGATTGCCCGAGACGGAGCTGACAAACGCGCAATGTTTGGCTTTGTAGGCGTCCCAAAGCGCTTCGACGCGCGGCAGTATCGCGTCCAGGTTCTCGTGGTCGGGCTGCCAATAGAAGACAAAGACCACGTTCCCGACCAGATCGGCTTCGCGGCATTTGGGCCCCGAGACCCATGCCTTGTCCGTGAGATTCTTCCAACGGGGCGACGCGAACGCGACGCCTGTCAACGCACATAAAAGTGTCAAAGCGATTGCCTTTTTCATTCTTTCTCCTGGCTCGGATATCTTCGGGAAATACAATAAAAGTGGCGGAGGGAGAGGGATTCGAACCCTCGATACGGAGATTAGTCCGTATGGCGATTTAGCAAACCGCTGCCTTCAGCCACTCGGCCATCCCTCCGCTCAGGGAATCGTCAGCGATCCACACATTGGCGTATATTATATCATACTCTTTGCGCGCCGTCAACGAAGACCTTTGCAGGTTTCCAGGTTTTTGGATCTATTACCACCAAATCGGCGGCAAACCCCTTCTCGACCTTGCCCAGACGATCGCCCCAGCCTTGTTCGAGCGCTTGGTTCCAGGACGTCGTGCGGACGAGATCCTTGAGCGGAATGCCCGTCACATCATGCACATTCTTGAGTCCCGTGCCCATCCAAAGCGTGGATCCCGCCAAATTGCCGCCCTTCACAAGGCGCGCTTCGCCGTTCTCGAGCCGCACGTCCAGTCCTCCCATGTTGAAGGAGTAGCCGTCGGGACAGTGCGAGCAACGGAGGGAGTCGGTTATCATCTGGATGGACGCGAGCGGCCGCTTCGTGAAAATCAGCTTCAGCATGTCCGGACAAAGGTGGATTTTGTCGCAAATCACTTCCGTCACCAGGTCGTCCAGCAGGAACCCGGCGCCCACCATGCCGATTTCGCGGTGATGGAGCGGCGTCATCTGGTTGCAGAAATGCGTCAAATGGCGAAGCCCGTTCTTGTAGGCGGGCATCAAATCGGCCAGTTTCGCGGCGGTGTGACCGCAACTGGGGACGATTCCATTCTCCAGGCACTCCCTGGCGAACGTGGCGCCGCCCTCCATTTCAACTGCATAGGAAATGAGCCGGACGGGGAAGACATTCGCGATTTCCTCGACTTCCTTGAAGGAAGGCTTGCGCACAAATTCCGGATTCTGCGCTCCGCAACACTTGACGTTGATGAACGGACCCTCCAGATGGATACCCGGGACCTTGCAGAACGGCGAACCCGCCGCGACATACGCTTTTGCATTCGCCGCGGAACGCATCAACGCTTCGTGCGAAACCGTCAACGTCGTCGGCAGCAGCGTCGTCACGCCCTCATGCAGTTTCGCTTCGGCGAACTTGAAAACAGCCTCCGGGGCGGCATCGCAGAAATCATAGGTCGCCGAACCGTGCGTATGGACGTCGATGAAGCCCGGCATGACGTACATGCCTTGAACGTCCACGCGCGTATCCGCGCCCTTTTCGGACACTTCACCCGCCGTTACG
>ERZ808270.1300-NODE-1300-length-11177-cov-2.898939_pt1 | contig 11177 bp, 5 predicted proteins | sample MGYA00521082_ERZ808270 | MGnify/ENA primary metagenome ERZ808270 (study PRJEB31516, sample SAMN03275594) | gut metagenome | biome: mammalia-associated habitat; material: feces | host: Papio cynocephalus | place: Kenya | collected 2012-07-27 ...
GGTGACCGCCTTCACCACAGAACCTTCCTACACGGTCGACGATGCCACAGCTAAGTGGAGCGTTCGTGCTGCCAATGAGATGGGGGGTCTGAGCGAGGCTACCTCCGCTTCCAACACCTCTGGCATTGACGCTGTTGGTACTGACTGTCAGGTGAAATCTGTTCGCTACTTCGATATGAAGGGTGTTCAAGTGGCTGCCGACTATAAGGGTGTTGTGATGAAAGTCACCACTTTCGGCAACGGTGCTACCGTCACCGAGAAGATTCACAACAAGTAATCATCCAATCGTTTTATAAAAAGAGAAGTTGCCGATGCGTTTGGTGACTTCTCTTTTTCTTCGTAAAAACATTTATTCTATGAACAATAAATTATTAAAAGATCTTTGCTTATGTGCTTTGCTGTTGGCTCCCGCCACACAAGGCATGGCACAGACACAACCCGTACACAAGGCACTCTATGATTTCGTGGTGCCGGACAATGGTGACTTCAAGGCTGCTCTTGCCGCCGCCGACAAACGGCCGGACACGAGCAAGCGTTTCCGTATCTTCATCAAGCAGGGCAACTATGTGATTCCTGCCAACAAGAAGAAAATGGTGGAGGGCACCGATGGCAAAAAATACCCCAGTGCCACCACCTATCTCTCTTCTCCCAATGTGTCCATTATAGGCGAGGACCGCGACAAGGTAGTGCTGGTCAATACGGTTCCGACCAATTTTGTCGATACCAAGTGGGGATCCCAATGTCCGTTGGAGGGCATTGGTAGGGGAGACGTGCTCTATATGGACACCACTGCCAAGAATACCTATTTCCAAGACTTCACCATGAAAAGTGGTATGCCCGACAAGACCGGTCGCAACATCGTTTTGAACGACAATGGCGACAAGACCATCTGCAAGAACATGTGCTTGTGGGCTTTCCAAGATACCTACGTGTCGCACAACGAGAACAGCCGCTACTATTTCGAGGGCGGCGTGCTCCGTGGTCGCACCGACTTCCTGTGTGGCAAGGGCGACGTATATTATAATAAGGTGGAGTTGCTTGTGAGCGATGCCGGCTACATTGCCGTGCCGTCCGTGCCGCGCAAGTATGGCTACATCTTCCAGAACTGCGTCATCAAGGATGGTTCTGTCAAGAAAGACATCAACAAACGCTATACCCTCGGTCGTCCTTGGGGCATGGGCACTCCGATAGCCTTGTTCATCAACACCACGATGGAGGTCATACCTTCCGATGTGGGATGGAACGAGATGCATGGAGGCTATCCCAAGCGTTTTGCCGAATACAACTCCCATACGGTTGACGGTAAGCTGGTGGATTTGAGCCACCGCAAGTTGGGTTACGAGGCTTTTGACAAGCATGCCAAGGTGGATGACCCCAAGATGCATCACATGGAATACAACTATCCCGTGCTCTCCAAGGATGAAGCTGCCCAATACACGCTCGAGACTGTGATGGGCGGTGACGACCATTGGAATCCAACGCACTACACTCGTCAGGCTCCTCTGCCCACAGAGGTCAAGTTGAATGGCAAGAAGTTGACTTGGGCGGACAATGACCAAGTGCTTTGTTGGGCTGTTTGCAAGGACGGCAAGGTCATCGGTTTCACCACCAAACCCCAATTCTCTGTCAAAAATTCCAAGGCCAGCTATGCTGTCCGTGCAGCCAATGAAATGGGAGGACTGAGCGAAGCTGTAGAGGCGAAATAATTGTTCCTGTTCTCTTGGTTGTGGAATTAGGCGGACATTATAACGACAAATAGTACGAAAATTTATAAAATTGTCGCAAATACAATTAATAATTGAGGCGGCGGTCGCAAAAGAAGCGACTGCCGCCTTTTTGTATGCTTATCGGTAAAAAAGTGGCATTTATGGGCTAAATACAGGCGTTTAAACAAAAAATCCACCTCATAGTTGCAAAATTTCCCCCGTGTGATTATATAATAAGAACTAATTTTGCAACCGCTAATATGAATAAACACTAAAACCAACAGGCGACGAACGCCAGACACTTAACTAAACTTAGAAACTGTACTATCAAATTTTTATAAACTCAACTAAAACCAAGTTAGCATGAACAAAAGCAAATCATCGAATGCTTTCACTAAGATGCTATGCTTATTGCTTCTACTTTTGTGGATGCCAATTTGCGGAGCTTATGCTCAAAACATTCTTGTGAAAGGTACTATCCTCGACTCGCAGAATGAGCCGGTGATAGGTGCTACAATTCAGGAAAAGGGCAACAAGACGAATGCCGTTTCCGACATTGATGGTAACTTCCAGATCAGAGTTGCCAAGGGTGCCAAACTCGTTGTTTCCTACATCGGTATGGAAACAGCCGAAGTAGCAGCGTCCGACAAGCCCATGACCATCAAACTCCAGGACAGCAAGCAGACGCTGGACGACGTGGTTGTTGTGGGTTATGTCAGCAAGGCCCGTAAAGACCTCACAGGTTCTGTGGGTTCCGTGAGTGGTGCTAAACTGGCTGCCGTTCCTGTATCGTCAGCAGCCGAAGCCCTCCAAGGTAAGATTGCCGGTGTGCAGATTACCACAGTCGACGGTCAGCCGGGTGCCGACATCAATATCCGCGTGCGTGGTGCCACGTCAGTGACCCAGAGCAACCAGCCTCTGTTCATCGTTGATGGTTTCCAGGTGGACAACATCAACGATATCCCCTCTACCGATATCGCTTCCATCGACGTCTTGAAGGATGCTTCCCTCACCGCTATTTATGGTGCCAAGGGTGGTAACGGTGTAGTTGTTGTCACCACCAAGTCTGCCAAGGCAGGCAAGGTGCAGGTGGGCTTCAATGGCCGACTGAGCGTTTCCTCGCTGTCTCGCTCCATGGACATCATGAACACCTACGACTTCGTGGACTATCAGTACGACCGTGCTGCTGCCAACGGAACACGTTCTTCATGGGCAAAGCCTTTCCGTGGCAACTTTGGTAACCCGAACGACATTCCTCTTTATCGTAACGAGGCCACCAACGATTGGCAGGACGAAGTGCTCGGCAACAATCCGCTTAACTACTCAGCCAACGTGACAGTGGGTGGCGGTAACGAGAGCACACGCTTCAACCTCTCTCTCACTCAGTCTGAGGACAAGGGTATCATCATGGGTTCCGGCGTTCGCCGCACCAACATCAATCTCAAGCTCAACACCAAGATCACCAAAAACCTCGAGTTCACCTATAACCCCAAAATCACTTATCGTCGTGACGAAGGTGCCGGTGGCGACAATATCGGTTCGGGTGGTCTCATCGACGTGCTCCGCTATCGGCCTACAGCCGGTCTGCGTGGTTGGGGTTCTTACGAGGAAATGGAGAATGCTGCCGATGCCAGCAACTTCCTCCTTACCAACCCTGTCAACGATATCCAGACCAACACTCAGAAGAAGCACTCTTACTCCATTGTGAACCAGTTTGCCTTGAAGTGGACTCCCATTAAGGGTCTTGTGCTCCGCACCGAGGGCAACTATAACATTGGTTTCCGCGAAACACAGCGCTACTACGGTTGGCAGACCAGTACAGCCCAGAAAGCCCTGCACCAGTCTCGCCCTGTAGCCCAGCTCACCAAGCGCACCGCAGAGTCCTATACCTGGACCAATACCGCTACCTACGACTTCACCTTCAAGGAGAAGAACAACATGTCGTTCCTCCTCGGTCAGGAAATCTACCACAATCAGTACAAGGAGAACAAGCAGAGTGCTCACCTCTTTGCTATCGACATCGACGCCGAGACAGCCCTCAACAACATGGCGCTCGGACAGCCTTATGCTGAAGACACCTATACACGGCGCTCTACACCAGACCGCACGGCTTCCTACTTTGGCCAGGTTTCTTACAACTACGACCATCGCTATCTCCTCTCGGCTACGTTCCGTGCCGATGGTTCCACCAAGTTCGCTCCAGGCAACCAGTGGGGTTACTTCCCGTCAATCTCTGGTGCTTGGGTCATCAACAAGGAGAAGTTCATGAAGGACATCAAGTGGATTGACCAGTTGAAGCTTCGTGCTGCCTTCGGTCTTGCCGGTAACAACAACATCGATGCCGACCTTTGGCGCTTCCTCTACAGCACAGGCACCACAGGCGGTCCAGGCTTCAACGAGGCTACAACCGGTGGCGAACTCTATTATGGCACGCCCAGCAAATATCCTAATAAGAACATCAAGTGGGAGACCACCATCACCCGCAACTTGGCGCTCGACATTTCGCTCTTCCGCAACCGCTTGAACATCACTCCCGAAATCTACTGGAACACCACTCGCGACTTGCTCTACGAGTCTACTATCCCCGGTGTGTCGGGTTACACCAAGCAGATGCAGAACATCGGCCGCGTGGCTAACAATGGTTGGGAACTCACCGTCAATGGTGACATTCTCCGCGGTAAGGACTTCGTGCTCAGCGGCAACTTCACCCTCGGTCACAACAAGATGACCATCAAGAAGCTCAACGCTACCGACGGCAACACACCTCTTTATAATACAGCCAGCCATTGGAAGTCGTCACTCGAAAAAGACTATGTGATGCAGGTAGGCGGTGAACTCGGTCTCTTCTATGGCTTCGAGTACGACGGTCTCTACACATTCGATGAGTTCAGCTATCCGGCAGGTCAGAACTTCTTGGCTACTCCTAACAAGAAAACGACCCTCAATGGTCTGCTCATCGGCGGTACAGCTACCGATGGTTACGAAGGTAACACAGGTAATGGTATCTATGCTTCTTCCAACTCGGGTTACTCTACCCTTCCCGGCAAGATTCGCCTGAAGGACAGAAATGGCGACGGGCAGATTGACGAGAACGATATGACCGTTATCGGCAACACCAATCCAAAGTGGCAGGGTGGTTTCGGCATCTCAGGTCAGTGGAAGAACTTCGACTTCACAGCCAACTTCACCTACATGCTCGACTTCGACGTCTACAATGCCACAGCCTACGCACTCTCTTCTTCAACGAAGAACCAGAATGACTTCTATAACGTCTACGCCAAGTTTGCTACCAATCGTTGGCGTTATACAGCTCCTGCAGGCATGAAGGATGGTGAAGGGCGAAACATTGGTGGTGAGACTCTTTATAAAGACACTTACATCAATAATTCTCTTAATATCTACAGAGAGATGAATGCCAACGCCACCTTGTGGAACCCTGCTGACGTGATTACCAATGTGATGAATTCTTACTTCGTGGAAGACGGCTCGTTCCTCCGCTGCACCGACGTGACCATCGGCTACACGTTGCCTCGTTCCATCATGAAGAAGATTGGCATCGAGAAGATTCGTGCCTATGTTTCCGCCTCCAACCTCTTCATCCTCACCAGCTACTCTGGCTACGATCCTGAAGTTGACGTGCAGTCAGGTTTGACTCCTTCCATGGACTACAACCGCTACCCACGTTCGCGCACCTTCTCTTTCGGTCTCAACGTAACATTCTAATTGAATCACTAAAGAAATCTGAATAATATGAAAATCAACAAAATATTTATCGGTGGACTCGCCGTGTTGTCGTTGACTGCTTGTAACGATTTCCTCGATGTTGACCCGGCATCAAACGCTGTCAGCAAGGAACTCGTCTACAACAGTGCGAGCGAGGTGGACAAGGCACTCAATGGTGTCTATGCCTCTCTTCTCTCCAGCGAAACCTTCGGCAAGAACCTTTACACCACATTCCAGCTTAACAGCGACGTTGACTTCGTGACCAAGACGCAGGAAACTGCCGCAGGCAACGTGCCCCAGCGTTTCGACACCCGTGCCGATGCCAGCAACGTCAACAAGTTGTGGAACAATCTCTATGCCGGTGTGGAAACCTGCAACGAATTCATCAATGGTCTGGAAGACTCCAAGATTTATGCCCAAAACATGAAGAGTGTCATCGAGGGCGGCGAGAATGGCGGTGCCACCACCACCACTGAAGTGCCCGACGTGACCGACCTCACCCAGAAGATGGGCGAAGCCAAGGTGATTCGTGCCATGTTCTATCATGAGTTGCTTTCTTACTGGGGTGACATTCCGTTCACCTTCAAGGGCACTGACAATACAGAAAATCTGTTGCCACCTGTGACCGAGCGTCAGAAAGTCAGTGATGCACTGATTAAAGATTTGGAAGAAGCTGCCAAGTGGATGAAGTCCGACCAGGACGCTACGCTCAATGCTCCCGAGCGCATCTCGCAGGAAGCCTGCTATGCCATGATTGCCCGTCTGGCTCTTCAGGCTGGCGGCTATTCGCTCAACCACGATGCTGGCGACACCAAGAACTACAAGATGACCCGTCCCGACAACTACAAGGACTACTATCAGATTGCACGCGACTATGCCAAGAAAGTTATCGATGCCGGTGGCCACGCCCTGACCAAGAGCTATCGCCAGGTGTTCATCGACGAGTGCAACTTCATCACTACCAAGGGTGACGATCCAATCTTCGAGATTCCTTTCACCAAGGAGTATAGTGGCGCTTGGGGCTACAGTCAGGGACCGAAGAGTGAAGTGGACATTAATGACGACGTAGATTATAACAATTCTGCATGGGGAAAATGTAATGCTGACGCACGTGTATCACGTTTCTATGGGTATATGTTTGCCGACGGAGATGCTCGCCGTGATTATACAATTGGTCTTTGGGGGTATTCCAACAAGGGTGTTCCAACCATCAATATTGACTACACAATGTACAATAACAAGTGGTCTAAGTTGTGGAACACGGTAGGATTGGGCAAATCTACCACCGACAACACGGGTATCAATTTTGCTTATCTTCGCTATGCCGATGTACTTCTGATGTTTGCCGAGGCTGAGAACGAGGTGAACAATGGTCCTACACAGGAAGCCATCAATGCTGTGGAGCAGGTGCGTAAGCGTGCCTTTGAGAATGGCGGTGACTATCATCTTACTTCAGCTCAGACAGACTCCAAGGAACATTTCCTCAAGGCTGTGCTCGACGAACGCAAGTTTGAGTTTGCCGGTGAGAACATGCGCTGGAAAGACTTGGTCCGCAACAATCTCTACAGTGAAACGTTGTTCTATACTTTCATGAGCTATTATGCTGTAGCAGAATCGGCTAATGGTTCTACGCAGTTTATGGATCTTGTAGATGGACATGACGGCGTTAGCTACAACGATATCAGTGGAACAATGGACTTCTACTATTTCTTGGTAAAGGATAATGAAGGTGATGTAAACTTCCCCAACAATAACCTTTACAAGTTGTATATCTCAAGTCCTTGGGCTCCTTCTGGTGGTTCAGAAACCAACACTCAACCTGACAAGTATTTGGAAGCACAGGGGCTGACTACAAGATATACAGCAGTTACCAAGAATTCTATTTCTGGTTTGGACAGCGATAGTAAAAAACTTGCTTGGGAGACGAAGAGCTACGAATGGGCAAACCTTTCTTCCGGTATGATAAGGAATGAGGTTTTGTATTCTCTGTTCGGTTTTGTTAGGGGTGATGAGAATGGATCTATTCTTATGGTTGACAATAGCGGCGCTTCTACTGTGTTTAATGTGGATGCTGGAAATATGGAGAACAACCTTAGCCGCTTGTCTGCAGTCCGCTATCTGTTACCCTATCCGCAGGAGGCCATCTCTCGTTCTAACAACGTTTACAAGAACTACTATGGCTTCTAAAGGTTTAACTAAGTAAAGGCAATAATACAATGAAAAGAATATTATTATATTTTATGGTCTTGATGTCCGTGTTTTCTTTCGAGGCATGTACGGATGATAGCATGGGCACACCGGCCAATCGAGACCAGCTCTTCCGTCCAATGTTCCGTAAGGATGATAACACCGGAAAAGGGTCTGAAGACGCATATAACTGTGTTATCACGAACCTGAACTCAGCGCATCTCTATTGGTATACTGTGGATGATGCTGTGGGTTATCAGGTGAAATGGGCAGTGCAGAACTATGTAGCCAATGGCGAACAGGCATGGATTGATACAGAGAATGGAGTCGACGGAAAGTCTCTCTTGGGCTCTACCATCATTAAAGATCCCAAGCAGTTCGATTTGTTGGTAGAAAACCTGCCATATCAGGCAACTATTCGCTTCGCGATTCGTGCTTTGCACTCATTCGATTTGAATGACCCAAAGAACTCTGAGTGGTATGGCTATGGTGATGGTCGTCAATGGGGTGATTACATGGAACTTTCTACAGAGAAACGGTATGACGTACCGTTCGTTCTTCAAGTGAGTGACATTACAAAGAACTCCATGAAAGTCCGCATCAATCGTAGCATATCTGATTATACGGCCGACGAAAAAGATGTTTTCAATGAGCATTTCCATATTACCAATGATGTTGCTAAAATTGACTACATGACATTCACCGTATCTCAGTCTACTCCCAATGCAACAGCCAATCCAACTTATGTACATTATGATATACCAGAGTCTGCTTGGCAGGACAACGTGGCAGAAATTACTGTCGATGGATTGTCGGAGAACTCAATCTATAACATAGATGTATGGGATAAGGATATTCCTGTTGAGGTGGATGCTTGCTACAACTCCTTGATGAAACGTACCAAGGGTAATCCTGGTGCTCCTATTCTCATCAAGCATGTGGAAACAGCCGTTGATACAATTGGTAAGGGAACAAGTGATGAGACTCATTATGATATTTCTCAATACCACTCTATGAAGCTTGACAATATCATAAATAATTATATGCAAGATGTGGTTACTGCAGAGAATCAGGTGTTCTATCTTGAAGGCGGAAAAACCTATCACTTTACAGATAACCCAAGTTTGTATAAAGGCATGACTTTGCGTACCAATCCCGAAGATTTAGCCAAGGGCAAACGTGCACGACTGCTTATGGGTGGTATGATGAAGCAGGGTAATGTGGTCAAGACTTGCAACTTTATGCTTGGTCGTCAGCCTTATTCTGGTGAGAACGCAACCATTACACTTGATATCGATTCGCTTCGTTTCATGGATCTCGATGTTGATTGTCCGTTAGCAACTAACTTTGGCCATAAAACAGAAGGTGTGGCAGATGCTTGTGGTAACTACTTTGTGAACATGTATTCCAATGGTATGGGTATCAACATCAATCTCTTTGAAATGAACAATTGTACCTTCCAAGGTCTTGTACGTGGATTCTTCAGAATACAGGGTTCTAACGACTTCTGGATCCAGCACCTCAAGATGATTGATTGTGTGACTTATAATTGCGGATGGTATCAGCAGAATGGCGGTGGTTATAACTATTTCCATGCTGACCTGGGTAAACGCGCTGCAACGAAGTCAAATATCCTTAAGGATTTCCAGGTAGTTGGTAATGTGTTCTACAATAGTCCTAAGGGGGCTCTCCTTACGGACTCTGGCCGCAACATCAACTTTGATAGCGAGTGGAATATCGATATTCACAACAATACGTTTGTGAACTTCCTTACCAATGCTAACTCGGCTATGATCAACACCAAGTATTGTCCTGGTGGCTCAACCTATAAGGTTTACAACAACTTGTTCATCAATACAAAGGATGACAAGGATGTAAATCGTAACATGGGTTCGGCTGGTATCAATATCCAAACCATCCAATATGGAGATGGTAGTGGTAAGGTAACATTCGACTTCCATGATAACTGGACCACTAATGATGAATATAAGCCATGGGCAGCCAATGGATTTGAAGCAACCAAGAATGCTCCAGGTGCCTTCATTTCCAAGTTCGGCGACGATGCCGCTAAGTACTTCCCTCATGGAAAAGAAGAACTTCCTTTGCATGTGGCAGACTTTAAGGCTACCGACTTAATGGTTGCTCCTAATCCAACTCATTTTGTAGGAGACAAGAGTGGCATTCTTGACTTCCATACTGATACTGGCATTGATGGTCTTTATTATAAACAGACTGATCAGGTGAAGAGTTCTGAACTTTACAAGAAGCAGATTGGTGCTCCACGCCTGTTCAACGGCAAGTAATTACATGTAAATTCACTTAAATAAGATTTAGATTATGAAGATATTGAAATATGTAGCCGCAGTCATCACGCTTATCGCTATGACCTTCTCTTTCAGCAGCTGCTCAAGAGAGCTCGATCCCGACAATCCAAACGACGGCAAGAGTTGGTATCGTTGTGATATCGTGCTTGACAATGCAGGCAGTCTCACAGAGGAACAGCAGACTTTGTTCTCCAACACGGTTGATGTCACCATCGGCTTGGACAAGAACGAGGCTCATCCGTTCACTTTCTGTCAGAAAGACTATATGCAGACCAATTTCAATGCGATTGCCGCTACTGAAGCCAGCAAGAACGACATCATCCAGAAGATTATCATCCCTGTAGCCAACCAGACAGGTGTGAAAGACTTCACCGTGAAGCTCGTTCTGCAGCACAAGACGACCGTCACCAACAGTGAGGGTCAGAGCGAAGACAAGGTGGAAGACCTGCAGACCATCGTCTACAAGGCTTCTGACTATGTTCAGTAATCGCAATTTACATCCGCTCGGGGATTTCCCCGAGTCGGTTGTAGAGATTCACAAGAACCTAATTGTATCAGATAGTTTAAAATTTTAGTTAGGTATTAATTAATTCGGGCGGCAGACTGTGTGAACAGTCTGCCGCTTTCGTGTATGGCTTTCTTTTGAAAAAAAGTTTTTAGCCAAATATCATACATTCCTACACAAATCGCTCGCGACCCCTGTATTTATGCGGGTTCTGGTGATGTATGATGGGTCGAAAATCATACACAAATCATACACAAACCTACATAAAACCGTCATTTTTATCAAACTTTTTGCTTGCAATCCCCCTCTTGGCGATGCAAATATCGGTTGAACAGTTTGCGTCCCAGGCTTTGTTCATTGTGGTACATGGCCGTGGGCAATCGATGAACACGCGGTGTTCACTCGTTGCCCAAGCTTCCGGACCAATTTGGGGCAACTGAGTAGCGTGCAGCGTATCACTTCACTTCACGGAAAAAATGACTATATCAAGACCTTTTTGTCTTTTTCGCTTTATTCAACTTCATGCCGCTTTGACAAAGCAAACACTTTTTGTGGAAGTTGCATGCATTATAATATAATAAGGTGTAAAGCCGGCACCAATCCCCTGTTTGCGCGCACTAATGCAAACAAACGTTAAATACTTGACATTTTCCCCAGTAATATTTGGAGCGTAACGTAAAAAGTCATACCTTTGCATCCGCTTTTGAGAAACAAGCTCGGGAGCGAAAGAAG
>ERZ808270.1301-NODE-1301-length-11171-cov-10.352465_pt1 | contig 11171 bp, 12 predicted proteins | sample MGYA00521082_ERZ808270 | MGnify/ENA primary metagenome ERZ808270 (study PRJEB31516, sample SAMN03275594) | gut metagenome | biome: mammalia-associated habitat; material: feces | host: Papio cynocephalus | place: Kenya | collected 2012-07-27 ...
CATCACGTCAAGGGCATTTCTTAAGGCTGTCAACCAAGCCTACAAGGCTTACCGGGCATCACTTGGCTCATAAACATACCGTAAACCATACCACGCCGCCGGACGCACAAGCCCACAAGCGTAGTAAAAACATACAACAAATGAACAGTTTGAAAATTATTGCCAACGGACTGATCAAGGAGAATCCCATTTTTGTGCTTCTACTTGGCATGTGCCCTACCCTGGCAACGACCACGTCGCTCATCAACGGAATATCGATGGGCCTGTCTACGGCTTTCGTATTGATATGCTCAAACATCGCCATATCGCTCATCAAGAAACTCACGCCCGACGCGGTGAGGATTCCTGTGTTCGTTGTGGTGATAGCGTCTTTCGTCACAGCACTGCAGATGTGCCTGGCAGCCTTCTTCCCATCAATCAACTCCTCACTCGGGCTTTACATACCACTTATCGTGGTCAACTGTATCATCCTCGGACGCGCAGAGGCGTTCGCCTGCAAACACGGTGCGTTTGACAGCATGCTCGACGGCATTGGTGTCGGGCTGGGGTTCACGCTCGGGCTGTCGCTACTCGGTTTCTTCAGAGAACTTCTCGGCACTGGTTGCGTACTGGGCTTCCACATTTTGCCGGAGACGGCCGGCATGCTGTTGTTCATCCTCCCCCCAGGAGCCTTCATCACGTTGGGTTATCTCATAGCCGTGGTCAACAGGCTGAGAGCCAGACAATAATAAACGCATAATGACATAATAGCATCAAGTCAATGGAATACATTCTGATTTTCATCTCCGCGATATTCGTCAACAATATAGTCTTGTCACAATTCCTTGGCATATGCCCCTTTCTCGGCGTGTCGAAGAAGATACAGACTTCGCTTGGCATGGGCATGGCCGTGGCATTCGTGCTGACCGTGGCCACAGTAGTAACTTTCATATTGCAGAAATGCGTGCTTGACCCTCTCGGATTGCAATATCTCCAAACCATCGCATTCATCCTGGTCATCGCGTCACTCGTGCAGATGGTTGAAATTGTCCTTAAAAAAGTCTCCCCTGCCCTCTACCAATCGCTCGGGATATTCCTGCCGCTTATAACGACCAACTGTGCCGTACTTGGCGTGGCCATACTCGTGATACAAAAGGATTTCACGCTCGTGGAGAGCATAGTCTACGCGCTCTCCACGGCAGTCGGATTCGCGTTGGCGCTTGTCGTCTTCGCAGGGATACGTGAGCAATTGGCCTACGCCAACATTCCAAAGGGCATGAGAGGTATGCCCATAGTGCTCGTGACGGCGGGATTGCTGTCTCTGGCTTTCATGGGATTCAGCGGCGTGGACTTGGGGCTTAAGGTTCTGTTTGGCCTGAAATGACGAAATAGGAACAATACTAAATGGAAAAGGGCTTTGCAAGTGATGCCTTGCAAAGCCCTTTTTCATTTAATTGCCAATAAAAATGGTCGCTTGTCATTGTTAGAAAGCGACCATGGTGTAGTGTATTTACTTTATTATTCCTTGCTCCACGAAAATCTTCTTCAGCACCTGCACACCTCGCTCAACGTGCTCCTTGGTGTGAGTTGCCATAAGCGCAAAACGCACGAGCGTGTCTTGTGGGGCGCATGCCGGAGGCACCACAGGGTTGATGAAGACGCCAGCGTCGAAGGCCAACTTCGTAACGAGGAATGTCTTGGTGTTGTCGCGCACATAGAGCGGAATGATAGGACTCTCCGTCTCGCCAATCTCAAAGCCCTCCTCACGGAAACGCTTCAAGGCATAGTTGGTGACATCCCACAGATGCTGGCGACGCTCTGGCTCCTTCTCTATGATGTGTAGAGCCTCCAACGCGCAAGCCGTGGCCGCGGGCGTATCGCTCGCTGAGAAAATGTAAGTGCGCGAGGTGTGACGAAGATAGTTTATCGTATCCCAGTCGGAAGCTATGAAGCCGCCAATAGAGGCAAGGCTCTTAGAGAACGTGCCCATGATAAGGTCAACATCATCTTGCAAGCCGAAGTGGTGGCAAACGCCACGTCCACCTTCACCGAACACGCCAAGGCCATGAGCCTCGTCGACCATGATTGAGCAGTTGTACTTGTGCTTAAGTTCCACTATCTCGGGGAGTTTGGCCAAATCGCCTTCCATCGAAAAAACGCCATCTACGACTATCAACTTGATCGCATCGTGAGGAAGCTTCTCAAGGATGCGTTCCAAGTCGTCCATGTCGTTGTGCTTGTAATGGAGCTGGGTGGCGAAGCTAAGACGGCGCCCATCAACGATAGACGCATGGTCACGGTCATCACAAATAAGGTAGTCGCCCCTGCCCACAACTGCAGGTATCACGCCCGAGTTGACCGTAAAGCCCGTGGAAAAACAGAGAGCGGCATCCTTGTGCTCATACTCCGCCAATTCCTTCTCAAGCTGAACATGAATGTCAAGCGTGCCATTAAGGAAACGACTTCCGGCACAACCTGAGCCATACTTGTCGAGGGCGGCCTTGCCCGCGTCGATAACCCTTTGGTCACCGGGAAGACCTGTGTAGGCGTTGCTGCCAAACATCAGCATCTTGCGGCCATCCATGATGACCTCTGGTCCCTGCTTACTCGTTATCTCTCTGAAATAAGGGTATACACCTTGTTTCATGTACTCTTGAGGTACACGATAATGCTTGTATCTTTCTGTTAGTTGTCCCATTTTAAAATAGGTGAAGAAAACTCTTTATAATGAACAGTTTGCAAAGTTACAAAAAACTCCTTATAAACAATAAAGAATCGACGATAAAACCATTTTTTAACAAAAAAACTAAAAAGAAGAGGCTCCATAATGAAAGAAAATGGTTATTTTTGTCATTAAAATAACTTTCCAATGACAACGATAAGATTTATCATCAATCCCATTTCTGGAACAGCTGGCAAGTCCAAGATTCCCGAGGACATAGACAAGTATTTAGACAAGTCTAAGTTCTGCTACGATTTTGTGGAGACACAATACGCCGGACATGCCATAGAACTATCTCGCCAAGCCGCAGAAGATGGTATCAACATTGTCGTGGCAGTTGGAGGCGACGGCACCGTCAACGAAGTGGCACAAAGCCTAACAGGAACTGACACTGCATTGGCCATAATCCCATGTGGGTCAGGCAACGGCTTGGCACGCCACCTTTTCATCCCACTCAATATAAAGAAAAGTATAGAAATCATCAACCAATGCGTCATCCATGACCTCGACTATTGCCTCATAGATGGCCACAAGTTCTTCTGCACTTGCGGATTGGGTTTCGACGCCTTCATAAGCTTTAAATTCGCTGAGTCTGGAAAACGCGGCTTGATTTCCTATGTGCAACAAGTGCTGGAGACCGGCCTGAAGTACGAGGCACAGACTTACGAGCTGACAACTGAAGAAGACGCTCAAGAACACAAAGCAATGCTCGTGACATGCGCCAACGCGTCGCAATATGGCAACAACGCATACATCGCGCCACAGGCAAGCATGAGAGACGGGCTGATGGACGTGGTAATCATTGAGCCTTTCAACATAATGGAAATTCCGCAAATAGTGATAGATATGTTCAGCAAGACATTGAACAAGAGTTCACGTATCAAGACATTCCGAACAAGGCACCTCCACGTGCACCGCTCGTCAGAAGGCCCAATACACTATGATGGCGAGCCAGTCATGGCAGGAGCCGATGTCGACATCAGCATCGTGCCAAAGGGCATAAAGGTAGTGGTGAACGCCGACGCCGACAAGGACAAGCGAAAACCCAACACATTGCAAAGGGCGGCTTGCGAAATGTTCAACGACCTAAACGCCATACAAGACGACATCGCAAAGCAGACACAACGTGGCATCAAAATGGCAAAAATGCTGCAAAAGAAGATTGGCGAGAACTTGCCAAATATATAAAAAAAGAAAAAAACACAGATTAAGATTTCGTTATAACCAAGATAATTAGTAATTTTGCAAACTCGAAAGGATTACTGTATAGCAGTTTGAAAATTAACAAGATATAATCAGATAATTAACAAGATGACAAAAGCAGATATCATCAACGAGATTGCTGAACAAACAGGATTACAGAGGAAGGAGGTCTCCGTAGTGGTGGAGGCTTTCATGGAGACTGTAAAGAGCACCATGCTCAAAAAGAAGGATAACGTATACCTCCGTGGGTTCGGCAGTTTCATTATAAAGCATCGCGCCTCAAAGACAGCTCGCGACATTGGCAAAGACATGACCATAACCATCGCGGCTCACGATATTCCGGCTTTCAAGCCTGCGAAAGTCTTCGTAGACGAGATGAAAGGCGAGTAAACAACAAGAATATTTTTTATATCACAACATTTTAATTTTACAATTATGCCAAACGGTAAGAAGAAAAAGGGTCACAAGATGGCTACTCATAAGCGCAAGAAGAGACTGCGCAAGAACCGTCATAAGAGCAAGTAAGCCCGAGAGACAGTTCCAAAAGGGGCTCGCCCTAAGGGCTTGCCCCTTTTTGTTTGTTGAACAAGTTGTCGCAGAGACAATTTAGAGAAAAACACAATCAGAAATGACAAGTGAAGTAATTATCGATGTCAAGCCCAAAGAGATTTCCATTGCCTTGCTTGAAGACAAGAGGCTGGTTGAATACCAGAATGAATCACGCTCGGCAAACTACTCTGTAGGCAACATCTACATCGCGAAGGTTAAGAAACTCATGCCGGGTCTCAACGCATGCTTTGTGGATGTAGGTTATGAACGCGATGCTTTCTTGCATTATCTTGATTTGGGTAGTCAATTCAACTCCTACGCTAAGTATATCAAGCAAATTGAGAGCGACAGAAAACATCCCATCCCATTCGCGAAAGCGTCACGTCAACCTGACTTGCAAAAAGACGGAAGCGTGCAACAAACGCTGAAAGTGGGACAAGAAGTATTGGTGCAAATCGTAAAGGAGCCCATATCAACAAAGGGACCTCGCATGACAGCCGAACTTAGTTTCGCCGGACGTTTCCTTGTGCTTATCCCATTTGGGGAAAAGGTATCGGTCTCATCGAAGATAAAGAGCAGTGAGGAGAAATCAAGACTGAAGCAACTCATCCAAAGCATTAAGCCAAAGAATTGTGGAGTCATAGTGCGCACTGTCGCGGAAGGCAAAAGGGTGGCAGAACTCGATGCCGAGATGAAAGTGCTTACAAGCAGGTGGCAGAGTGCCATAGACAAGGCGCAAAAAACACAGCGCCGTCCACAACTTATATATGAGGAGACGGGCAGGGCTGTCGCCATGCTGCGAGACCTCTTCAACCCCACTTACGAAAACATCTACGTCAACGACGAAGAGATTTGTAAGGAAGTGAAAGACTATGTGGCAATGATTGCCCCTGAAAAGGCGGGAATCGTAAAGACGTACACCGGGAAGGTGCCCATCTTTGACAATTTCAATGTCACAAAGCAAATCAAGGCCAGCTTTGGCAAGACCGTCAACTACGCCCATGGAGCCTATCTCATCATAGAGCACACAGAGGCCATGCACGTGGTGGACGTAAACAGCGGCAACAGGTCGAAAAACCAAAACGGGCAGGAGGCTACGGCTCTCGACACAAACCTTGGGGCTGCAGATGAGCTCGCCCGACAATTGAGACTGCGAGATATGGGAGGAATCATCGTGGTCGACTTTATCGACATGAACCTTGCCGAAGATCGGCAAATGCTCTATGAGCGAATGTGCAAGGACATGCAGAACGACCGTGCACGACACAACATCCTTCCGCTGAGCAAGTTCGGACTGATGCAGATAACGCGCCAACGCGTGCGTCCGGCAATGGATGTCAATGTTGAAGAAGACTGTCCTTCCTGCGGAGGAACTGGAAAAATACGCGCCAGCTTCTTATTCACGGATCAGCTTGAGAGAAAAATTGATCAACTCGTCAACAAGATAGGCATAAAAAAGTTTTATCTTTACGTTCACCCATACGTCGCGGCCTATATCAACCAAGGCATTGTAAGCCTTAAACGCAAATGGCAAATGAAGTATGGCTTTGGAGTTCACGTCTACTCTTCACAGAAACTCGCTTTCCTGCAATATGAGTTTTATGACCCCAATGGGGAATTCATCGACATGAAAGAAGAAATCGAGACAAAGTAACCAACAATAAAAACCGCCGCGCTTAGAAAGGTAAGCACGGCGGTTTTTCCGTTTTTATGCTTTTTTATTACGATAATCATGCGTTTGGTATCACCTTAAACCTAATACGGAACGTATGGCTCATCTCATCCCAGTTGGTACCAAGCAAGACAAACTTGCCTATTTGCGAGGTAGACCTCACATGCTTTCCAATGCATGGACAAGCGTCGTAGTCTCCTATGCGCACTATGCGAATTGCCTCAGACGCATCCTTTGGCAAACGGTCAAGCGATATACCGTTAGGAATGTGGTTTCGATCCACCATCTCATAGGTCACTGGCATGTCAGCCTCTATCAGACGATTCATCTCGACCTCAATGGCCTTTTCCTCTTGGCGTGACGGCTTATGGTCGAGAACATAGCTTATCTTGCTCTTCTTGCGCTCTATGTGGGCATTGTCCGACCGTTCACAACCGAACATCCTTATCATCAACTGGTTGAGCAAATGCTCAGCGGTGTGCGCAGGCGGAAACTCGTCCTTGCCGTGCTCGTTAAGGACTAATGAGTCTGTTCTCATCTTGATATTGAATTTAAGAATCTTTGCACCATAAGGAGGCAATTCCATGGTCACGGCTCCATCTTCTTTCAGTTCCATAGACAGCTTCTCTCCACTCAAGAGGTCGGAAGCCACCACCTCACGCTCCGGCAGTCCAAGAAAGTCGAAAGCATGCTTGGGTATAACGACGGAGACACGTACGTCTGGACGTGAGAAATTCACAACTATAAGTAACACCTCATCGTCTTTCTTCCTCATGAAAGCGAACTGCTCTCTGGGGTTGAATTGCCAAGTTTGGTTGTTGGCATACATCAAGTCGAAGCACTCTCCTTCACTGACTGCCTTTTCCTTGTTGGCTATGCGTAGCACCTCACGGTATGCCTTCTGCAATTTCTTCTCACCATCAGTAAGCCCATCAGAAGTGAAAAACTCTCGTCTTACCGAATCCACGCTCCAATAGTCAAAGATGGTTGTGCGTCCATCTTTGCCCGAAAAACCTTCCGTATCCATGCCGCACTCGCCAACCTCCTGGCCGAAATAAACCATGAACGGGTTTTTCTGCAAGAGGGCTGCGACCACAAGGGCTGGCACCGCCTTGGCACCATCGCCACAATAGAAGTCGCTGCCGACGCGTTGCTCATCGTGATTCTCAAGGAAGTAGAGCATGTGTTCCTTTATGTCATCCGTATTCTGCCAGCACCACGTAATGCTGTTGGCCGGACGTCGCTCACATACCACGTCACGAAGACAATCGTACATACCGACCTTGTCGTATAGGTAGTCGAAACCAGAAGCCACATACTTGCGGTATTGGTTTGTATCGTAAACCTCTCCTATAAAAACAAGCTGCGGATAACGCTCCTTCACTATACCCGTGGCATAACACCAAAAATCTGACGGAACCATCTCCGCCATATCACAACGGAAGCCATCAATGCCTTTTTCCGACCAAAAGAGCAAAATGTCGGTCATCTTTTTCCATGTGTCGGGAATTGGAGTGAAGTGATAGCTACGACCACTGGCATCGCAATAGTCGACACCATAGTTGAGCTTAACCGTCTCATACCAATCGTACTTGCCTGGCTCGGCGCAAAACTTGTCGTTACCAGTACATTTAGCGGGGGTCTCCACATAAGGTTCCTCGCCATCTGCTGGTGACACAGGAGACACAAAAGCATGCCCTGGACAATAATAAAAATTATTATGTGGGTCAAAATGCTTGGTCTTGTCATCATTTGCACCCAGGTCGCTTACACCTTCAGGAAGGTTTACGCTATGATACTCACGCGCCACATGATTGGGCACGAAGTCTATTATCACCTTCATGCCAGCCTCATGGGTTCGTTGCACGAGAGCCTCGAACTCCACCATACGCTCCGGAATGTTCTCGGCTATGTCAGGATCCACGTCATAATAATCCGTAATGGCATATGGCGAACCAGCCTTGCCCTTAACCACGCAAGCGTGTTGGCGCGGAACACCGTACTGCGAGTAATCTGTAGTAGTAGCATGACGAATGATACCTGTATACCACACGTGCGTAAAGCCCATGTCGTGTATTTTCCTCAGTCTGACTACATCAAAGTCGTTCATCTTCCCCACCCCATTCTCGGCAAGCGTACCATTCTTCTTAAGGGAAGTGTTGCGATTGCCGAAAAGGCGCGTGAAGACTTGGTATATAATAACCTTTTTGTTCATCGAGCAATCAGGCAATTCCGTGAGCAGCCACTGCCTTGTCGATGCGATGAATCATGCCTTGCAAAGCCTTGCCTGGGCCACACTCCGTGAAGTCGTCGGCGCCATCGGCTATCATATTTTGCACGCTCTTGGTCCAGCGCACTGGACTTGTAAGCTGTGCTATGAGATTGGCCTTGATCTCATTTGGATCAGTATGAGGCTTCGCGTCAACATTTTGGTATACTGGGCACTTAGGAGCGGAGAATCGTGTCTTCTCGATGGCAGCCTGGAGCTCTTCCTTCGCAGGCTGCATGAGAGGCGAATGGAAACCTCCGCCCACTGCCAAAGGTAATGCGCGCTTTGCGCCGGCGGCCTTCAACTTCTCGCAAGCCTCGGCAATAGCCTCCTTGTCACCAGAAATAACGAGCTGGCCAGGACAGTTGTAGTTAGCGGCCACTACGACCTTGCCTTCCTTGCTGACCTCGGCACACACCTGCTCAACAGTCTCGTCTGGCAAGGCGATAATGGCTGCCATGGTGCCAGGGTTCTTCTCACAGGCTTTCTGCATTGCGTTGGCTCGCGCCGCAACGAGCTTCAAGCCATCCTCAAAGTCGAGAGCACCACTGGCCACAAGAGCCGAGAACTCTCCAAGCGAGTGTCCCGCTACCATTGCCGGCTGGAAGTCATCGCCAAGGCAAAGGGCTGAAATCACACTGTGAAGGAAGACGGCTGGTTGCGTCACCTTGGTCTCCTTGAGCTGCTCATCAGTACCCGCGAACATGATTTCGGTAATCTTGAAGCCAAGTATCTCGTCAGCCTTATCAAAGAGCTTTTTTGCCAATGCGTTGTTCTCATACAAATCCTTGCCCATACCCACAAACTGCGAGCCTTGTCCGGGAAAAACGAATGCTTTCATATTAGTATTCAGATATAAAATATTTAATTAGAGTGATTATCTTAATAAAAATCCCATTCACTACAAGTAGCGAATGGGATCATTATGATTTTTTGCTTTACAGTGCAAATATAAAGCGATTACTCTGCGGCTGGAGCCTCTTCTGCCTTGGGGGTTTCCTCAGCTTTCGAAGCCTCTTCCGCCTTAGGAGTCTCTGGTTCAACAGCCTTAGGCTCCTCTTTCTCTGCTACAACCTTAACAGGAACTTTCACCTCCACATCCTTGCAGAAATGAACAGTAGCCTCGAACTCACCCACCTTACGTGCCTCTCGCATGGTGATAATCTTACGATCAATCTCAATACCAAGTTTAGCGAGCTCCTCTGCGACCTTAGCAGGACCAACAGAGCCATAGAGGTGACCAGTTGCCGCAACCTTTGCAACCACCGTAACAACAACATCCTTGAGAGCCTCTGCGCGCTTCTCCGCATCAGCCTTCTTGGCTGCAATTTTGGCAGCCTGTTGTCTCAGGTTCTCAGCGAGGACTTTCTTGGCGCTCTCAGAAGCGATAACGCCCTTGCCTGTAGGGATGAGATAATTGCGGCCGTAACCGTTCTTCACGTTCACGATCTCGTTCTTGTATCCAAGACCGATAATATCTTCTTTAAGTATGATTTCCATGTCTTAGCCTCCTTATTATTATTTCAGCAAATCGGTTACGAATGGAAGCAACGCAATCTGGCGGGCACGCTTCACAGCCTGAGCCACGCGGCGCTGATACTTCAGCGAAGTACCTGTAATACGGCGAGGAAGAATCTTACCCTGCTCATTAAGGAACTTCTTGAGGAACTCAGGATCCTTGTAGTCGATATACTTGATGCCGCTTTTCTTGAAACGGCAATACTTCTTCTTCCTCGTGTCTATGGAAGGAGCGGTGAGATAACGAATCTCACTATTGTTAGCGCGTGTGTTATTCTGCTCTGCCATGATTATGCCTCCAACTTTTTACCCAGCTTTGCGCGACGCTTCTCCGCATAAGCGGCAGCATACTTGTCGAGCTTCACTGTCATGAAACGGATTACCTTCTCGTCGCGGCGGAAGCCGGTCTCAAGAGTGTCAACTACTGTAGGCTCTGCCTTGAACTCAAACAGGCAATAGAAGCCTGTTGACTTTTTCTCAATGGCATAAGCCATTTTCTTCAATCCCCAAGCCTCTTCGTTAAGAATCTCAGCACCATTGTCGGTGAGCAGCTTCTTGAACTTAGCGGCCGTTTCCTTCATCTGTTCATCAGACAAAACGGGAGTCAAAATGAAAACGGTCTCGTATTGATTCATACTACTTTGAAATGAAAAATTTGTTGTTTTGCAAAAATGCGAGTGCAAAGATACGCTTTTTTATCTGAACATCAATGGCATAACTATCTTTTTAGTCATCTTTTAACATTCATTTTAACATGCAACACTACCAAGGACACGTTTTTATTTGTAATTTTGCATCCATACATATATATTGATAAGCATTATCATGCGAAAGACATTTACCATATTAAGAAAGTCATTGGCAACCGCCAAAAGACTTGGCACCATGACCATGCGCCACGTCGGGTTACAATTCGTCTACGGCGGAGTCATTTGCTTCGCCATGTTGTACGCTACAGGCCTCACAAACTATAACATATTCAACATTTTACCCGTCATTTCAATTCTCCTCGGAATAATTGGCTATACCAAAAGCGAGAAGCGAAAAAGCCTCTATTAAACACCAGATTCACGCCTTTCGACATTATGCTTAAAAGGCAAGGGGGTTAATACGGAAAAGTCGATGCTTTTCCGTAAACGCAACAACATACACAAAAAAAGCCATTCATCAAAAGACGAATGGCTTTTTGCGGTGCGTACGAGATTCGAACTCGTGACCTCCTGCGTGACAGGCAGGCATTCTAACCAACTGAACTAACG
>ERZ808270.1304-NODE-1304-length-11154-cov-3.888368_pt1 | contig 11154 bp, 9 predicted proteins | sample MGYA00521082_ERZ808270 | MGnify/ENA primary metagenome ERZ808270 (study PRJEB31516, sample SAMN03275594) | gut metagenome | biome: mammalia-associated habitat; material: feces | host: Papio cynocephalus | place: Kenya | collected 2012-07-27 ...
ACATGATGATCACGCCAAGCACGATGGTGATGATGGTGGCGCCGTCGATCTTCAGCTTGCCGATCGACAACGTCGGAATCTGGATGATGGTGGGAACGGTCTGGTAGTCGGCGCCGAAGATGGCCTGGGAGCCGTTCTCCAGCAGCAGGCTCATCGCGATTGCGGTGATGAGGGCGGTCATGCTGTTGCCCTTCTCACGCACCGGCTTGTATGCGGCCCTCTCCACGATGACGCCCACCGCCACGCACATGAGGATCGCGGGAATGACGGCCACCCATGCGGGCAGGCCGAAGGCGACGATCGCCGGAATGGTAAGCATCAGCACGTAGGAGCCGACCATGATGAAATCGCCGTGCGCGAAGTTGATCAGACGGATGATGCCGTAGACCATGGTGTAGCCGAGTGCCACGAGCGAGTACACGCTGCCGATTTTCAGACCGTTGAAGATCTGGCTGATGAACATGATGATCTGATTGCCCATCACTCCTCCTTTCAAAGTTTGGTTGGCATCGGGCGGCTTGGCCCGATGGATTATGAATGAACGTGGATGAATCCGCCTTGATACGCGAAAGGGAGAGAACCGGTTTCCCGGTTCCCTCCTCTTACGTGTTCAGGCTTTCAAAATCCCGTCTCCAAGCGGTCGGAGATCACTTGGACGGCTGGATGGTGGTCTTGTACTGCGGCTTTCCGTCCTTGAGCTCGAGGACGATGACGGACTTCTTCGGAGAACCCTTCTTGTCAAGCGTGAAGCTGCCGGTCACGCCTTCGAAGCTCATGCCGGAGATGGCGTTGCGCACGGACTCACGGGTGGCGTTCTTGCCGGCCTTCTCGATCGCCTGCTTCATCATGTACACGGAGTCGTAGCCCAGTGCGGTGAAGGTGTTCGGATCAGCGTTCTTGTTGGCCTTCCTGTAGGACTTGATGAAGTCCTGCACCTTGGAGTTGGAGGTGTCGTCCGGGGAGTAGTGGGTGGTGTAGAGCACCTTGTTGTAGAGCGACTTGTCGTCGGTCATCTTCAGACCATCGTAACCATCGGGGCCCATCACATAACCCTTGAAGCCGACGGAACGGGCTTGCGGGATGATGTACGGGCCGGCGACGGAGTAGTAGTACGGGGCGTACAGGAACTCGGCGCCAGCGGCCTGGATCTTCTGCAGCTGGGAGGAGTATTCGGTGTCGTCGGCGCTGGAGGAGTTCTCCTCGGCCACGACGTCAAGGCCTGCCTTCTTGGCAGCGTCGGCGAAGGCCTTGCCCACGCCGGAGGAGTACGGATCACCGGTGCCGTACAGCACGGCGACCTTCTTGACCTTCAGGTTCTCGGCGGCGAACTTGGCCGCGATCTCCCCCGGGTAGGAGTCCTTGAAGCAGGTACGGAACATGTAGCCGCCGGTCTCGATGGAATCGGAGGTGGCGGCCGGGGCGATGGCCGGGAGCTTGGCCTGATCGGCCAGCGGAGCCACTGCCGCGGTGGTGGAGGAGATCGTCGGGCCGAGCACGCCGAGCACGCTGCTGTCGCCGGCGAGCTTGTTGAAGGCGTTGGAGGCTTCGGTGGCGTCGCCCTTGTCATCCATGGACTCGAGCTTGATCTTCTTGCCATTGATGCCGCCCTTGGCGTTGATCTCGCTCACGGCCAGCTTGAAGCCTGCGACCTCGGCCTCGCCGTATGCCGCGGCGGTGCCGGAGTTGGTGGTGATGGATCCCAGCGTGATGGTATCGCTGTTGGCCGCGCTACCGTTGGAGCTGCTGGAATCGTCCATGCTGCCGCCGGAGCAGGCGGCGAGGGACATCGACATGGCGCCGGCCGCGATAAGGGCCACGCACTTGGCGGAGAACTTCGCGTTCATTCCGTTCTTCCTCTTTTCTTTGAAAATGCCGCACATTCCTCTCAACGCGCACCATGAAAGTCGTTCATGCTCATCTCAATCCCGTGCGCGGAACCACGGCGACCGCTTATGGCAATCGCCCGTTCTCTATGTGCATTCCGATTGTTCTTTATAGCCCGACAGGCAACGGCACGCATAAAATGTTCTTATAGTGAGACTCAACCTTTGGCGATAGCCAAGTCGGCATGCCGTTGGAGAAAGGTCACAGTGCCGCGCGTTTTTCCGCGGTCAGATAACGCGGACGGCCGGTGTAGTCGTCATGCACGACGACATCGACGAAACCGCATGCGCCGGCAAAGGCGGAAAGCCGCTCCCCCTGCGTGATGTCGTGCTCCATCACCATGAGGCCGCCGGGACGGAGCAGTTTCGCGGAACGTGTGATGATGCGCTCCGGAATGAGCGTGCCATCCGCGGAACCCCCGTACAGCGCCAGATCGGGATCATGGTCGCGCGCCTCCGGCTGTTCGGGAATGTCGGAAAGCGACACATACGGAGGATTGGTGAGCACGATGTCGATCGTGCCGTCAAGCTGGTTCAGCGTCGGCATCTGCGTGGCGTCGGCGATTTCCAGATGATAGTTGCCGGCGATGCCGGGATGCCGACGCACGGTTTCGTCGAGATTGCGCCGGGTCCATCCGGCGGCCGTCGCGCTTTTCTCGACGGCCCATACCTCGCTGCCGGGCACTTCCGTGACGAAGGACAGGCCGATCGCGCCGCTTCCGGCGCACAGATCGACAACCCGCGCCGAATACATGCCGTGTCTGGTCGTCCAATCCACGCCTTCCTGCACGACCAGCTCCGTTTCCGGACGTGGAACGAACACGCCCGGCCCGACCCGCAGATCAAGATAACGGAACGGCGCGTGCCCGGTGATGTGCTGCAACGGCTCGCGTTTCGCGCGGCGGTCCAGCATGGCGCGGAAGCGTTCCAGAGCGGGACGGACATCGTCCTTTCCGGCCACGCGCTCCACATCGTCGCCCATGAGCATGGCTTTGTCCACATCCGGCAGATCCACGTGGAAGGCCTCGGCGAACAGCAGTTTGGCGTCATGTTCCGGCGTGTCGACGCCCGCCTCGCGCAGCACGGCGGAGGCGGAACGCACCGTCTCGAATACTGTCGTCACCAGGCCGCCTTACTTCTGGTTTGCGAGACGATTAGCCTCGTCCGCCTGGATGTCGCTGTCGATGACGGCCTGCAGGTCACCGTCGAGCACCGCGTCGAGGTTGTACGCCTTGTAGTTCGTGCGATGGTCCACGATGCGGTTCTCCGGGAAGTTGTACGTGCGGATGCGCTCCGAACGGTCCAGGGAACGCACCTGCGAGTGGCGCATGTCGGCGGCCTCGGCGGCCTCCTGCTCGTGCTTCATGGCCAGCAGGCGGGATTTGAGCACGCGCAGCGCGGCGGCGCGGTTCTGGATCTGGCTCTTCTCGTCCTGCATGCTCACCACGATGCCGGTGGGGATGTGCGTCATGCGCACGGCGGAATACGTGGTGTTCACGGACTGGCCACCCGGGCCGGAGCTCATGAAGATGTCGATTTTGAGGTCCTTCGGATCGATTTCGATCTCGTCGTCGTCCTCGTCGGCCTCCGGAAAGACGATGACGCCCGCCGCGGAGGTCTGGATGCGTCCCTGAGATTCGGTGACGGGGATGCGCTGCACGCGGTGCACGCCGCCCTCGTACTTGAGCGACGCCCACACGCCGTCCTCCGGTGCGGGAGTGCCTTTGGCCCGGATCGCCAGCTGCACGTCCTTGACGCCGCCAAGTTCGGTGGTGTTCTCGGATTGCACGGTGACGGTCCATCCGCGCTTTTCAGCGTATCGGGTGTACATGCGCAGCAGGTCGCCGGCGAACAGCGCGGCCTCCTCGCCGCCGGTGCCGGCCTTGATCTCCATGATCGTGTCGCGCGCGTCGTCGGGATCGCGCGGAATCAGCGCGGTGCGCAGCTTCTCCTCGACGGCGGGAAGCTCACCTTCCAGACGCTTGGCCTCCTCGGCGAAATCAGGATCCTCGGACGCCATTTCCTTGGCGGCTTCCAAATCGTCCTTCACCTGCTTGTAGGCGGTGTAGGCGGAGACGATGGAGCCGAGTTCGGCGTGGCGACGACCCAGCTTGCGCATTTTGTCCGGATTCGACGCGACCTCGGGCTCGGCCATCTGCTGTTCGATATTACGGTATTCCTCAAGCGCGGTCACCGCCGCGGGGAACTGTTCGTCTGCCAATGTACGCCTTTTCTATCTGCTGCTGTCTGCTTCTCTGTATGCATTCCGACGGAAGATGCGTCGCCGGATTCTGCTCGACTTGTCAATCATATAAGGTGCCCCGGAAACCCGGATGCGCAACAAAAAATGCCAGTCCGATCACGAACTGGCATTCCATGTGCCTAGGCAGAACGCCTAAGCGGCAAGAATCACTTGGACTTCTTGCCGTAACGCTTCTCGAAGCGAGCCACGCGGCCACCGGTGTCGAGGATCTTCTGCTTGCCGGTGTAGAACGGGTGGCAGCTGGAGCACACGTCGACGGTCATGTGATCGCCCTTGTAGGTGGAGCGGGTGACGAAGGTGTTGCCGCAGGAGCAAGTGACCTGCACCGCGTGATAATCAGGATGGATACCCTGCTTCATAGTTTGTCTCCTAGAGATTCGGGGGACCCGGGTCGCCGCGCCCCGATGGCATGGCGTGAACCGGATAACCTTTGGGAGTATAGGAGATGGCCAGGACACCGTCCGCGTTCCATCGTACGGCCGGCCCGGTGCGGCCGGTACCGGGCCGCGCAAGGAATCCGGAAAGAACACGGCGCGCATGCGGCGCATGGACGCACGCGCAAACGCATACGAAAAAGGATCCGCCGTTTCGGCGGATCCTCCATGTGCCCTCGCTGGGACTTGAACCCAGGACAAACACCTTATAAGGGTGCTGCTCTAACCGACTGAGCTACGAGGGCAACAGAGACAGTGTATCCCAACCTCGGAATATTGGCGGAAGACGTCTCCGTTTTTCGCACAACACGCGCGTAAATCGCTATTTATAAGTTTATAAATAACATGCTAATCTATTGTTAAATCAATGAACGATACATCGCAAGCACGTTCCGTTCACACCATTTCACCGATGAAAGGACATCCATGCGCTACGGCCATTTCGACGACGCGGCAAAGGAATATGTGATTGAGACCCCGGCCACCCCGCTGCCGTGGATCAACTACCTCGGCAACGAGGACTTCTTCTCCCTGATCTCCAACACCGGCGGCGGCTACTCCTTCTACAAGGACGCCAAGCTGCGCCGCATCACCCGCTATCGTTACAACAACGTTCCGGCCGACAATGGCTCCCGCTGCTACTACCTGAGCCTGATGGATTCCGACGCGGCCGACGCCAAGCCGGTCGAGACCTGGTCCCCCACCTTCCTGCCATGCAAGACCTCGCTCGACTCCTACAAGTGCCGCCAGGGCATCGGCTACACCGTGTTCGAAGCCGCCAAGAACGGCATCGAATCCAAGCTCACCGCGTTCGTGCCGCTGCACACCCACGCCGAGATCAACCGTCTTGATGTGACCAACACCACCGGCAAGCCGGTCGTCATCGACGTGACCGGCTCCGTGGAATGGTGCCTGTGGAACGCCGTGGACGATTCCTCCAACTTCCAGCGCAACCTGTCCACCGGCGAAGTGGAGATCGAGCGCGAGGCGGACGCCACGCTGCTGTACCACAAGACCGAGTTCAAGGAGCGCCGCAACCACTACGCCTTCTACGCCGTGAACTCCCCCGTCGTCGGCTTCGACACCAGCCGCGACGAATTCCTCGGCCAGTTCAACGGCTGGGACACCCCGCAGGTCATCGCCGAAGGCAAGGCCCACGATTCCGTGGCGCATGGCTGGTTCCCGATCGCGGCCAACCGCGTGCGTCTGACCCTCCAGCCCGGCGAGACCAAGTCGCTGGTCTTCGTGCTCGGCTACATCGAGGTCGCCAAGGACCAGAAGTGGGAGGATCCGAACGATCCGGCCAAGGTCGGCATCATCAACAAGAAGCCGGCGCACGAGCTGTTCCGCCGCTTCGCCAACGTCGAGCAGGTCGAAGCCGCGTTGAAGGAGCTGAATTCCTACTGGACGGAGCTACTGAGCACCTACAGCGTCGAATCCGGCGACGAGAAGCTCGACCGCATGGTCAACATCTGGCACCAGTACCAGTGCATGGTCACGTTCAACATGTCCCGCTCCGCCTCCTATTACGAGTCCGGCATGGGACGCGGCATGGGCTTCCGCGATTCCAACCAGGATCTGCTCGGCTTCGTGCACCTGATTCCGGGCCGCGCCGACTGGAACGACTGCCTGAACCTCAACTGCTTCTCCGACACCCCGGGCGAAAGCTTCCAGACCGTGGAGAACAACGACACGGGCGTCGCGGAATCCGTGTTCATCGGCGGCATGTTCGTGCTCTACGGCGGACAGTACGCCGACATCCTCGAGCACTATGGCAAGCTCGCCGGCATGACCGACGCCGACGTGACCAAGGAGGCGGCCAACACGCGTGCGGGAATCGGACAGGTCTCCGAAGCGGTCAAGACGGCTGGCTGGACGGCGAATGGTTCGTGCGCGCCTATGACGCCTACTCGCGCAAGGTCGGCACGCATGAGGACACCGAAGGCCAGATCTACATCGAGCCGCAGGGCATGTGCGTGATGGCCGGCATTGGCCTGGACGACGGCAAGGCTCAGCAAGCGCTGAAGTCCGTCAAGGACCGTCTGACCTGCGATTGGGGCACCGCCATCCTCGCCCCCGCCTACTCCACCTACCGCATCGAGCTCGGCGAGATCTCCTCCTACCCGCGCGGATACAAGGAGAACGGCGGCATCTTCTGCCACAACAACCCGTGGATCTCCATCGCCAACGCCCTCGCCGGCAACGACAACGAGGCATTCGCCGTCTACCAGCGCAACTGCCCGGCCTACGTGGAGGACAAGTCCGACGTGCGCAAGGTGGAGCCGTACGTGTACTGCCAGATGGTCGCCGGTCCCGAAGCGGCCACCCCGGGCGAAGGCAAGAACTCCTGGCTGACCGGAACCGCCGCATGGACCTTCGTGGACGTGTCGCAGTACCTGCTGGGCGTCCGTCCGACGCTCGACGGCCTGGCCATCGAGCCGCATCTGCCGGAACGCTTCACCGAACTGGTGGTGACCCGCGTGTTCCGCGGAACCACCTACCGCATCCACATGAAGCGCACCGGCGAACGCACGGTGAGCGTCGACGGCAAGCAGCCGAACGGCAATGTCGTGCCGGTCCAGGAATCGAACAGCAGCGTGGAAGTTGAAGTCACGTTCTGATAATCCACCGCGCGAGCGCCGTGGCGGGCACCCGAAACGGCGCCTGTCCGCCACGGCGCTCGCATAATGTTCGCGCCCATGCGCATAGCATGGAAGTCTCCATGCGGCGCACCCGCGCCGCCGAAAGGATAGACCAATGAAGTACTTTGAAGATGAGATTCCCGGCATCGACGGCAGCCATGCCAAATTCGTCGGATATTGCCTCGACAACAGCGAGGAGATCGTTCCCGACCGTGTGCGCCCATCCGTGCTGGTGATTCCTGGCGGCGGCTATGAGATGACCTCCGACCGCGAGGCCGAACCGATCGCCATGCAATTCCTTGCAGCCGGATACAACGCCTTCGTGCTGCGTTACTCCGTCAAGCCCTCCGTGTTCCCCGTCGCGCTGTTGGAAGCCGCCGAGGCGATGAAGCGCATCCGCGACCATGCCGCCGAATGGCATGTGGACGCCGATGCGATCGCCGTAATCGGCTTCTCCGCTGGCGGCCATCTCGCCGCCAATCTGGCGACCAGCGCAAGCGACGACGTGATTGCGGCGCACGGCTACGACCCGGATCGCGTGCGTCCGAATGGCCTGATGCTCTCCTACCCGGTAATCACCTCCGGCCCTCTCGCACACCGCGGCAGCTTCGACGCGTTGCTCGGCGACAGAAAGGACGACAAGGAGGCGCTTGACGCCGTCTCCATCGAAAAGCACATCGATGCCAAGACCCCACCGGTCTTCGTCTGGCACACGCTCCCCGACGGCTGCGTGCCGTGCGAGAACACGCTGATGCTCATCGACGCCTGCAAGAAGGCCGGAGTGAGCATCGAGGCACACCTGTTCCCCGAAGGCGGCCACGGTTTGGCGCTGGGCAACGCCGAAACGGCATGGCAGGGCGTGAACGGCATCGAGGAGTGCATGCAGGCATGGCCGAAGCTCGCGATCGATTGGATGCGCAGGACGTTCGCGAAGTGATCACGGCGGCGCGTGATCGTCGGACATTTTCGATAATCACGCGCCGGAGTACAGTAAGGACAATATTCCACACACCAATGTTTTCGAAGGAGACCGAATGAGCGTCGCGGCATGGAACCGGTTTCTGCAGGAGCAGGACATCTGGCCTGCGGCTTCCCGGGTCAACAGCCCGACCCCGTACGCCGTCCAGGCACGCAATGCCCTGGCCGGCAAGACCTTCGAAAAGAAGAAGCGCATGAGCCAGGAGGAGCGCCACCTGCAGATTCTTCAGGCCGCGGTCAAGATCCTCGCCACCAAGGGATTCTGGGGCATGAGCCTGCAGGACATCGCCGACGAGATCGGCATCACCGAGGCCGCGCTCTACCATTACATCTCATCGAAGGACGACCTGCTCAACATGGTGCTGTCGGAATGCTACGACACCCCTGATGCGGACGAGTACAACGCGGTGACCGCGGGTGTCACGGACAACGACGGCCATCGCGTGTATTTCTATCCCCGCTACTGTCTGAACATCGCGCTGTACAACCTGCAGCGGCCCGAACTGGTACAGCTGTACTCCGTGCTCAACGGCGAGGCGCTCAGCCCGATGCATCCCGCGCACAGCTTCTTCATCGGCCGCCACATGCGCAATTGGGAGATGATCGGCTCGATGAACTGGGTCTTGCCGCCGGACGTGGATGAGGAACGCTTCTACGACCTATACACCTTGGCGATGAGCGCAATGGACGGCCTGCAGTACCGTTGGCTCGGCGACGACTCGTTGAACCTGCTCGAGGAATGGATCTCCATCTCCGACATCATCTTCCCACCGAGCGAGTGGGCCGGATACACCGATCCGAGCGAATACGACCCAGCGCCGGATCATTGTCTGCTGCCGATGACGCTTTCCGCACGTCAGTAGACAGCCTAAACGCTTTCTTCCAAGACCTGCGTAGTCCGAATCACATCGCAAACCATACGGACCGCGATGACGGCCACACCATCCGCGGCTCAGCGGATCGGCACCTGCTCCAGCCCTTCGACTTCGGTTTCGAACGCGTAGTAGGCGCCGATCAGGCCGGCGTTGTTGGTATGGCGGCAACGCTTCACGGATGTGCGGAAATCGGCCCATTGCGGAATCCCATCGAGCGCCGCGTTGACCATCGGCAGGATCTGCTGCTCCCGGCAGATGCCGCCACCCAACAATACACATTCCGGGTCGGCTATGGCCGCAATATTGAAGACCGCGATGGCCAGGTAATCGATCCACTTGTCCACGATGGCGCGGACGCGCGGCTCGTCAAGCCTGCGGAACAAGGATGCCGGAACGATGGATCCCGTCGGCACGTCGAATTCCTTGGCGTAATCCTCCGCGAGCACGATGGTAGACAGATAGTTCTGCATGGTCAGGAAGCCGCCGGTCTCGTAATTCGGTATCATCATGCCAAGCTCACCGGCACGCCAATCCTTGCCACGACGGATCTTGCCGTCAAGGAACAACGCTCCACCAATGCCGGTGTCGATGGAGATCAGCGCGAAATCGTCAAGTTTGACGGCGTTGCCGGAAAGCTTCTCCGCCATGGCGGCGCAATTGGCGTCGTTCTCCATCCACGTGGGCACCGGATTGTCGAGGTATTCCTGCAACTCCTTGCCGATCTCATGCTTGTACAGCATGCCCAAAGCGCCGGCGGTCACGGCCAGCTGCTTGCTGACGTCGATGAATCCCGGCACGCTGATGGCGATGCCGTCAAGCTGGCAACGCTGGTTGTTGGCGATGTGGGCGAGCGCCTGATAGAAGGATTCCACGCTGTCGACCGGCGTCGCGATGGTACCGGGAATCCCCATGCGCCCGTCCTCAAACACCACATAGCGTGTGAAGAATGTTCCGATCTCGAATGCAAGTATGTGCTTCGACGCTGCCATATCGCTATCTAACCTGTCTTTAATAGAAGTCAAATCTTGATACAGTATAGCGTTCATCGGCGCTTTTCAAGCGATTCCGCCCACGACGCGACATCCTTCCGCCACATCGACAATACCTCTTATTTGATTCTCCACCATCCAGCCACGGATCGCCGGCATCACGGCACTGGTGCTTGGCTCGAGAAAGAAGCAGACGCGACGCTTGTCCTTTAATTTCCACGACCACCTGCGTGGGAACCGGGATTACGAGACCGATTCCCCATAAGGCGATATGAGGGAAGGCCGATGTCCGTCAGAACATCGGCCTTCCCTCATATCATGTCCGAAAGTTCACTTCACGCCCTTGATCCATAGAATCAGTGACACACCCACCAACGCGCACAACGCGGAGACAATGAACGCGGTGTAGTAGGAACCCGTCACGGCAACGAGCATGGCGGTGGTGGCCGGAGCCAGCACTTGGCCGCAGGTGTTGGCGAGGTTGCCGAAGCCGATGTACTTGCCGCCGGTGCGGTTGTGCTGCGCTTCGGCAGGAATCACATCGACGTTCAGGGCGCCGTCGACGGCGATGTACACGCCGTAGCCGAGCCCGGCGAACGCGGCGTACAGCAGCACGCCGTTGACGCTGCGGAACATCACAGGGCACAGCGTGCCAATGATGAACAGCACGCAGGCGATCGCGATCGGCATCTTACGCGCCTTGATCTTGTCGGACAGCGGGCCGGAGACGGCCAGACCAATCAGAGACACGACGAAAGTGACAGCGGAAAGCGTACCCATCGCCTTCGCGGCTTCCTTCACGGTCAGTCCGACGTAGTTCTCGAAGATGTACAGCGTGTACTGGGAGATCATGGCATAGCTGGCCATCATGAGCAGACGACCACCGCATGCCTTGTAGAAGTCGTGGGCACCCTTGAGCTTCGGCGGCAACAGATTCTCCAGCGCTTCCTTGGCCGCCTCGGCACCGCTCTTGCCGTCGCCGTCATCCTTGGAGCTGCGTTCACGCGGCAGGATCAGCAACGGGATGATGCCGGAGGCGGCGATCATCAGAGCGCCGACGACGAAGCCCATGTTCTGATACGGCTGGCCC
>ERZ808270.1307-NODE-1307-length-11128-cov-8.127066_pt1 | contig 11128 bp, 6 predicted proteins | sample MGYA00521082_ERZ808270 | MGnify/ENA primary metagenome ERZ808270 (study PRJEB31516, sample SAMN03275594) | gut metagenome | biome: mammalia-associated habitat; material: feces | host: Papio cynocephalus | place: Kenya | collected 2012-07-27 ...
GGGATTATCCATTCGCCACTCGACAATAATCCATTCGCCCACCCGACACGCCCAAAAGGGATTATCCATTCGCCCCCGACGCATTTAAAAGGGATAATCCATTCGCCGACCGGCACACAAAAAAAATGGATTATTAATTCGCCGACCGGCACACAAAAAAGGGATAATCAATTATCGGGGCAACAAAAAAAGGGTTATCCATTATCGTGGGCGAGGGCGCCGTCTCTCCCGGTTATTCCAATCAACATACTTAACAGCTCCAACCGAGCATTACGTGGAAAAGAACAAATATTGTATAGAGAGTAAAAAAGTGTTACAAAAGTTTTTTGCGTTTTAGAGTGTCTAACAGCAGAAAGAACGGTGTTTATTGTTCTTCACGGCAACGATTTTAAGGTAGAATCGTGCACAAACAGTCACTTTTCCAGGTTTTTCTCATTCCAAAACACTTCTTCATGCCATCTAACGTGGCACTTCTTAACACCTAAAGTAACGCTTTAGTCTCTCTAAAGTGCCACTTAAGATACGTTAAACATTGCACACAAAAGCGTCAATACCGGCAACCCGTTGGCGCACAGCATTTTCCATCTGCACATCCAAAACTAAAAAAATACGTCCAAAGATCTATCCTATCTGTTCAGAAGGCTGTTTTAGACAATATAAAATACAAATATCCGACAAGAATCCGTCACTCCACCTCTCGTAATTACAGATGGTCAGTAAAAAAAGGAAAGAGTAAAATGGTCGGTAAATGAATTTTGCGGAATCAGTGGGAGGTTTCGGACGAAAAACAATACAGCCTCAGGGCGATACCCTGAGGCTGTAGAACTGGTTGCCCCCTTCGTGGCGTACTATCAAAATCGTGACAATAGTCGACTATTTCGCAGCAGAATCTCCGCAACTCACCATTGTCTGTAGCAATCGGCAAACAATCGACGACAGTCGGTGACAATCGTGGGCGAGGACGCAATCTTCAGGCTACTTCAGGTGCAGCGTGTGCCCCATGCGGTCGCGCTTGGTCTTGAGATAGCGTTCGTTGTACTTGTTGGGCACCACTTCGATGGGCACGTTCTCGACGATTTCGAGGCCGTAGGCTTCGAGGCCGACGCGTTTTGTCGGGTTGTTTGTCATGAGGCGCATCTTGTGCACGCCGAGATGGCGCAACATCTGCGCGCCGCAACCGTAATCTCGCTCGTCGGGTTTGAAACCGAGATGCGTGTTGGCGTCCACCGTGTCGTAGCCTTCCTCCTGGAGTTTGTAGGCTTCAATCTTGTTCATCAAGCCAATGCCTCTTCCCTCCTGTTGCATATACACGAGCACTCCCTTGCCTTCTTTCTCTATCATCTCCATCGACTTGTGGAGCTGTTGTCCACAGTCGCAGCGCTTCGAGCCGAGAATGTCGCCAGTAGCGCACGAGGAGTGAACGCGCACGAGTACAGGTTCGTCCTCGCTCCATTCGCCTTTCACGAGTGCCATGTGCTCCAGTCCGTTGCTCTGCTGGCGGAAAGGAATCAGGCGGAAGTGGCCCCATTCTGTCGGCATGTCCACTTCCTCGCCCACTTCTATTATCGACTCCTTCTTCAGTCGGTAGGCGATGAGGTCCTTGATGGTAATGATGCGCAGTCCCCACTCCGTTGCCATCTTCTGCAGTTCCGGCATACGCGCCATCGTTCCGTCCTCATTCATTATTTCCATGAGGGCTCCGGCAGGATATAGTCCGGCAAGTCGGCAGAGGTCGACGGCTGCCTCCGTGTGGCCACAGCGTCGCAGCACACCGTTGTCCTGCGCGTAGAGAGGATTAATATGGCCAGGACGTCCGAAGGTCTGCGGCGTAGACTTCGGGTCGGCGAGAGCCTGTATTGTGGCGGCACGGTCGTGTGCTGACACGCCTGTCGTGCATCCTTCGAGTTTGTCAACGGTGATGGTGAACGGCGTGCCGAGCATCGAGGTATTGTCGCTCACCTGATGTGGCAGGTCGAGCTCCTCGCAGCGCGACAATGTTATAGGCGCACAGAGTACGCCGCGCGCGTTCTTAAGCATGAAATTCACTTTCTCAGGCGTGATCTTCTCGGCGGCGATGATGAGGTCGCCCTCATTCTCGCGGTCTTCGTCGTCGACGACAATCACGAACTTTCCGTCCTTAAAGTCTTTTACAGCGTCTTCTATGCTGCTCAGTTTGAACTCTACCATTTATATTTAATGTTAAGTGTTAAATGTTAAATATTAAATTGCCGGGGTGCTAATTTTAATTTTATATTGAGAGGATGCTAAACTGTAGACTTGGAAGTCTTTGCCAATATATCCTCTATCCTTTCTATTATTATGTCGTTCTCCGCCTTCACCAGCTTGAGGTCGCGCAGCAGTCTGAGACGATAACGCCACATGCGGAAATAGAGCACGGCACCGAGTGGTACGACGAGAGCTGCAACGATGTTGAGCCATCGGCGCTCGAATGGCCGTGTGTGGGCACGCTCCGACATCATCGGATAGACGCTGAGGTGATTGATGATGGTGCGGTCGCGCGAGTTGCTGAGATCCTCGATGATTGCTTCCAGCTGCGGCACTATGCGCTCCATCTCGTGATCTGGCTCGTAGCGGAAGAACACCTTCACCCAGCTTGGCGCGTGCTTCAACCTGTGCGTGCTGGAGTAATCTGCAATTTCCTCGTTCATCCGGCGCAACGCGGCGAGATCGTCGGTGTAGTGTGGATCGTTGATGACCACTTCCTTACGGTATACCGGTCGCTTCACGCGCAAGCCGAAGAATCGGCGGAACAGCTCTGCGTAGGCATCGGCATTGAATACTACAGAGTCGCTTGTGGCCTTCACCGTGAAGAACACAGCCATAGGAATGAGCACAGCCGGGGCGAGACCTTTTCCGAACCATATCGTCCACATTCCGCGCTTCGCCATCTGATAGCCCGAGTTGTCGAGGATGTAATAGATGATGAAGACGAGGACGGAGATGAGCACCGGCAAGCCGAGTCCACCCTTGCGTATAATGGCGCCGAGCGGGGCACCAATGAAGAAGAATATGAGGCACGAGAGTGCGAGCGTTATCTTCGACACCCATTCTATTTTGTGCTGCCTTATGAGCTTGTCGCCGTCAGACGTGAGCATCGCCTTAAAGTCGAGATCGTTCTGTCTCACCTGTGCTTTGTTGAGCGCGTAGCTTATGGCGCTTGCCTTCTGCTGTGGCGTGAGACGAGCGAACGTGGAGTCTACATTGTAGGTTCTGCTGTCGGCAAGTTTCAACGCGCGCACGGAGTCGCGTGGAGAAACCGGTAACATGCGGTAGACCATTCGCTGGTCATCTCGCCAGTATGCGCTGCCGATGCTGTCGTACTCTGCCTTGATGGAGTCCATATCGTGCGTAATCTGTGCGAAGCTTTTGCCTCGAGCATCGTTGGCCATTGAAGAACCGTCGTTCATGTTGAAGTCGCCGTCGTAGTCGAGCACGATGCGTTTGGAGACGAATGTCTCACGCCGGTAGGGCACGGCGGCACTCCCTGCAAGCTCCTGCGACTGCATGTTCTCAAACCACTCGCCGCTCCAGAGCGAAAGCAGCAGATGTTTCTTTTCCGCCGTTGCCTGCAACATTCCGGAATCGGCGAGGATGATGGCTTGGTCTTCATAGGAACCGGTCATGCGATAGATCATGATGCCGTAGAGTTTGCCGGTATTCATGTCCTTCTTCTGCACGTAGAGGTTGGAGTTGGGGATGCCGTCATAGAATATGCCTTCCGGAATTTCAAGCTCCGGGCTCTTCTGCTTCATTGAGAGAAGCATGAGGCCGAACTTGCGGTTGGCCTCCGGACCTACGGAGTTCTGGAAATAGAGCGACACGAGGCATATCGTCACCGTGATGACAATCAGCGAGCGGAACGCTTGCATAAGCGATATGCCGGCTGCCTTGATGGCAGTCAGCTCCGAGCTTTCGCCGAGGTTGCCGAAAGTGATGAGCGATGAAAGCAGAATGGCGAGTGGCAGCGCCTGCGGCACAAGCATGAGGCCCATGTACCAGAAGAACTCGGCGAGCACATCCATTGACAGACCCTTTCCTATGAGCTCGTCGATGTAGCGCCACAGGAACTGCATCATCAGCACAAACTGGCAGATGAAGAAGGTGCCTATGAACAACAGACCAAACTGCTTTGCAATGAAAATATCTAATTTCTTTATTCGAAACATTCCGTGAGTTTTTACCTTATTATATATAAGGGCATAAACAAAGCTTTATTGCATTGCAAAGTTAGCATAAAAATTTATGATAACGGGCTTTTTTCGATTTTTTTGTATTTCACACGCCACTCGACCGATACAGCCGCTTGAAGTTGTGCTCCCAAATGCTGAAGAGCCAGTCTTTGTCGTCGTCGTCAGTGAAGTCGGTGACGTGGAGCGTGAACTCGCCGGTGAGCGCATTAGGCACCATGCGTATCTCGACGTAGGATCCGTCGTGTACGTCGTCCCAGTGCCAACGTATGCAGGCAAAGCGGTCGATGACGTCGACGGTGGCTGTGCGCACCTCATGATGGCGTGTGTCGTCGCCCCACGCCAATGTGAGCTGTCGACCTTCAAGGTGCGCACTGTCGGCTATCCACTTCGCCATACCCTCGCCGGTGGCGATGAGCTGCCAAATGATGCTTTTCGATGTTGAACGCAGAAGGTGTTCGATAGTAATCTTGGTTTTGTTCATAAAGATACAATAGTTTATGGGGACAAAGATAAAAATTTTTATTGATAAAATGATTTTTTTGCAAAAAAGTTTTGGAGTTTAACAAAAATGTATTACCTTTGCACTCGCAATCAGAACGATGGCGGGATAGCTCAGCTGGTTAGAGCGCATGATTCATAATCATGAGGTCCCCAGTTCAATCCTGGGTCCCGCTACGAAGAAAGAGCCTGAAAGATTTATTCTTTCAGGCTCTTTTCGTTTATACGATACAGCAGCAAGCGACTCTTGTAATATTGTTGCGCTTTTAACAATCTGTATTTCTTATGCAAACAACTGTTTTACGGATTAAATTCCAGGAGGTTAATCCCAGGAGTGCGAGTCTAAACTCGCAAATTGCACTATCCGCAGCACGAAGGTCGAAAACATCTACAGAAAGCAAACATTACTTATACAATGGTAAGTAAGTGTGCAAAATTATCTTTACATATAGTAATAGGAGATACGCCATCCGAACCGTACCACACATCTGCTTATTATGAACTTAGTTCATTCACATTATTTGCATGGTACGACTCTTCAGGCCTTACCTCCTACAACTTTTTTTTATTCAATGCCGGAGGCGGAGCGCCTCCAATCATAATTATTGTTTGCGTACAACGACTTTCTTGCCGTTCACGACGTAGATGCCCTTCTTAAGGTTCTTGGCATTTACGCTCTGTCCCTGGAGGTTGAACACCTTGGCGTCTGCCGGAACATAGTCGATGGAGATGCTGTTGATGGCGTCAACGGGGTTGTTGGTGACGATGAGACGATATGAAGCCTTACTGGGCTTGTAGTAGTTGTCGCCGGCGAACTCCACGGTGATAGTAGTCTCTCCTGCGCTGATAAGTTTCACGGTGTTGGGCACCTCTCCCACCTCAGCCACATCTGTGTTGGAGCTGGTGAAGACAAGATCTGTGAGGTTGTAGGGGTTGTACAGATCAGCATCACAGAACCATCCGTTGGCCTCTGGGAGATTCACGGTGTACTCCTGCTCAGAGAATGAGATGAGCGACTCGTTGCGCATGTCAGTCACAACGATGGTGCATGAAGATTCTCCTGCCTTGTAGTTGTCGTCGCCGTCGAAGTAGGCGCGAATTGTCACCTCACCGGCTTTCTTGAATCTTACGGTGCCATCCTCGCTGACCACTCCCACTTCCTCGTCTGACGACTCAAACTTCACGGCGATGTTGTTGGGGTTGCGGAACCACATATCCTTCGTAGTAAGCACGTTTGTAACTGAGGTGGAAAATTTCGGCTCTTCATAGTAGAAGCCAGGCTCCTGCTTCTCTGGGCGTGCAGTTACGTTGAGTGTGTAGGACGCTTCCGAGTAGGCGTAGTCGGAGTTGCCCCAGAAGTAAGCCATAATATTCACGGTTCCAACAGTCTTCACCGTCACGGCGCCTGTCGATTTGTCAACGGTGGCTACGTCCTCGTCGCTTGAGAGGTAGGTGATGTCGAGATCAGAGAGTTCGTTGCCGAGCTCATTGGTGAGCGTTGCCTTGGGAGCCTCAAACTCGTCGTCGAGATAGATGTTGTACTCTTCCTTGGGGAAGGCGAGAGTCGTTGGTTCTGCAGGCTTGTCAAGTGGAATAAGCTCGATGGAGCTGATATAGGTTACGATGTTGCCTGCCAGCAGTTTGAATATGCCGTCAGCATAAGGCACGTCCATGTAAACAGTTCCGTTGGCGTCGTCAACGGATGCCACCTCCGTCGGGTAGTTGACAGACTCCAGTTCGGGAGCGCCGTTCTCAGAGAGGTAATTCACAATGACGCGGTAGCCATACTCAAACTTGTCGAACGTTGGCGACACGACATAGCCCTGTGCTGTTTCGTCCGAAGCAGACGCTTTCTTGAGTTGCAGACATTTATTGTAGCTGTTGACCATGGCGTTGTTCACCGTGAACGTATAGCTGTCGCCGTTGACATCAACGAAGCTGAAGTCGCCCTGCTTGTACTGGTTGGCAGGCTCCGCGATGCTTGCGAAGGCTGTCTCCTCGTTGGAGTCGAAGAGTACGTTCTTCGGGTTGGCAGCTCTACGGTAGGAGATGTCATAGGAAGCCTCGGAGTCAACGTAGCCCTCACCGGCTGTGAAGTGTGCGGTGATGGTGGCATCGCCAAGCTCTCCAAAGGCGAGCGCGCCTGTCTGCGGGTCTACAGCCACGACGTTCTCCGCATTGCTTGAATAAGTGATGGTGCCTACGGCGTCGGTCGGTGTCACCTGAGCAGTCTTTGCCTCGAACGTGTCGCCTTGGCGCACGATGAACTTCTTATTGTCTACCGACTCGCCGAAGGAGAGCGCGGTCTTTGTGGCAGAAGTGCCATAGTAGTAGCTGACGCTATTGATCGACACCATACCGTTGCTCTTCTGCTTCGGGCAGTCGAAGACGAGCTTGTAGAAGAGTCCTGCAGCAGGAGCGGAGATGGCGAACTCAAGGTCGCCCTGGATAGTGGTGTTAGCCTCATAATCGGCGCCAATGGTCTCCACGACGTCTGTGGCTTCCTGATCTTTTGCCACGATGAGCTTTATGGAGTTGACGTACTGCGTGTTGGCGCTCTTTATGTCGACTACGACTTTCGTAACGGGGACATCGTAGGCGGCGTCATTGACAATGGTGCCAACGGAAGCTCCGCTCTTGGAGCCACACTTGATGTAGGTCCAGGAGGATCCCCATTTGTTGTTGTTGAAGTTCTCGATGGTCCACGTGTCGTCGCCGTGCTGCGCCGTCCATGTGGACGTGTAGTTCTGCACGCCGTTCTTACTGCTGTTGTCGTCGGGGAACGTCAGCGTTTTGTAGACAACGTCGGCCTGTGCCCACACCGCTGCGCACACGAGGACGAGCAGATTGAGCACGAAAAAGCGTAGATGTTTAATCATAAATAATGGTTTTTGATTGTTATTGAATGTTGAGTTATAGGCGCATTATAGGAAAATTTTTTCAAATTTACATAATGTTGGAGAGATAGACAAGCGTGAAAGGTTAAATTTATTTAATTACATATTGAGCGGCGTACTCCTGTCCGCCGAAGAGAAGCAAGGTTGTAGTATTTATGTTATCGTGCAAGCAAAACAAAGGGGTTTATTGGGCTTTTTGAGTGATGTGTCAACCATGACATAAGTTGTCGTTTGGCTCAATGCCGCTCTAAATGCCCTTCCAAAAACAGAAAACGGGGACAGCGACCAGGACCGCTCGTTTCGAGTGTTGGTAGCTATCCCCGCTTATGACTTCATGTCAAGAAAAACATGTCTTTATGTCAAAAAGAAACATGTCTTTATGTCGAAGAATGAATCCGCCGTTCCATTAGCGGTCGTCGGAGTCGTCCCAGGAGTCGAAGAAGGAGCTGGAGGGCATATATTTCTTCGTGTCGCCTTTACCTTCCGATGGTTTAGTGATGTCGCCCGTCTTACCGTCTTCGGAGAATGAGCTAGCCATGAAGCTGACAGTTTGGATGTCTACGGTTTGGATGGACGGTGCCATATAGAGTTTTTTATTCATTTTTTCACTTTACTTTTAATTTTTTTAATTGTTACGTTGTGATTGTTCCACACCTTCCTTTTACTTTACAATAACCTTCTTGCCGTTCTGCACGTAGATGCCGCTCTTCAGCGAGCTAAGCGAGTTGCCAACGCACTGTCCCTGCAGGTTGTAGACGGGAGCGTCATGGTCGGCTGTGCCGAACACGCGGTCGAGGGATGTGACGGTGCCGTCGATGTTGGCGCGGAGCATCTGCGTGTCGGTGCCGGCGGGCACGATGAAGTAGGCACGCATACCATTCATTGTTTTGGCATCAACGTCATCCTTTGCCGGATAGTAGAATTTGTTGCCGTCGCCAAGGAAGAGGTTGGTCTTGTCGTCATTGAGAAGCACCTTATTGTAGATGCCCTTCATCTGGAACTTGCCTTCCTCGCCCACAGCCTGCGGGTTGCCATTAGCGTCGAGATTAGCAGCCACCATATTTACGCTCGCGATTGTCGGGTTTTCCACCTTTTCAAAGCTCGGCTTCAGGATGTAGGGCTTGCCTGCCTCGACATGGTCTGCTTCTTTGAAGTTGACGATATTGCCGTTGAAGCTGTCGTATGTGCGGAGCTGTGTGCCAATTCCAAAGAGTTCATAAACTACGCCCTGAGTTAAATCGAACGGCACGCAGAACGTGTTCCAATGAGATGACTCAAGAGTACGTTTGAGGGTGACTATTGCATTTTTGCAATTCTCCACTGTATTATTGCCAGAAGTTTCGTCGAGCACGTACGAAACGCCCTCGCGCATATCCATGGTCACTTCGATCGAAGCAACTGAAATTTCATCTCTGGTAGTGAACTCCACTTTGTCAGCACTTCCATCCCATTGCGCAGCTAAGTTCATTTTAGTAATTTTGCCTGAACATCCAGATTTCAATTCGATGTTTGTAACGACATAAGATGCAGAACTTTTGCCTCTAAACACTATTTGCTTTATCGTTCCGCCAGTAGGAGCAGATACTGTGATGGTACCAATAGTGTTTTTATCACCGTAAAGCTTATACGGTGTGCCTCCAAACGCTGCAAGTGAAGATGAAATGCTCACTCCGTCCTTAGTCATTTTATCAGGCTCTTTTCTTCCCAAGGGATTACCGCCTTTGTCTGTGCCTGACGTGAACGTTACTGCTGTCGTCGTATGATTTATTTTCTTAACGATCACCGTGCAAGTCGCCGTTGACTGCAGATATTTAGATTCATATTCAGCATTAGGCTCACCAACCGCCGTAATGGTGTATTCACCTTCGCCTTCAAAATAGGCAATACCTTTTTCTATATTTATACGTGATATGTCCGTAAGTGGAGAAATGGAGTATGTGATTTTGCTGAATTTGTCCTTGTCGTTAAGCATCTCTGCAGCGTCAAACTCTATCTGTTTCTGCTCCAGCCCCATGTAAATAGTAGACGTATCTTGCTTGAACTTGAAGTTTTCATCAGCACCTAAATCCACAATCACTTTAATACTTTTAATATTGGCTTGCTCCTCGGTGCTGAACTCCACTGATTCGGCACATCCAGTCCATAGCACAGAATTGCTGCCTTTGATAAATGTTCCTTCGGATTCCTTCGCCAAATTAATCCATGTTGCCAAGTATCCTGTATTGCTATTACCAACGAATTCGATTTCCGTTATCTTTCTGCCATTTGTTGCAGATATGGTATGCGTGGCATTCTTTCCATACAGCTCATACGGTGTGGCTTTAAACGCTGCGCATGAGGACGAAACGGTCACTCCGTCCTTGCTCATTTTATCAGCCTCTTTTCTTTTCGAAGGATTTTCGCCCTTCTCTGTGCCAGCCGTGAACATTAACACTTCTGTTTTAGTATCTTTCACATCGAGCGTACACTTTGCAGTCACCGGCTTGTAAGTTTCGTTGCCTTCAAACTTGGCTTCAATGGCATAAGTGCCTGCTTTTGTAATGGTAATCATATTGTTGCTCACCGTAACTCCGTCGGGAAGCACCCACTCCACCGGGAGTGAACGACGATTATTAAAACCGATGTTGCTGAGCTGATAGCCTCCTGTGGTTGCCGACAACCGGAGTTCTCTCGTTTCTGACGTGAAAGAGATTGGTGCGTCCTCGCGTGTGTCAACGTCGCTGAGCGTGTGCAGCGCGGTGGCTGAGACGTTTGCATTTGCCCACCCTGCGCACACAATTGCGAGCACGAAGACAAACAATAATCGTAAGTGTTTTGACATAATAAAAAATAATTTAATATTGAAAAGAAATTTTATTCTGTGCGTTGCAACGACAGCGCACGAAGAAATAGTTATACCTGAATTTTACTAAAAACAGTTTGTTCTACATATACTAAAGATTTAAAAACTTGATGTATCTATTTTTCTACTATTATGCTTTTTGGCTGCAAAATTACTTCTATTGCTTTACATCTCTGCAAAGATTTAATTTAAAAAAATACAAAAACTGACGATATCTAATTAGAGAATGTATATTTTTGAAAGGATGACAAGTTTCTTTGTATTTGACATGAAGACATGTCTTCTTGTCTTCATGTCAAAAAAAAACATGTCTTCATGTCAAATGGAGGAGAACTTGCTTGGCGGACAAGTGTCCGTCGTTCCGTTGGGACAAAAAAAAGCGGACAAGTCAATAACTTGTCCGCTTCGTCTTCGTGGGCGTTGACGGATTCGAACCGCCGACCCTCTGCTTGTAAGGCAGATGCTCTAAACCAGCTGAGCTAAACGCCCTTATGCTTTAATTTTGAATTTGCTTCGTTCCTTAAAGCGAGTGCAAAGGTAGCAACTTTTTTCATATCTCCAAAACTTTTCATGAAAAAAGTTTAGTATTTAACATTCTCTAACAAATTTCCTCTTTACGTACCACCCGTGAATTCAACAAGCAAGTGCAAATTTACTTTATTTGTTTGTAAAAGCACTCG
>ERZ808270.1308-NODE-1308-length-11127-cov-7.249458_pt1 | contig 11127 bp, 10 predicted proteins | sample MGYA00521082_ERZ808270 | MGnify/ENA primary metagenome ERZ808270 (study PRJEB31516, sample SAMN03275594) | gut metagenome | biome: mammalia-associated habitat; material: feces | host: Papio cynocephalus | place: Kenya | collected 2012-07-27 ...
GCATTTTCGATAGAAAAAAGTTTGAAAGTTTTTTAGGGGTGTGAAAGTTGGGTTATGATTGCTATCTGCTAAAACTCAAATAGCATATTACCCAAATCCGCAATGCTCCTAAACGGGGCATTGCGGATTTATTTGTAGTATGCTCGGCTGAGCACTGCTCATCATATAAGGATGCTTGTCTTGCCGTTTCCAAACCATCGTTCATCCGTTTCCAAACCATCGTTCATCCGTTTCCAAACCATCGTTCATCCACCGTACACCGAGCGGTGGCAGCATTGCCACCGGGCGGTGGCAGCACGTACACCGGGCGGTGGCAATGCTGCCACCGGGCGGTGTACGATGGACGGATGGAGATTTGGAGACGGGAAAACCTTGATTTTCAGACGGAAAAGCTTAGATTCAGACAATGGCAAAATAGAGGGGAAAGAAAATGCTCCTCTGCGGCGGTTATTAGGTGGGGATTAGCAGCCCTTGTGCGTCATGATGTTGAGCACGCAGCGGTCGGTCTCATTCATGGCACCAGCGCCAATGCTTACGAGGTTGCGTATGCTGCGGTCTACGTCGTCGTCGATGATGCCCTCTACGCTGCTTACGCAGTTGCCTTGCATGGCGAGCATGGCTGAGAGTACAGCTGTGCTTACTCCCGTGGTGAGCTTGAGCGCACAGCTGGGCTTGGCGCCATCGCAGATCATGCCCGTGAGGTTGGCTATCATGTTTTTTACCGCATAAGTCACTTGCTCATAGCTTCCTCCCATCAGATAGGTGATGCCGCAGCTCGATCCTGTGGCAGCTACTACGCATCCGCAAAGAGCTGAGAGTGTGCCCAGACTCTGCTTGATATAGATAGCAGTGAGGTGGGAGAGCATGAGCGCACGGGTGAGTTCCTCGTGCGTATTGTGGTTCTCTCGGGCAAAGACTACTACGGGGTTGGTGGCGCAGATGCCTTGATTGCCCGATCCCGAGTTGCTCATCACGGGGATCATGGCTCCCGCCATGCGGGCGTCGCAGGCACAGGAAGTCGACGAGAGAATGTGTGAGAAGATGCTTTCGCCCATGATGCCGCGCCCCAGTGGACGGCTCAATGCTTTGCCGAGGCAGTGGCCATAGTTGCCCTGGAGCGAACGTTCGGCTGCTGCGATGTTGAGGCGTGCTGCTTCGTTGATGAATTCTATCTCGGCCTCGGGCATGGTGGTGGCATATTCCCACACCTTGTGTAGGCAGAGCTGTAGCTCTTCTTCGGTGCGCTCGGTTGCGGTGGATGAGGCTTGCAGCGGATGGCTTTCTATCATATGGCCATCGTGCTCTATGCTTACGATGTGGGTATGCTCACGAGCGATGACTACGCGTGCTTGATGCTGGTCGCTGTCTGTGAGGGTCACGTCGACATAGAGCTTCTCGGGCGCATCTTCTGCCAGTGTGATCTCGATGCGATCTTCGGCAATGAATGCTTTGCCACGGTCTACATCCTCCGGGGTGCAGTGGCCCAATACTTCAAGGCCCTTGCTTGCATCGCCCGCCAATGCGCCTATGGCTATGGCTATGGGGAGTCCCACCATGCCTGTGCCGGGAATGCCTACGCCCATAGCGTTCTTCAGAATGTTGGCGCTCAGTCGGGCGCGGATGTGTGTGGGGGTGGAGTGGAGTTCTTGTGCTGCGCGAGCAGCAGCTAAAGCTACGCAAATGGGTTCGGTGCAACCTATGGCGGGCACTACCCAGTGGTGGACTAATTGGGTGATTTCTTGTTTTTCGTGGTCGGTGAGCATGGGGTGATGTGCTAATATCTAATGTCTTAATGTGTTTCGCCTTATTGATTATTCGCATCTTTTTTCCCTTCATTCTCTTGCTGATGCTGTTCGCGGTATTGAAGGGGAGTGCATTTGTAGACACGATTGAAGGCTATGTAGAAAGCTTGTCGGCTGGCAAAGCCAGAGAGGAGACCGATGTCTTCGGCCGACATGTGGGCAAAGCGTGACTGCGAGAGCATATTGCACGCGTCGCGGAGCCGCATACCGTTGACAAGCGAACGATAGTTGCCGCCTGTACATACTGCCACGGCTGTGGTGATGTAGCGAGGAGGTACTTTGAGATCGGCTGCGAGCTGAGCGGAGCGATAGGAAGGGTCGCGATAAAGCTTCTTCTTCATCAGTTTGTTGATAACTTTCACGTAGATTTCGTATGCCTTCTCTGACCGCATCTGCTTGTAATAGTCGCGCTCTACTTTTTGGGGAGTATGGTCATTGTTCGTGTTCATGATAGCCACAAAGGTAAGTAATAATGTGGAGATGGGATAGAGCGTGGCGTAAAAAAAACGGGCGAGCATGGTCGGCCGGTTGCTCTCTTGAAGCAGGCTTGGCGTGTGGGGCAATCAGCTCTTTTCGTCTCTAAAAACACAAAAAGGCGAAGCAACGCCTCCACCACACAGGGTGGAGAAGCATTGCTTCGCCGAGGCTAACCCCATATAGGGGGTCGTGGAAGAGAAGTCTCACGCGGAGACTTCAGAAAGATTATTAGTGCACTTCGATAGCGCGAGCTACTTTCGTTTCGCTTGGAGCAACTTTAGGCAATTCGATGCAAAGGATGCCGTGCTTTACTTCAGCAGCGATCTTGCTCTTATCAACGTCGTCGGGGAGAACAAGCGTCTGTTCGTATTTCGTATAAGAGAATTCGCGACGCAAGTATTTCTTGCCCTTCTTCTCTTCGTCTTGCTGTTTCTTCTCCATGTTGATGACGAGGTCGCCGTTATCATCGATATGGATGTTGAAGTCGTCCTTTGTCATGCCTGGAGCAGCTACTTCTACGCTGTAGGTCTTGTCGTCTTCAGCTACGTTGATAGAAGGAGCAGTAGAGTTAGCGCGTTGCATATAACTATTGTCGAAGAAGTCGTTGAATACACTAGGAAGCCAATCTTGTGATGAATAGCGTGTCATAATATATTGTAGTTTTTATTTGTTGTTAATGTGATGTTGTTTGTCCGTGCCCTCATCTCTGAGAGCCGAACACCCTACATAGCGCAATCATCGTGCCAAAACATTTAGCTGCTTCATTGGCGAAAAAGTGTCAGTCGGAGTTGGACTATTTGTCAGTACGTGATGGGGAAAAGGCCCTTTTACCGACAAAAAGTCAAAAAAGTGGGGCTAACATTTGGCATTCTCCCAATCAAGTGGTACTTTTGCGCTTGTGAAGACAAAGGGGTGCCAATCCCTGTGGAGCACAATTCGCTCGATTGGCTGAGATTATACCCTTACGACCTGATGCAGTTAATGCTGCCGTAGGCATTGTACCACTCATCTTCTGCCCATTCTTTTCGTAAGCGCCGGGCAGAGCGCAAAGGGTCAATCTTTACTCCTTGAGCTTCGCATAACACACATTATATAATATATATACTTATGCAAGTATTCGTCAACAACAAGGAGGTGCAGACCCAAGCCACCCACCTTTCCGCACTCATTGATCAGCTTGGACTCCCCGCACAGGGCGTAGCAGCTGCTGTCGACAACAAAATGGTGCCCCGCACGCAATGGGCCGACTTCGCATTAGCAGAAGGCGCCCACGTCACTGTAATTAAAGCCGCTTGCGGAGGATAGTTTCAAGAGTTGAAGAGATTAGGAGTTTATAAGTTAAGAGGTCGCTCCTGTTCTTGATACATAGTTTAGGAGTTTATAAGTTAAGAGGTCGCTCCTCTTATATATAAGGAGTGCTCGGATAGAGGTTCGATGTTCTTATTCTCTTAAATAAAATGCCCCCAACCTCTCCTCTCCCCACAATGTAATACTTAATACTTAATACTTAATACTTTTATAAAGTGTCTATCTTGAAAATAGCTGATCGTGAATTCCATTCACGTCTGTTCGTCGGAACGGGAAAGTTCCGCAGTAATACTGAAATGCAACAAGCCATCGAAGCCTCAGGCTCAGAGATGGTCACCGTAGCCATGAAGCGTATTGAGCTCGATGATGCCAACGATGATATGCTCGCCCACGTAAAAGGCGACAACATACAGCTCCTCCCCAACACCTCGGGCGTACGCACAGCCGAAGAGGCTGTGTTCGCTGCACAAATGTCGCGTGAGGCCTTTGGCACTAACTGGCTCAAACTTGAGATTCATCCCGATCCGCGCTACCTATTGCCCGATAGTACAGAAACGCTCAAGGCTACCGAGGAACTCGTGAAGCAGGGCTTCATCGTATTGCCCTATTGCCAGGCCGATCCCACTCTCTGCAAGCACCTCGAAGAAGCCGGTGCTGCAGCCGTAATGCCTTTGGGTGCTCCCATTGGCACAAATCGCGGATTGCAGACTCGTGACTTCTTGCGCATCATCATTGAGCAGGCCACAGTGCCCGTCGTAGTAGATGCAGGTATTGGTGCTCCGAGTCATGCTGCCGAAGCCATGGAGATGGGCGCTTCAGCTTGCTTGGTCAATACCGCCATTGCCGTAGCAGGCAACCCCGCACAGATGGCTGCCGCATTCAAGAAGGCCGTAGAAGCAGGCCACGAAGCTTTCGAAGCAGGACTCGCCGCACAGGTAAGCTCATTCGAAGCCTCTGCAAGTTCACCGCTCACAGCTTTCTTAGGGTAGGAGAGGAAAAGTTTTAAGTTTTGAGGTTATGAGGTTATAAAGCAACCTTTAGCCAGTCTAAAGCTAACTTTATAACCTTATAACCTTAAAACTACAAACTAAAAATCCCAACACACGCAAAAACAGATACAATGTTTTCAGAAGAACTATTAAAATATTCATGGGAAGATACGACGGCAGCCATTGCCGCTAAGACTGAACGCGACGTGGTGCGCGCTTTGCAAAAGGAACATTGCGATGTCGACGACTTCATGGCACTCATCTCGCCAGTCGCAGAGCCTTACATCGAACAGATGGCTCAGCTCTCACGTAGATATACCGAGGAACGCTTCGGACGCACGGTGTCAATGTTCATTCCCCTCTACATCACCAACTCTTGTACAAACTCTTGCGTATATTGTGGCTTCCACGTAGCCAACAAGATGAAGCGCACCATCCTCACTCCCGACGAGATGGTCAAGGAGTACGAAGCTATCAAGAAGCTTGGCCCCTTTGAAAATCTGCTCATCGTCACGGGTGAGAACCCTGCTCTCGCTGGTACACCCTATCTGGCTAAAGCACTCGACTTGGCGAAGCCCTATTTCTCCAATCTGAAGATTGAGGTAATGCCCCTCAGCACAGAAGACTATACAGAACTGACTCACCACGGCATGAATGGTGTGATCTGTTTCCAAGAGACTTACCATCGCGAAAACTATAAACTCTACCATCCACGCGGCATGAAGTCGAACTTCGAATGGCGTGTCAACGGTTTTGATCGTATGGGGCAAGCCGGCGTTCACTCTATTGGTATGGGAGTGCTCATCGGACTTGAGAAGGAATGGCGTACCGACATCACCATGATGGCGCGCCACCTGCGCTACTTGCAACGCCACTATTGGCGCACGAAGTATAGTGTCAACTTCCCCCGTATGTGTCCGGCAGAGAATGGCGGCTTCCAGCCCAACTGCGTCATGACCGACCGCGAGCTTGCTCAGCTCACCTTTGCCATGCGCATCTTCGACCACGATGTAGATATCTCTTATAGTACACGTGAGAGTCCCGACTTCCGCAACCATATGGCCACACTCGGCGTGACCACGATGTCGGCAGGAAGCCAGACAGAGCCTGGCGGCTATGCCACCCACAAGGATGCTCTCGAACAGTTCGAAGTGACCGATCCGCGCAGCGTGCCCGAAGTAAGCTCAGCCCTCAAGTCGATGGGTGTAGAACCTGTCTGGAAGGACTGGGACGGTAGTTTCGATTTTCTTAATAAGAATAAGTAAGTTTGGAGGTGACTTTAAGTCCTTACTGATGCTTCGGATCTTATATGGGCGGGCTGAAAGCCCAATGTCGTCCATAGCCCAAGGCAACGCCTTGGGTAGAATTGAGCAAGGATGATACGCCCTGTAGGGGCAAAAGTGAAGCCCCTTAAGAGTACTTTTGCCCTTTCAGGGCGTAACTACACTGCTTACGTGAGACCCAGGGCGCTGTCCTGGGCTATGGACAGCATTGGGCTTTCAGCCCGCCCATATTAAATTCGAAACCTCATAACCTCCAAACTTACTTTATAACCTTATAACCTCATAACCTCCAAACTTACTTTATAACCTTATAACCTCAAAACTCAAAACTTATCTCATTATGACAACTTCTTCCCCTTCCGAATCGCGCTACGAGCGTCAGCTTCACCTGCCCGAAATAGGCGAGGAGGGACAGCGCAAAATACGCGAAGCACGCATACTCATAGTCGGCGTGGGTGGACTCGGTTCGCCCATCTCGCTCTACCTTACAGGAGCAGGTGTGGGCACACTCGGACTCATGGACGACGATGTAGTGTCGATCACCAACCTGCATCGCCAAGTGCTTTATGGTGAAGACCAATTAGGCAAGCCCAAACTCGCCGAAGCCGTGGAGCGCCTACATCGTCTCAACTCCGAGGTGAAGCTCGAGCCTTATCCCTATCGCCTCACGCGTGAGAATGCTGCCGACATCGTGAGCAAGTATGATATGGTAATCGATGGTTGCGACAACTTTGCCACACGCTTCCTCATCGACGATGCGTGTCGCGAAGCAGGCATACCTTATATATATGGAGCAGTGCGAGCATTTGATGGACAAGCCGCTGTGTTCAACGTCGGGCCCAATGCGCGCCACTATCGTGACCTCTATCCCGACGAAGCTGCCACCCTCAGTATGCCTCATCCAGGTAAGCCCCTTGTGGGAATGACGCCCGCCGTGGTGGGTAGCGTTTTGGCAGAGCAAGCCCTTCAGTTAATCTGTGGCTATGGCGAACCGCTCATCAATAAGCTCTGGACCATCGATCTCAGTACGATGCAGACGTTTACGATCGAGCTATGATCGGTTGAGGGGTTGACACGAGTAAGCCAATCAATTAGCCAAATATTCCCCGAAATAGTAGAAAAAGCCGTTCTTGCTTGCTCGTTTTGCACAAAAGCAGTAATTTTGCGCACGAATTTTGAAGCTAACGCCCGTATAAGGTGTGGGAGTTGGCTTCGGAGAACTACTTAACAAGATTATGACTCACAACTTACTGAAAGGCAAGCGCGGCATCATTTTCGGCGCGCTCAACGAAGAATCAATCGCATGGAAGGTGGCTGAAAAGGCTGCTGAAGAAGGCGCACAAATTACATTGAGCAATACCCCCATGGCACTCCGCATGGGTACACTCGATAAGCTCGCTGAGAAGATTGGTGCAACCATCATTCCCGCCGACGCTACAAGCGTAGACGATCTCACTAACGTGTTCCAGAAGAGTATGGAAGTGCTCGGTGGAAAGATTGACTTCGTGCTCCACTCTATCGGTATGAGCCCCAACGTACGTAAGCACCGCACTTACGACGACCTCGACTACGGATATCTCCAGAAGACGCTCGACATCTCTGCCATCTCATTCCACAAGATGCTCCAGAGCGCCAAGAAGCTCGATGCCATTGCAGAGTACGGCTCAGTAGTAGCCCTCACTTACGTGGCTTCGCAGCGCACATTCTACGGCTACAGCGATATGGCTGATGCCAAGAGCATGCTTGAGAGCATTGCCCGCTCATTTGGCTACATCTACGGCCGTGAGAAGCACGTACGCATCAACACCATCTCACAGAGCCCCACCGCTACCACTGCAGGTAAGGGTATCAAGGAGATCGACAACATGATGGACTTCGCTGACAAGATGTCGCCCCTGGGCAACGCCAGCGCTGAAGATTGTGCCGACTACTGCGTGATGATGTTCTCTGACTTCACTCGCAAGGTGACCATGCAGAATCTCTTCCACGATGGTGGCTTCTCATCTATGGGTATGAGCCTCCGTGCTATGAACCAGTACGCAAAGGACATGAAGCCCTACGAGGATGAGAACGGTAAGGTAATCTACGGATAATATTAGTTTCGAGTTTGGAGGTTACGAGGGTATAAAGTAAGTTTGAAGACTTAAGGTTATGAGGTTATAATGTCACCTTTAGCCTGCACGACTTACTTTATAAACTCATAACCTCCAAACTATAATTACGCAAAAACAACAATTTCATATGGGCCTCTTATCATCTCTCTTCGGTACAGGGAAGCCTAACCCCGACAGCCAATATAATACGCTTCGTGACGATGGCATCCGTGCCATGCAAATGGGCGAAGTGCCTTATGCAGTAAAGTGCTTCTCGGCAGCGCTTGAGATAAAGCACGACCTTCAAACGCTGAGTCTGCTCGCCGAAGCTCACCTCCGCATGGGCAACCATGAGGCTGCCCTCCCGCTGCTTGAAGAAATCTCACAATCGCCCGAAGACACCCTCGAAGTAGACCTCCTATTGGCTCAGGCGCAGGGCCACTTGAAGCGTTATGAGGATGAGAGAAAGACTACTGCCGCCATCCTCTCTGCCCACCCAGAGGAGGCACGAGCACTCTATCTCGCAGCAGAGGCCGACCACGGCTTGAAGGACGACTTCATGGCCATAGCCCATCTCACGCAGTGCCTTACACTCCGCGCTGACTACGAGCAAGCTCTCTTGCTCCGCGCCCAAGTGCTTGCCAGTATGGGGCAGTGGAACGAAGTGCTTGCCGACGTCAATGCCTTGGTAGAGAAGCAAGCCGATAGCGAGGATTATCTCTCCCTCCGTGCCGATGCCTATGCAGCTTTGGGCCGCTACGACGAGGCAATTGCCGACTACGAGACCGTGCGCACCCTCAATCCTTTCACCGACAGCGTGCTCCGTCTTGGTGCGCTCTACGAGCAGACCACTCGTTGGGATAAAGCCCTTCAGCTCTACGACGAGGTGATAGACCTCCGCCCCGACTTCGCTCCCGCCTACAAGGCTCGTGGTGGCGTGAAGCATCATCTCAAGGACGAAGCTGGAGCAGCTGAAGACCTCAAGCGCTCGCTCGAGATCGCTCCAGAATCGGCCAAAGAACTTGAAGGCCAATTCTCCAACATCGAGAATCGCATGGACGATTATTATAAGAGCCTCAACCCTATGCAGTTCTGATAAGCCGCATTTCCCCCCTTATTGCTCATTCAAAAAAGTTCTGTGGGCGACGCGTCCCGCGTCGGCATGATCACAATAGATTTATTTGCTTTATTGTGACTACGCCGACGCCGGACGCGTCGCCCACAGAACTAAATGTTATTTCCCCTCCTCTGTTCCTTCCTCTCCGCGCAAGCGCTGGATGCGGGCTAAAGCCTCGATGGCAAAGGAGTCTTCAGCGTTCTGACTGAGAAACATTTTGCATGAAGTCTCAGCCCTTTCGTAGTCCTTGAGGTGGATGCAGATGTTGGTGTAGCAGTGAAATAGGTAGTGATAATATTCTCTAACGTCATCGAGCATTTCCTGATTGTCCTGATAACATTGGTCGATGTACGAATTTATTTTTTCTTGTTCATTAGTGATGAATGATAAGGCTAGGATATAGCTACCCATGGCAATCGAGCAGTTGAGGAAAGCGCGATGAAAGGTAAGGTTCTTATTATTCGAAGCGGAAGAACCAAAGTAGTGTATAGCCTTCTCGTACTGCGAGAGTTTAAAGTAGCAGCTACCTATGAGAAAACATATTTCTGCTTTTTTATCGCCGCTTATCTGCTGCTGTGCTTTATCGTAGCAATGCTCGTTGTACCACTTCCAAGCATATTCCAAATGCACCGAAGCTTCATAGTATCGCTTCTGAAGCAGAAGCTTTTTCCCCCAATACAGATTGTATGCCACATCGGGGTCGGTAATGTTGTGGATGAGTTTCTGCTCTTCGGTCCACTCGTCCTGTTTGCCTTCTTTCTCCTTGTCCTTAGCGTCAACCCACATGTAGTCAAATTCCGCTTTCTTCTTCTTACCATCCTTGAGGTCGAAGCCCACGGTGAGCGTTCCCGCTTTAGGCTGAGCTGACTCCGATGCGGGGGCTCGCAGGGCGGAAGAAGCCTTGCGGTCGGAGAGCAGATAGTTGATGCGCACGTAGACCACGCTGTCGCTCACGGCTGCTCTCTCCAGCGTGATCACGAGCAGGTGGTTGCGCTCCTCCAGTGCATCTTTATTATCCTTGTTCGTCGGGTCGTAGTAAGCATACGTCACGCGAATCTCTGCCGTCTGTGCTGTAGGCGCTTGGCCCGATCCGATCTGATGGATGATAGGCTCTACGATGCGGTAGGCGGCTATTGTCTCGGCGTCGGTACTCTTGAAGCTATATCCATCGTCGCTCTTGCAGACGATCTCTTGTAGCACGGCTTGCTTGGGTAAAACGTCGCAACGCTTTATCCATGAAGCAAGCGCATAGCTATCCACGTCTGCCACAGTCTCTTCCCTCTCGCCCATGCATACCTCGTTTGCCCGTGCATCCATGCTGGCGATGATAGCGTTTTCGCGCTCAAGGCAAGCATGGTCGTATTCGTAATCGCTGGGTTGCTGATTGCCAATTTGTACCTTGGCATTAGTAATCTGTTCTTGAAAATTCTGACGAAGATTGATACAGTTATTGAGCATCAATCTCATGGTATTCTGTAGATCTTCCTTAGACTTCAGCGAAGGAAATCCCGCTACGATGTGTATATGGATTTTGCCCTCTTTACCATCAATCTCATATTCCAGTGCAGCCGTCGGAATGCCCCCATTCAGATAATTGCAAATGCCGCGCACTACATCGACGTATTGCAAATCTAAAGCATCGATGCATGGCAGAATAACTTGAGAACAATGTGCACCCTCTATGTTGCGTATGATGAATACCAAAGATTGGTACTCAAATGTCAGTCTTTTCGTATGATCTTTTTCCTCTTCTATATGGGGCGTCACATTAAGGCTCTTGAGTGCCCATTCCAACCTTTTGCACTCATCCTCATTGTTGAAGACGCTTGTATTTGATTGAAATTTCTCGACAATGTAGCGATAGACCTTGGGGACGAAGTACAGGCATCCTATGGCGATAGCCATGCTGATTAGACCATTCATAATGTGTGTTGTGGCTTTAAAGAAAGGTTTGTATTCCAGTTAACTCACTTGGAGAAGCAAGGCGTGTGCCAATCTCTTACTTTGTAAGCATCCCATACAAGCCGTATTGTAGAAACAAATAAGCCAAAGTCCATC
>ERZ808270.1309-NODE-1309-length-11126-cov-2.818535_pt1 | contig 11126 bp, 7 predicted proteins | sample MGYA00521082_ERZ808270 | MGnify/ENA primary metagenome ERZ808270 (study PRJEB31516, sample SAMN03275594) | gut metagenome | biome: mammalia-associated habitat; material: feces | host: Papio cynocephalus | place: Kenya | collected 2012-07-27 ...
AACTATCCAAATTGTAGTGCCCCCTCACATACGTTCGGCGGCAGATCGTCGGAAGCATCCTAAATCATTCGCTCCGCTCATGATGCTTCCTCCTTATTCACCGGCAATAACAACCGTGCCGTCACACCGCCCGCACTGTTTTCCGAATACGAAAGTCCATACTTTCTGCCACACAGATATTTGATCCGCTTCTGCACATTCAGAATTCCGATACTGTTTCCATCCAGCTTTGCTTCCTGCTTATTGTAGTGCAGTAACATCTCGTCAATCTGCGCTTTCATGCCTTCTTCGAATCCACCGCCACTGTCTTTGATACAGATCTCCATATCTGCGCCTGCACATTTGACCGATATCTCAATCTCGCCCCGGTATCCACGTTTCTTCATTCCATGTAACAGACTATTCTCCACCAGCGGTTGTAAGATGAAGTTCGGTACCTGCACCGCCCCTAAATCCGGATCAATATCATAACCGCAGAACAACTCCGGATACCGGTAACACATCAGTTCCATATACGCTTCTACAAGTTCCAGCTCATCATCAAGTGTGACCATCGAACGGTCAACCTTGACGCTCAGCCGGAAGAAATCCACAAGCCGCATCAGAAGCTTCGCAACCTTCTTATCGCCATCCAACTCCGCCTGAATCCGGATCGTATCGAGCGTATTATATAAGAAATGCGGATTCACCTGACTTTTCAGATAGAGCATCGACATCTTCTGTTCCGTGAGCTCCGCACGCAGAGCGTCCGGATTCTCCAATGTCAGATAAAACGCGAGCGTCATAAGTGTGATTCCCATTCCGCTGATCAGCCATGTATGATGCAGTCCCTGCAGGAAGCAGATTGTAAACTCAAAGATCAGTGCCATGCCGATGGCAAATTTCTTCTTATTGTCCATTTTCTTCCAGTTCGCAAGCAGCAGCCATGAACATAGTATAAGATACACAGCTACGCTGATATAACTTACATAAGCGTAAAGTCCCGCTGAATAATTTCCATCCGATGTCTCAATGTAAGTAAGCGGAAGTGTCATCGCTCCGACTTCTGAAATCACTAGAAACATCCGTGCCGGCAGATCAAGTGTCCGCTTCTTTCCGGTCTCTTCCTCCACCAGTATCGCAATATACTGATAGAAAAAGAACAAAACTAATGCCATCGTACCGACAAACAGCCGGTGCAAAACATCGTTCAATACAGCCGGTACGCGATCAAGGTGATTAATCGTATAGATCGTCGCCGCATCAAAGATCAGATGCACAATCACCACGATCAAAAGTGCCGAAAATGTCTTATGTAACGCCGTCTGTCTCCGTCTCGCCGAGAAATAGATTCCCGCCACAAACGCCAGAATCAATATCAGCGCGATTTCCATTCGAATCATAGATTATTCTCCTTCGCGTTTTTGCTCATTTACAGGAAAGTCACCGGACACCGCCCGGTGACTTCACACGCATAAACATGCTTCCTGTATCGCACAATTAACTACTATTATTTTTGCATATTATTATATCGGATAATAGGGGATTTTTATAGGGGAATGTGTCGATTTTATAGGTTGGATTCATAATATGAAAATACCCCAAAGTCACCGAGACTTCAGGGTATTGCTTCTAATTCTTCATTATGCTATTTTCTAGCTACAACTAATATTTCTTTTGCTTTTTGATCTAATTTGTCCAACGGTAGATCAAAATGTCCAGCTTGTACATATGCAACATATTGCACAGAAAATCCAATTGCCTGCAACGCCTGTTCAAGTTCCTTCGCAGTATATCTTCTATCTCGAATTACATACTCTGCACGCAAACCACAATCATTGTCAAACTGCTCTTTATGGTAGAAAATATCCATATGCTCATCATAAAGTAAATAGGCGGGATCAAATATATTTCCGCTTTCCTGCATAATTTTCCCAGGCTTCAAGTAAATCGGTTTCTCAGGGCTTTCCTGTAAATCGAAATACTGTGTTTTCGGTAATAAATCCAATGTTAAATCTTTATTCATAGCAGATAAGAATAAATACCCACCTTTTTCCAGATTACTATAAGCAGTCTCAAGAATTCTATCGTTCTCAGAATTTCTTGCAAATGATCCATACACATCATACAGACAAAGCACCACAGAAAATTTATTTGCAAACTGCAAGTCTCCAGCATCTTCATTGAAGAATCCCAAATTACGTGATCGATTATCATCCGCGTTCTCAATATGTGTTTTTGCCGAATCCACACCTATTCCATAACCAATTTGAGAAGCCAATGCTTTCAAATGTCTTCCATCACCACATCCCAGATCCAAAACACTATCAATTTTCCCATCATCTGTCTGCCCATTACCACGCATCCAATCTAAAATGAAAGAAATCTCATTTTCAGTACCTTTCGTCCATGCATGCGTCTGCATCGGCATGCGATCGTACGCGGAATATACCTGTTCTTTGGAACTTTCAAAGAATGTATCCATATATTTCTTACACAATTCTTTGTCTAATTTCTGATCAAAGAATGTAAAACACAGCCACTCATCACCAGGTTCAAGTATACCAAGTTTTTTCTCAATTTCTTCAATGTTCCCATATTGAGAATTATCTACAAAGAATTTTGATTGAATTATAGCTTCCCGTTCGGAAATCCGAAGGTCAGCGTCTTTCGCAAATGGTATTAATTCACGAATCTGATCAATAAGAGTGATTCTTTTACCTATTTCTTTTACTTCACACCGACGAAGAGTCGCCGCTTCCAATGCCTTAATGGTACAAGGATTTGCTGTTGCCAATCCCCATGCAATGTCATCGGAGAAACACCAGATTGAATTTAAGAGTGTACTTCCAATATGATTCCCTCTATAATCCTTATCTACGACCAATTGCACAACCCACGTAATGTATCTGGCATCCTCTACACTAATCCTCACATAAAACGCCTGTCCAATCAGTGTATCTTTATAGAACGCACGTGCAACATAATAATCGTCTCTACAATAATTTTTCTTATAATATGTCTCAGACATTTTAATCTGCTGCCCGGGTCTGATCGGTGACTCAGCACGATACATCCCATAATTTACCGAGAATAATCTCGCGCATTCAGATAACTCTTCTTGTGAAAGTATTTGAACACTATCATTTCTATATGTCAATTCTCTTAAATTTAAAAATCGTTCCACAAGCGTTCCCTCCGCAAGCATATCCTACAAAATACTTTTTTAGCATATCACAACTAACGGGAATTTTGCAAACTATAATTCGAATGAAGATACTTTCATCGTTTCTGTAACATGATTATATTTCTAAAACCTATATAATATATATTTACTGCTTCGTATATGTTTCTCCTTCATAATATAATTCATTACCAAATGCACTTATATGAGCTTCTTCCAAGTCCCAGCTGTAATAAGTACTGTCTGGTATATAATATAAATGATGATCCATTGCCAAATACCCATAGTCAATCGTAACAACATCATTTTCAATCGTTAATTTGGTATTTTCGTTCTTCCATGTTCCCTGCATAGCTCTCAAATCTCGAATAAATTCATTGTGATCTTCATCTAGCTCTATTAAATCATCCACATCTTCAAGCGAAAAATCCATATGGCTTGCAGTATCATCACTTGCATTTTTCAGCTTTGCAATATATGTACAATATTTATAGCACCGTGCTGCATCCGGATATCCATTTGTGTCGCTATACAAAAATGCATCCTTTGCTTCATCATATTTTCCACTCTGAATCATTTGTAACCCATATTTATAATTATATTCTGCTAATTTTTCAACTGCATCCTTATATCCTCTCTTTGCAGGTCCTCCCATCATCTGAATAGCTTCTTCATAATTTTCTTCTTTACTGTAATTTTCAGCCGATGCATAATTCTGCACATTTGACAAATGTCGAGTTAGAACAAACAATATTACTACGGTCACTGTAACAACTGATATAATTATCGTCTTCTTTTTCTTATTTTTTGCCGCTTCTTCCGCTCGAATTCTGACTTGCTGTCGTTCTTCAGTCTGCTTTCTTTCCTTCTCTTCTCCCCGCAGTCTTTTTAGTTCTGTATAACATTGTAAAGCTTTTTCCCCAGCATCTTTATAATCTCCAAGTGCCTCCAAGGCCTTTTCTGCCTGTTCAAAATCCTTAATGGATTTTGCCGCGTCTTTCATCTTCAAACGAAGTTGATATGCTGTTTCCCGCTCCTGCTGCGCCTTTTCATAAAGTGCTTCGACCTTCTCTGTCGTCTCCTTTAAGAATGCATCATATTCGACAGTTATATTCTGAATTTTTTCTTCTGCATCCTTCTTTGCTTTCTGGAGTTCTGTATCTATTTCAGAAATGACAGAAGAAACCATTTTCTCTATATCTTCATGCAATTCCCCCTGTGCATACTGCCTTGCACGCACAAGCAAACGTTCATCCTCAAACTTCTCTATAACTTTTTGTTTTTCCTGTTCACGTATATCTGTAAAATCTTCATATTTTCGATTAAAAACATACATCTGCTTTATCGATTCCTCAGAAAGGAAAACAGGTATGCTATATTTTTTCACTATACCGTCTATTATATCCACCGCCTCAGGACATGCTTCTTTTAGTTGCCCCTTTTCAGACGGCTGAATTGTATACATATTTCCAAGATTCTCACAATTGGCAACCTTCTTCTGAGCCATTAACTTACCCAGATAAGCCTCTGCACATTCAGCATCGTGATTTAATGCTTCCTCATAGAATTTATCTGCCTGATTCCATTCAGAATCTTCCAACGCAATTCTTCCCCTTTGAAGAAGTGTTTCTGTATTGCCACTTACATTCTGAACAACTGATATCGTCTGTTTTAAGCTTTCCGGTCTCAAAATCTTATCAATACCGCGAAGAAGATCCTGTACCGCACCTACCTTTCCCATATCCTGTGCCTGCAGGTGCTTAAATTCCTTCGGCATATCATATGCATCAATATCCTTATAGCACGGAATCAAATGTTTCTCTTTATCCTTTGCCATAAGCTTCAGATATCGACTCCACTCATTTTTTACCCACACTGCATTGTAATAATCATAAGAAGTTCCAAATGCCAGCATGATTTTTGCCGAATTCAAAGCTGCAAAAATATATGGCTCGTACTCTGTTCCAAGCTTGTCCTCCAAAGAAATACGTGAGAAAAACACACGATAACCCTTCCCTGTTAATGCATCATATACATCCTGTGCCATAACGCTATCAACTGTTCGGTCACCATCCTCTGCTGTTTCCTTATAACAGATGAAAATATCATAAGGTTCTTCTTTTCCTGAGACCTCAATAATTCCCTTTCGAATCTCTTCTATCTGTTTTGCACTTTCGCGATAGACTGATCTAGCCAGAGCATCCGAGTTCTCCATTACCATCTCAAAATCCGGATCTTCCAAGATGCTGTCAAATGATGATCGATGGCATGTAGGAACTTTATCGCCACTCGCCGGATCATCCACATATTCAATACCATATTTACACAACAGCAATCCCCAGTATGCCTCTGCTTCTGTATCTGACTCCTCAATGATGCTCTCATACACTCCTGCCGCCTTATCAAACTCATTTGACATACGCAGTCGGTTTGCTCGATCATATAATTTCATCAACTTTTCATCATCTGCTGTTGGAATAGTCTGCTTTGAACCGCAACACTCACATTCACAAACACTCGTATCTTCTGTAATCTGGAGTTCTCCTCCACACATTTTACATTTTAATGTCACCATAACTTTTTCCTCCAAATAATCACTCTATGTATTAATCACAATCCATATTTATTGACATACTTCTTCAAACACAAGCTTGAATTCTGAATTAGATAGCCTTGATTTGTATACTGCTATCTTTCTATTTTGTCGTCTACATATTTCTAAAATATTCCTTTCAATTTCAGGATTAATTCTATATCCTAAATAAATTCCAGTAATACACTCAAAAGGTATTGTTTCCAGATTCTTATTGTCCATATCATATTGCTGTTTTTTTGTGAAAATCATTCTCCACTCCTGTTCATATTCCCATGCTTTTCCTTTTACAAGGAACAACGGCAATACATCATCCAACGGGTCTCCGCAATCATATTTCTGATCATTCAATAAAGCCTTTGACATTTCTAAATGACTTTCTATCAGCGAATTAATATCTTTTCTTTTCAAACGTTTATCTAAATATAAAACAGGAAATATATGTTGCAATAAATCCAAACTCTCTTCTTTTTTTAATAACTTCAAATCATATTCAACACAAAATCCTTCATGTGACTTCGCATAATGACTCCACATTAGAATATTATCGTATGTTTCCGAAAAGCAGGTAAATCTCGCTAAATCCTTCATACACGCAATTTGTTCAGTGCTCAAAGTTTCCTCTTCTGCTACTGGAATACCTTCATAGATATCGTTCATACTATTATTAGGAGATAAATGCAGTGACTGAGTTTCAAAATTTCGAATATCAAAATAATTTGCCGGAGTATATTTATACAATAAAAATTTATCTGTACTACTCAAGATTTCCATAATATTACTGGATAAATCTTGAGCATCCTCATCTCTTATATCTTGTTGCCAATAATCAAACTTTTCAGCTAAATCTTTTTTCAATTTTTCGTACATACCTTACCTCACTTCAAATTATCCAATTTCTTTATTAAACTGTTTTTTCTTCCAATGTATAGTGGTATCCCCTTCGAAAGTAATGCCATCCCTGCTATCTCTACTATCTACATTTTGCTCACTCGTTGGAACCAGCTCTTCCCCATCTGCATATAGATAAAATTCAGACTCAAGATCCGTATCTTTTCTATCGAATGTCATCAGACCGTCCTTAAAAGTCACGGTACCCTTATTTCCATTCCAGTTTCCTTCTAGCTGAAACAATTGTACTATGCATTTGTTTTTTTCCACTGATTTCAAGTCACTGATTTTTTCTAAACTAATGTTATTTTCCACCAATAGCGATGCTAGATTCACATATTTACCAGCACCAATCTCTTTCTTTAATTCAATCATCATCTCACAATAATTGAGATATACAACAGAATCAGCATCTGTACTATAATTAAATATCCTTGATGCATCATCATATTTCCCATCACTGATCAACTGCATCCCATATGTATGTACCGCCTCATTCAATTTTGCATCCGAATCCTTGAAATTATCATCCGCTAATTCCACATACATTTGAACTGCCCGCTCATATTCTCCTGCCTCATATGTCTGCATTGCCAGCGAATACTTATTATTCATAGATAAATGACGAATCACAAAGACTGTCGGAATTGAAACAATAACCACGACTATACATATAATACACAGCTTCTTTCTCCTGTTTTTTTTCTGTTGCTGTCGAATTCTTCGTTGTTCCTCAACTTCTTTCTCCCGACGTATCTGTTCTTCCTTTTTTAAGCTATTTATTTTCTTTTCACATTCCTGTACCAATTCCACAGAATCTTTATATCCTTGCAATGTATACAGTTGCTTTTCCACTTGTTCATACTCGGCGATTGTTGTTGCATTTTCCTTTAGTTTTTTCCACGTAAGATAGAATTGTTCTCTGTTCTGACAAGCTATATTATAAGCATCTATGACTTTACTCTCTGTTTCAGATAAAAATGATATATATTTATCTGTTATACTTTTCTGATCCTCATTTTCCTTCTCTTTTGCATTATAAATGCATTGATTCAGCCCGTCCTCTATATCCGAAATTAATTTTTCAATATCTTCATGAAATTTTCCACTTGCATATTGTCTTGCTCGTCCTAAAAAACGATCATCCTCTAAGGACTTCATAATTTGGTTTTTATGTTGTTCATAACCAGCTACATCCGAAGTATATTCTCGATCAAATGTATACATATCGCGAATGGTTACTTCATCCAAAAAATCTTTCACTACATATTTTGATATAGATTCGTTGATCTTATCCTTTGCTTCCGGACATGCTTCTATTTTAGCTGACTTACTCATGCCTTCCAAAACAACATATTTCTGTCGAGCCCGTTCCATCTTAGAGAACTTTTGCTGAACCATCCACTTTCCAAGATATGCTTCTGCGCACTCAGCATTTTGATTTAATGCTTCTTCAAAAAAGCCGTCCGCTGCTTTCCAATCCTCATCCTCTAATGCAATATTTCCTCTTCTCAAAAGTGCTTCGATATTTCCAGATCCACCGCTTTGTACATATGCAGTAACATTATTTTTTCCACCATAAGGAGTTAATATTTTATCAATTCCTCTCAGTAAATCTTGCATTGCACCTATCTTCCCAAGATCCTGTGCCTGCAATCTCGTAAACTCTTTCGGCAAATCATATGCATCTATATCTTTATAGCAAGGAATCAAATGCTTACTTTTGTCATTAACCATGAGTTGAAGAAAACGACTCCACTCATTTTTTACCCAAACTGCATTATAATGATCATAAGATGTACCAAACACTAACATTACCTTTGCAGAATTTAGTGCAGCAAAAATATATGGTTCGTATTCTGTTCCAATTTTATCTTCCAGAGAAATACGTGAGAAAAACACTCGATAGCCTCTTTCCGTTAAAGCATCATATACATCTTGCGCCAAAACGCTATCCAATGTTCTCTGTCCATTCTCACCACTTTCTTTATAACAAATAAATATGTCATATGGTTCTTCTTTCCCAGAAACCTCAATGATCCCTTTCCGTATTTCTTCGATTTGTCTCGCCTGTTCAGAATAGAGACTTTTCGCCAGACTATCAGAATTATTAATTGCCTTTTCAAAATCCAAATCATCTAATATGCTATTAAATGATGAACGATGGCATGTAGGAACTTTATCACCACTAACAGGATCATCTACATATTCTATACCATATTTACAGAGTAATAATCCCCAATACGCTTCTGCCTCTGTATCTGACTGTTCAATGATACTCTCATACACGCCTGCTGCCTTATCAAACTCGTTTGACATACGAAGGCGATTGGCACGATCATATAATTTCATCAACTTCTCGTCATCCACAGTTGGAATTGTCTGTTTCGAGCCGCAATACTCACATTCACAAACGCTTGTATCTTCTGTAATCTGGAGTTCTCCTCCACACATTTTGCATTTTAATGTCACAATAAGAATTCCTCACTTTCCAGATTCGTAATATTGTTCTATCCTTGATCAATTGAACTCAATTTCTTTTTTACAATATCAACAATTTGATTTTCTTCATATTTCCCCATTTTGAGAAAGAAAACGGTCTCATATACCAAAAAATCTTCAAAATTATCTATTGTTGTCTCTTCTTTTGAAAAAACTAATTTTTCAAATATCTCCTTCATTTTATTGAGAGGAAACAACTTACACTCTATTTTGTCGTTATCAAAATATAACCATTTGTTTCCTTTAACAAATTGGTCTATCAGTTTCGCTAGTTTATCATTTTCAACATCAAAAATTATATTTCTACCTCTTATCTCCTCATACCATCTTTTTATTTTTCTCTCATCTACCATTATTTTTTATCCTTTTCTATTATTCATACACCCTACTTACTCGTCGCACACAGATGATTTCTTTCAATCAATCTATTTTTTAACTTTGCGCACAGTATTGGAACATTGCTTACATCCCCTTCCAATACTGCGCTTTGCAGTTCCTCTAACTGCATCTTCATATCCTCTTCCATTTCCTTTGTCTGTTCGGATGATACCGGATCACTGTACTTGAATTCATCCGCTATATCCTGCAGTGTTTTCTTTGCATTTTCATCCTGACAGAGTCCTACCAGAGATGCAGACAACGATTGGAGTCTGCGCATATTGGTTACGTCTTTTTCCAGTTTTACATCCTGCCGTATGATCTCATCCCGCATAATATCTGCAGCGATGCATCCAACTAAAGCAAATGCCAACACGATAATATTCACAAGGACTGCCACCCACGGTAAAAGGAATTTTGCCGTTGCCATCTCCAGTATGCTAAATAACATTTGTGCACCCAGATAGATCACGCCAATGCGTGCGATCGGGAATCCATAAAACTTACTCTTTACATCCTCTCCCTGCGCAAAAGAAATTTTGAAAATTTATAATTGGAACGCAATCGCTATTATTCCAAATACATACCCAAGCCAAAATCCTGCCTTCTTCGAAAAAGGTACTGCAAATGCAATTACAGTAAACACTACAAATATAATTCCAAGAACGATGTATCCTCTCTGGTCTTTTTTGTTCATACCTATTCACCCCGTTTCTTTCCACAGTTATTACAGAAGTTACCTGTATTTCCTGTTTGTCCACATGTACAATCCCAGCTTGTTTCTGCTTCTGGCTTTTTTGCTCCACAATTACTGCAGAAGTTTCCTGTATTTCCTGTCTGCCCACATGTACAATCCCATGTGTCCGGTTGTTCTGCCTGCGGTTTCTTCGTCCCACAGTTACTACAAAAGTTTCCTGTATTCCCTGTCTGTCCGCATGTACAATCCCACGTTTTTCTTGATAAGGAAGCTGCCTGATTATCAGCATCTTCCTGTGTGGTTGTCTGATTGATTGCACCACTCTGCATCATGGATGGATTTGCAAAGCCCTGCATCATTCCTCCAATCTGTGGAGCAATCGCACTTGCCGCAGCCATACCAACACCCAAGCCAAGCATGTCTCCCAACACGCCACTTCCACCGCCAGCAGAAATCGCTGGTCCCATGTTGCCGATGCCTTCAGCATATGCTTTCTGAACATCCGCCTGAAATACATCCTTCTGTGAATAGCCTTTTGCCTTCATGATTTCAGCTTCCGTCAATCCTGCCATCCGTTGTGCCTGTGCTTCTGCCTGCGCTTCGATTACGCGGCGTTCTGCCTCTCTTTTTGCAATTTCAGTCTCTGTTGTCTGGCGCTGCAATTCTGCTTCTCGTCTCGCCGCCTCAATTGCAGCTTTGCTCTGCTCCTGTGCAGTCCGATACTGTGTTTCGCTCTGTGCCTGTGCGGTTTTCACAGTTGCTTCTGCCTGAATTACCCGTGTCTGAAGTGTGATTGTATGTAATTCCCGAATACGCTTGAAATTCGGATCGTCCTCTGGCAGAACTACACTGGTCACATAAAACTGTGGTATCGTCAAACCATATTCCTCAAATCCCGGAAG
>ERZ808270.1313-NODE-1313-length-11077-cov-3.070858_pt1 | contig 11077 bp, 18 predicted proteins | sample MGYA00521082_ERZ808270 | MGnify/ENA primary metagenome ERZ808270 (study PRJEB31516, sample SAMN03275594) | gut metagenome | biome: mammalia-associated habitat; material: feces | host: Papio cynocephalus | place: Kenya | collected 2012-07-27 ...
ATTTTGAGGTTGTCCCGTATAAAATCGTCGCGGCGGTGGTTTAAGTCCTCGTTTTTTGTGGAGGCTTGCACTTTCAAAATGCCGCGCACAACCGCTACGAGTTCGGCAAACTTGCTCATACTTTGGTTAAAGGTGTTTGCCGTTTTCAAAACGGGCATAAGCGCTCCGTTATCGGAGCCGAAAACGTCGTTATCTGCAAACATTGAGCCGATATGCACCAAGTCCGCATACGGGAAAATGTACGATTTTCCGTTATTAAAGCGGAATTTACAAAACAGCTCGCCCTCGTGGTCGAGTAAGGTAATCTCCTGGGCGTTGATATTATAAATTGCCTCGAGTCTGCCCGTCGCCTCATTCCATACGGGATATGCAAACGCGTTGTTATATAGCTTGTACTGCGCCGCCAGGCGGTAATAGAATTTATAAGCCGTTGTCGTCGGGTTAGGCTTAAACTGTAAAATGTTGTTGTATGTGCTGCTCTCTACGTCAAGCACCTTTCCGTCGCCGCGTCTAATGTGCCGCGGCTGTACCGTCGCCGCGCGGCGTGCGAAAGAATGGACGGCAGCTCGCACCATATTAACCTCCCAGGCGTTGCCCGAGAATGGTACAAAATTTGATTGATAGGAATTTAAGAGCTTGTATTCGGTGTAGCCGTCTGTTTTCTGCGGCTTTTTCCCGAATATAGCCTCGAAAAGCCCTCGTCTTTCTTTCATTGTGTCACCCCACGTTATACATATAGTCGTCAAAGTATTTGACGTAGATAACCCACGCGTTAAGCAGCGATACCGCGCCGTCTATGCGGCGTTTATCGGTTATCTTAACGGGTTGGATATTGTTTAAGCCGCTTTTCTTAACGGCGGTATTTGATAGGCACCAAAGCAAAATAGGGTTATTGTTGTAATTAACTATTTTGTCGGTAAGAGCCGCTCCCATTTCGCGCATAGGTTGGCTCCAAGTGAAAGCGCCTTGAGCTACGGGCTCCATAGTAAAGCCGTTGCTTTTCATTTCCTCCACCCAGTAGCCCGCGAGCGCGCGGTCATAGCCGACCTTGAAAGCGTCTATTTTATGCTCATCACGCATTTGCACGAACCACGCCGTTACGTCGGAAAAGTTTACGCGGCTGCCCTCGCATATCGTAAGCAAGCCCCGCTCCGCCCATATCCGATAGGGTGCCTCGTTTGTGTTTTTCTCCTCGAGGTGCTCGACGCGGGCTTGCGGTAAAAAATACTGCTGCAAAACGTAAACCGTTTTGTCGTTCGGCTTGCGTATAAGCAGCGTTGCCGCTGTAAGGTCGGTTGTAGCCGAGAGGTCGCAACCGCCGATAGCGTAGGTATTGTAAACGTCGTCAATAGCAAACGTCGCCGCGTTTTTAATCTGCTCGAATGAAAGCCATACGGCGCTTTCATTTTCGCGTATGTTAAAGTCCTTGCATAGAACGCCTGGCAAGTCTGCGGGCGAGTTTTTCGCCCTCTCAACGAAGTTAGCGAGCGTTTTATACTGCTTGATTTTCCCGAGCCCAGGATTAGCTTTAATCCACATTTGCGGATTAGTCCACTCGTCGCGGCTGTCGAGCTCGTAGAGTATCGGCAAAAAGGTATCGTCTTTTTTCTTACCGTCCGCAAGGTCTGCGGCAAGCTCGTACATATTGTCGAAAATGCACTCGCGCACGGTGCCCGCGGTCGTTATCATAACAACGAGAGGCTGACGGCGCGACGAGGTAGACTGTTTCATAACCTCGTATAAATTGCGGTCGCGGATTGCGTGCAGCTCGTCGATTATAACGGCGTGAGAGTTTAAGCCGTCCAGGGTGTTGGAGTCCGACGCGAGCGCCTCAAAGATAGAGGAGGTCGCGGGAAAATAAATATCATTTCTGCGCTTTTTGACAACTGCCCGCAGCTCGGGCGATTGCTTAACCATATTGACAGCCTCGGTCAATACCTTTTTTGCCTGGTCTTTTTTTGTCGCAACGGAGTATATCTCCGCCGCGCCCTCATAATCTGCAATGAGCATATAAAGGGCAATGCCCGAAAGCAAAGTAGACTTACCGTTTTTGCGTCCACATAAAAACATTGTTTCGCGGAAACGGCGGTAGCCCGTTTCTTTTTCGAGCCAACCGAAAAGCAGTTGTATATATGCTTTTTGGAATAACTCAAGCTCGAGAGGCGCGCCTATGGTGCCCTGGGACTGCTTGCAAAATGTTTCGATAAACAAAATAGGACGCTCGCCCGTTTCCTCGTCGAAATAATACGGCGAGTCGTCGGTATTTGCGTCCATTTCGGCAACGAGCCGCGAGTAAACAGCTCTAACCCGCTTACTCGTTACTATGTCGCCGCACTCTATGCGGCGGTAGTATTCTTTTACCCAATTCAACCCGATTTTGCCGCCCTGCTCGGTTTGGTTGCAAACATCATAAGCGCCTGTCCCGCTGCCTCTGCGTCGGCGTTCGGCAGTAGGTCGTTGAGCTGTTTTAAGGTGGCGTTGTAGTTCTTAACCATAGCGTTATACGGCTGCAATAACGGGTGCGCCCGCTCGATAGTGTAGGAGCCCTGCGGCATTTTAACTACGAGCCCGTCCTCGTTGATTTTTTCCTCCATATCCTCGAGAGAAACGAGCATATAGGCGGCTCTTTCCATTAGTTTTTTTGCAATTTCGAGCTTATCTTTCGGCAGATTTTTATACAATTTCTTAATTCTGTTCTGCTCTTTTTTCTGTCGCGCATATAATGTATCGTCCACGCTGTTTCTCCTTTCTTTCGTCTGTAAGGGTAGGGGGGTTATACACGCCTGGGGCGGTCATAAAAGAGACTCTGAGGCGGTTCATAGGAGGGCACCTCATTATTTTTTGACGGGGGGAGTATTTGCAGAAATATTTTTATTTTTTTCTGCCGCGTGTATCTCGATTGCTACAACATTGATTGCGTTGAGTATGAGTTTCGTCCCCTCTATTGTGTCAAGTATAACCGTTCCGTTTTCGAGAGCCTCCGCAAGCCGCTCCTGGAAGTCGTCCGTTGTCGCATAGACTGTAAACTCAAGAGCCGCAGCCATTGTATAAACTGTTAGCTCACAAATTTTATTCTCCATAGTATCGCCTCTTTTCTACGAGGTTTCCCTCGGAGTCAAACATAAGCCCGCTTGCTGTCGGTAGCTGCCCCTCGTGTTCTATGGCGTGACATTCACGGCATAGCAACTCGAGGTTATCCTCCGATAGTGTGATAGCGGGATTGTTTATATTCTGCGGCGTTAAATATATTTTGTGGTGGACTATTGCGCCCGCCTTGCCGCAGCGGACGCATAAGCCCATATCGCGCTTGTATATATATTCCCTGGTATCGCGCCAGGCTTTGCTCAAATAAAACGCCTTTGCGAAATCTTGCATATAACAGCGTCCCGCCCTCTCCGCCGTATAGTGAGTTATATTTGCTACCGATACAACGACAAAGCGAGCAGCTATAAGCCGCCCGCCTTACCGTCTATTTCTACGGTATCAGTTTAGCACGGCTTAAAGCAAGTTTCTATACGGCTTTATTTCGATTGCCTAAATTGAGCCCAGGGCAGATCCGCCGAAGTAAAGCAAAGCAAACTCCGCTACGGCGCGGTTACGGAGGTCGTAAACGGTGCTTAACGACTGTATGTATAACTCCTCCATAACTGCCTCTTTCGGCTTTTTTTCGAGATACCACAAAACGACGAGCTTTTTATACTCGTCTTTCAGCTGGTCGATAATGCCCTTAATCTCTGCGAGCTTGCGCTGCGTTTCCGCAATATTGCGTGAGCACTCGGTAAGCTCCAAAAGCTCGTTAAGAGTGTCGCTTACGTAATGCGAGTCCGTAAACGGTTTGCCGTAATCAATCGCGCCAGGCTCCCGAGGAGCTCCGCTTTCTATGAGCCTATCGCGCCTATGCTGTAAATTCTCCAATGCTCGCTCGAGAGTAGGGACAGAGGAGAGCACTTGCTCCGCCGCCTTAAAGTAATTCATAGTTTTACCTCCGTTAAAAAGTTACGCATATATTCAGCACCGCCGCCGCGAGCCAGTATACGCCCTTTTTGTAGTCCTTGCCGATAAAGCACATAATAGCCGCTCCCACGTCAAGCGCTATAAGGACGGCGGGAAAGATATACATTGACATTTTCTTTTTCTCCTCTCGTTTTTGCGTCATAGTTTCCCTCGCTTTCTGCTCCGTTTCGGAGCGGGCTTTTTATACATACGGACGGTTATATAATAGCCGCCGTTGATTTCGTTGTAATACGGCTTGCAGTCTGCCAGGGCGTAGCCCTCATAAAGACGCTCAAGCTCTGCGCGGTTGTCGTTGCCGCTGTTTCCAAACTCGCGTATTTTGTACTGCGGTATTCTGCCGTCGCGTTCGGACGTTTTCGGCTGTTCAAGGTTGCGGCTTGCGCTCCAACGCTTGCCGAGTATCGGGCTTTTTACGAGATATACCGCAATGCCCGTTATACCAAACTCGTCAAACTGTAACGGCTTTGCCGTTGTATAACCTTTGCCCCATATTTCCGCAAGGGTGTTTATATCAACGCCGCCGCTCATAACAATATGGTGGTGCAGCCGCCCGTTTTCTTTTCCTACCTCGGTAACGGCAACGTATTTAAGCTCGGGCAAATTATGCCTTGCACGGTAACGCTTAACGCGACGGAGGAAATTTTGCATTTGCCGTTGTGCGTTCTCGGGCGTTTCGGGGTAATTCTCGTCGCTATATGTTAAATCAAAGCGTATATCGCGCTTTGTAAAATTCGTGTTCAGTAGGCGCGTGAGTTTTCTTTCGGCGTTACGTTGGTTTAATCGCTGCTGCGTTTCTGTTGTCGGTTTTCTTTTCTTGCTGCGCCCGCGCTGATATTCAAAAACGGGGAAAATATCGACTTCCAAAAACTCGCCGCATTTATGTATTTTTTCTCTGTATAGACAGCGCATAGTTTTACCTCCGTTGTTTCCTTTTGGGGCTCTGCCCCAAGCCCCGAGGTTTAACGCTTTAGTTTTCCATAAGGGAATTTGTCGAGCGAGCATTTGCCGCTGACGACCTTTGAATTAACAAAATTGCGCTAACCTCAAAAGGTAATTGCATTTCAAAGCCAATAAAGGGGGAGAGAGGAGCAAGAGAGCGGCGGGACGGAGCCCGCCTTAAAGAGAGAGGCACCTCCTCTCTCCCCCTACTCTCCGCATTATTGAAAGCGTGGAAAACTCTACGAGTTTACACACCCTTTCAACAACGCTACGAGCACCCCCTCACTCCTCCGCCTCTCTCCACACTCACAAAGAGAATATTTATTTTTTGAGGGAGGACGGTTTTTATTTCCTCGGGGTGCCTTGTGCTCTGTTTTGGTCGTTAAGTTATTATCCATTACGAGCCCGAAATAGAGCCGCTCGCTCCGTGCTTAACTATTGACTTTTCGCTGCCGTTGTGCTATACTTATATATGTAGTTAATCGGTAGCACAAAGGCGCTACGGGGCTTATCAAGTTTGCGGCTTGATAAGCCCTTTTTATTTACTTCAAATATTGCCAACTCTGCGGAGCGCGTGTTAAGCCGAAGTCCGAGAGCGGGCGAGGTTTCGGGAAGCGTATAGGGTTGCTCACTACATAGGCGCAAATGTCTTCGCCGCCCGCGTACTCTGTAAGCTGCTTTTCGGTTAAACACGCCGTATATGCTATCCGATTTCTTGCTGCCGCCTCCTCGGGCGTGTTGCTTTTGTAGAGGGCTGCACCGAAAGCGTTTGTTTTGATAATCGCCTTGCATATATAAAAGCCGATAACCGCTCCTGCGCCAGGGTGTAGCGTATTGTCTGCACCTCTGTATGAGTGTTTGGTTTCATATAGATATATAATGTATGGGAAATTTCCGCTTTTCGGGGCGGTCTTTCTTATTTCATAGCCTTTTACGCCATTAAGGATATTTTCGCCGTGCTCGTGGTGGATTGACTGAATTATTTTATTGTTCATTGCTGCCACTCCTCGTTGTGAAAGAATTGCTTTTGTAATTTTTCTTGTACGGTATCGCAATAAGATTTATTTATGTCTATACCTATATAATGTCTTTCTGTATTTGCTGCTGCAAATATGGTAGAGCCGCTCCCTATACAATTATCTAAAACTGTGTCGCCTGGGTTTGTATAGGTTTTTATAAGGTTTTCTAACAATGTAACAGGCTTTTGCGTAGGGTGCACACATACGCTCGGGTGTGGTTTCTTAAATCTTAAAATGCTTGTGGGGTATTTGTCCCTGCAGCCTTTTCTATCGTCGCTTGCGTCCGCAAACTCGCCATAATTATTATTTTTGCGTTTGTTTTTTAGAGCGCCTCGGCTATGTAAAGGGTTTCCCTTTGTGAATTGCGGATTATAAGTAGGCAGTTTTTTAAAATACTGCTATTTGCTCGTGCTGTCTTAACGGCATTTTTTTGGCGTTCAAAAAGCCGCTGATTAGTTCTTTATCCCATACAAGGTCGTACCTAAACATTTTCCTGTTGCTGTTTACAAGGTCAATAAAAAATAATCCTTGTCCGAAAAGAAGTATTGCGCCTCTGTCTTTTATAATTCGGTTGTACTGCTGCCATAAATCTGCAAAAGGTATAACAATGTCGGCTTTGTTTTGTGTAACCCCGTATGGTAAATCGCATAATATAAGGTCAACGCTTTTCGACGGGAGTTGTGCCATTACCTTTATGCAATCTCCGTTAATTATGCAATCTTTCATTTTTGGTTATTGCTCCTCTCTGCGGCAAATTTATCCGCCTGGGCGAGCACCCGCTGCGAGGCGGTCGTTTCGTATACTCCTTTATCCCAAAGTACCGAGGCTCCATATTCGCCCATTTTGTACGCCATAACAACCTTTGAGCTGTCGTTGTACTTTTCAAAAAGCCCGCGGAGGATATATAAACCCGCTCGGATATTCTCGTAAGGGTTGAGCATATCGGTAACGCCGAGTTCCTCTTTGAGCCAATCGTTATTACATTCCCTTATTTGCATTAAGCCGAAATCGTGCCCGTCCTGGCTTACCGCGTCGGCATTAAACGAGGACTCGGAGAGCATAAGCGACATAGTAAAGTCAAAGTCGATATAATAGGCGCGGCACATATAATATGTAAACTCTTGCAGCTCCTCCGAGAGCTCGCAATCGAGAGGGGTAAAACCTGCTGCGTCTTGTATGAGCATAAGCTCGCCGTTTTCTGTTACGCTTTTGCCGTCGCGTGTGCCGTAGGGCGGTTGCTCTTTTGCGTCATTTCCGCCGAGGGCTTGTACTCCTCCGACAATGAGCCCTCCTGCAATTCCTCCTACGAGGAATACACATATAATAAAGGTAATAAATTGCCGCTTGCATTTTCCGCGAGCGGCTCTTTTGCTGTCGCTCGGAGCCGAGCTTGTCCTGTGCTGTCTGTTTCCGTTTGCCGAAGTCATAGCAAAGCCTCCTATTTCTTTTTATTTATAAATGTGAGCAAAACCAGGGTAGCGCAGATAATCGCCGTTATAATAATTGCGTTCATTGTTTAACCTCGCTTTCTGCGATTTTTGCCCGCTCGGGGCTTATGATTGAAATACTGTGCCCGCAATAGTCCGTAACCTCGGCGGAAATGTCAAGTTTCCCGTTGCGGTATCGGTAAATGATAGCCGAAACGCACTTATATACAATTCCGCCGCTTTCTACGGGGCACCCGCTGACGAGAGCGTTTTTTAATTCCTCGTTTGTCATACCGCCTCGCTCCTTATCATTTATAAATAGCCGCGATTTCGTTTCTTTGCCTCGTGCTGACCTTTTATTTCGTCCATTGCGTATTTTAGGTCTATTGCGTTAATATGACATTTCCAACTATCGCAACCGTATTTACGGAAAATACAATTTTGACAGCCGTTTTGCTCTTTACAGAACCGTACTATTGTTTCCGCGCATTCTATTGCTTTTTTGCCGCTGACCATTTGTTTTTCCCCTTTCTCGCCTCTATCGAGGCGGATTATTCAAAGATTTTAGGATTGAACAGACAAGCGGGGGCAACGCCGTAACCGTTGTACGCAATGCTGTAGCTCAACGTACCGTCCGAGTGGACAACTCGCGCGTAGTTCGCGTAGGACGGGTTGCAAGTCCAGGGAGTAAGCGTCCACCACCAATTATTAAAGCGCGGCACGGACTCTCTGTATTTGCGGTAAAGGTCGCACGAGAGGAGGAAAACATAATCCTCGGCGGTGCCGTAGTCTTTCATACCGTCGTCGGAGGTCAAGTCCGATACAAACTGGAGGAGGTAGGTCGCCGCGGTTGAATTGTTCGAGGTATTCTCCGTTAAGGTGTTTACGGAGCGAGGAAGTGCGCCAGTCGTTTTTATTGCTTTCGTCGAGCGGCATTTCGTCCTCGAGTAATTCCGAGACAATGGCAAGTACGCCGCCCTGCTCCTCTCCGAGAGCGGTAAACTTAATGCCGTTATACTCGAATTGCTCGCCAGGTTTCGGGAATTTGATTTTATCTTTTTCCGCTCCCGCTGCGGAGTCGTCCTCGGTGTAGTCCTCCTCGATTTCCTCGGGCGTAAATATCCCGCCGAAAGCAAGAGTTAAAATTGCATTTGCTCTCTTTTGGTTGTCCTCTGCGTTTGTGTCGGTGGCTATATCGTCGCAAAGTGACTCAATAGCGCGTAAAATATTGTCGTTCATAACTTTTACTCCTTATCGTTATTAAAATCGGGGCTGCAATAGCCGAAATATTTACACCATAAGCAGCAGCGCTTACAGCTTTTGCCTCTCGTAGTCCATAGCTTAAAGCGGGAGTGAATGTCCCGCAGCTTTGCGGCGGCTGCTTGTTTGATTATGTAGCAGCATTGCCGCCCTGCCGATATACGCGAGTAGCCGAGGCGCTCCCTCTCGTGTAATTCTTTACGCCTATATTCCCGCACAGTTTGCCTCCTAAAACTTGTAGGCATTAACGAGCCGCTCGAGTTCCTCAAACAGAGGGGCGATAACACGCTTGTTTTGCCTTGCGTTTATAAGCTGCTTACCGAGAGCGTAAAAGGCGGCGAGCTCGCGCTCGGTGTCCTTTGCTTGCTCTACGAGCTTTCGGGCGCTTTTTACTTCCTGGCGCGCCGCTCTCATTTCGTCGTATTCTTTTGCCGTGAGCTGCACGCTTGCCGTAACGCCTTTAGGCTTGCCTCCGCCGCGGAGGACAAATAAGCGGTTGCGGGCTGCGTCCTGGGAGCGGTTAAGCTCGTCCGAGAGTTCGGCAATGGTTTTCCGTTCCTTTTGGTAGCCGTTCAGTAACAGCTCGTCCTCCTCTGGAGTCCAAGCTCCCGATTTAATAGCTCTCTCGGGTGTAAATTCGTGTCCGCATTGCGGGCACTTAACAGCCTTGCACATCTCCTACACCTCCTCGTCGGTTTCGTCCGTATTTTGTGCGGTATCGTAATTCTCGGCAAGAAAACGTCCACAATAAGGGCAATTACAAATATGTGTATACGGGTGCTTTTGCCCGTTGTCGTCCCGTATCATAAGAGGCGTACCGCCTTTGTGATTTCTGCAAATTTGGCAGGGCTGTTTATTTGGCTTTATATTCATACCATTTTACCTCCCTCAATTTGCTTTAATGGCTGTTCGTCCGATAGCCCTTTCATCATAAGCTCGAGCTTTAACAATTCCTCGGGAGAAAGCTCCGCTCCGCTTTCTCCGTCTTTGAGATTTCCAAAAATTCGGTGCTTTTGGAAAAACGCTTGTAGCAAAGCCTCTTTTTCTTTTTCCAAAAGCCTTACATAAAAGCTAAACAAAAACTCTATCTCTGCCTTTTGAGCAGCGGTGCAGCGCACGCGTAGGCGAGTACGGCAAGCTCTGCCGCTATGGTTATATTGCAAGTGGTTGAACGCGTTTTTATCGTCCGTAACTTTATATGCGGTCTGCATTAAAATACGGTCTTGTTCTTTGCCGTGATACCCGAGGTCGTACTCTTGTATAACCTCGTCGTCGAGGTCGTCAAGCGTCATAGCATACTTTTTAAGTAATTTATCGAGTATAGCCTGGGCTTGCTCTTTTTCTCCGCCAACGCCGCGCAAGGCGAGGGCGTAAAGTTTTTTGAGGCGTTCTTTTTGCTCTGTCATTCTTGCGCCTCCTCTATGTAGTCGAGTGCCTCCTCAAGAGAGGACACGGCAGAGTCGAGAGCGTCTACCGCCGCCTCTGCTTTTTCGTAGCGTTCCGAGCTTTGGAGGTTTTCGGGCATATTGTCCTTGTATTCCTCCTCCTCGTCGTGCAACATCTCGAGGCGGTCTTTAGCCTCGGAGATAATGTCGTAGAGTTCCTGCAATTCTTTTCTGCGTACCTTGTTCATAACAAAATCACTCCGTTTTTATTATTTATTTGCCGTAGCTTTTCGATTTCCTCGGCGGCGGAAATTTTCGTTTAAGGTTTTTTGCCCGAGTTCTGCGCTATAAGCCATACGCCCGTTTTTGTCAAGCTTGCCCGTTTCGCCGCGCTTTAGCTCTCTATATACGGTAACGTGATTTACGCCGAGGCGAGCGGCTATGTCGTTAATTTCGGCGTTTGCTGCGTACATAGTTTCAAGCTCTTTTCTTTGGTCGTAGCTCATATAGCGGATATTCATTGTTGCGCTCCTCCTTTGTTTTATTTGTGAGTTCAACGGGAGCGGGGAGCTCCCCGCTCCCGTTGTCCCCTTATGCTAAAATCCTATAACGCGCTCGAGTTGCACCTCTGCATTGCTCTATCCTCGCCATAGGCAAAAGCCAAAATAAATAAAAAAATAAATTGCATTTGGTCGTTGCGACCTCTTGCAATTTATTGTAGAACATTTTATTTTTGCAAAAATAGCAATTTAATACTTGACAAGCACGCAAAGTATTGATATAATATTAAAGCTGTCCGAATGATTCATTAGCTCAGTTGGCAGAGCACTTGACTTTTAATCAAGGTGTCCGGGGTTCGAATCCCCGATGGATCACCAAAAATCGGCAAGTATCTAACGGTACTTGCCGATTTTTATTTCTTAAGAAAGCTGCTTAAAAAATCAAAATGCTCACAACCCCGCCTAAACGGCGGGGTTATGAGCGTGTCGAAAAAGTCGACACGCTCTTGGACGGGAATGCCGCTCGCTCGAAA
>ERZ808270.1314-NODE-1314-length-11062-cov-4.156355_pt1 | contig 11062 bp, 7 predicted proteins | sample MGYA00521082_ERZ808270 | MGnify/ENA primary metagenome ERZ808270 (study PRJEB31516, sample SAMN03275594) | gut metagenome | biome: mammalia-associated habitat; material: feces | host: Papio cynocephalus | place: Kenya | collected 2012-07-27 ...
TATTTGAAACGTCCAACGATTATCGTTTTTTCTTTGCGTCATCATGGGTTCGCCTCTACGCTCGAGTTTGTCTTGCCCTGCCCCCATTGACATCCGTCCATGTATCCGCGGCGGCGATTGGAATCAATGGAATGCAAGTGCTTTTGTATTTTTCGGACTACCATTTTTTTCACTTATCATTTCCAATATCTCAAATATTGTCACCTTTGTTTTTCCATAGTTTTCAATGTTTAGCATATCATCAACATTAATATTGTCAAGCATTGCTACAAATGACAATATTGATTGTAGCTTAATATCGTTAAATACCAGTTCACGGTTTTTCTTATAATCCTCTCCTAAAACAATAGGCTTTCTTTTCTCGTCATATTCAAAGACGCAGTTGCCTACAGCTGCTGTCGCCTTTCCTCTTTTCTTGACGAATGGATATATCTTAAAGGCTTTTTCTGTTCCTCTCACAAGGTAATAGTCGCATAAAGAAAACTCCTTGACCGTTGGTTTCAGCGCCATGCTTTTTGCTTTTGTTGATTGTTGCATAGCTTTTTTTGCGCCGCGTACAACTAACATTTGCTCATCAGCTTCATCGAACTTGGTCTCGTCAATTTCAAAATCCGTAAATCCCGTTGTGTTACTATCGCAGGTGTCTCGTCCTTTATGTTCCACGTCATCATGACCATTAAAATGATACTGCCACATTCTGTTTGCATCCGGCAGTCCGAAATAGTTGTAAAGACCAACGTTGTCTATGATTATTGTCTTCTCCTTACCTTCTACAATTCGCAATCCACGCCCTACTTGCTGAATATACAGCGCCAATGATTTTGTAGGCCGTGCCAGTTGGATGAAGCTCACGCTCGGACAGTCAAATCCTTCAGTGAATATATCCACATTCACAAGCACTTGCATGCTTCCTTCTTTAAAGGCGTGTATAAGGTCTTGCCGTACTTCTTTCGGTGTGTCACAATCTATTGCTACCGCACTAACTCCATGACTGCTATATAGCTCTGCTATCTTGGCAGCATGTCGCTTGTTTATTGCGTAGATTATTCCTTGCTTTCCTTTGGCAAACTTCTCATACGACTCATATAGTTTTGAGCGTATTCGCTGATTGTTAAAGGTGTTGTCCAAATCTGAATTCAAGAAATCTCCTGTTGAAGACACTTCTGAGTTGTTTACCAGACGTTGGACTTCTGATTCAGGCTTTATTGATACATAATCGAAATCAGACAACAGGCCATTGTTGATAAACCACGATATTTGCGGTGATACTATCAAATGTTGATAAAGCGAAAGAAATGATTCATGATTCAATCTCCATGGAGTGGCTGTCACGCCAAGTTTTTTCGCTTCGGGAAACATCTTGAATAATTTGATGTATGTATCTGCAAGCGAGTGATGTGCTTCATCTACTATTATATAGTCAAATTTCTGTCTGTTTACATTGTTGTAGTTCTTTTCAGTAAGCAATGACATGATACTTCCCACCTGCACTCGCTTCCACAAGTGTTGTTCTCTTGTGCCTTGTATAAATCCATGAGCTATACCAAACCTTGAAAGCGTTGATGATATTTGGTCAAGCAATTCGGTTCTGTGGGCCACTACCAAAATGTTTATCTCTTTGTGTATGTTTTTGTAATGGCGCAATAAATCATTTATCAATGATGTAAACAGATATGTCTTGCCAGTTCCTGTTGGCATCTGCAACATCACCGAATCATACTTATCCCATGCTTCAAATATTTTTCTCTTGGCTTCTATTTGATGAGGTCTAAGGTTTGTATTGTCTTGGACTATATTGGAGTATTCCATTAGTGTACATTTTAATAGTATAATCCATAGAAATCAGCTCGCCCGGTTGCATCTTCGTCCTGTATATATGTATCCATTCTTCGCCAAGCGAGTGGTATTCTCCAAGTCTGACGCGCAAAGCTGCCCTCCCGTTGTTGTCGGCTATTGCTATTCTCTGCACGTCATAATATCCGTCTATCCGTCCGCCTACCATTGGCAGGAGATATTTAATCCCCATAAGGTTGATTGCCGGAATCTTCTCCATAACATAAGTTTTGCCCCTATGTTCGGCAAATGCTTTGAATATGTCATCTGTTATGCGCACAAGGCAGGTGAGGACATTTTTCTCGGATGATGTTGCCGGAACAGCGGCCACTTGTCTTATTGGTGGCAAGACATCCTCTGGTTTCTCTCCGAGGTTGCATCGGCGCACGATAAAATCTCTTTCAAGTTGGTCGAGTAATTTCTTGTTTTGCTCTTCGTCTTTCTTGTCAAGAGCCAACGAAATCACTTCCTTGTCGGCAAATGGTGTGTATATTTTACCCAACACTTGCTTGAAATGGGTCATTATATATTCTTTGCTGTCCACATTGGGGCGAGCTTTCATTGCATAAAAGTCGAAGTCCTTTTGCAGCCAGTCTTGTATCTCGCCACGAAACTTCTCTCTGATCCGCTTCTTCCAGTCTCTCTTTTCACCCTCACGGTTCCGTCCATACATGGAAAGCACAAACAGAAAGTTCACGTCATAGTGGAACAGCAATAGGGTGTCACGGTCATAAAGACGGTTCTTGAACTGCTTAGACATATAGCGGTTGTTCTTCCTATCCGTTTCCTTGATTCCGTCTTTGTCGTAGCGGAATTGCTCGTCCATTGTGGCGGAGATGAAAAAGTTGGGTATAATGTTATATCCCTCCGTTTCTTCGTCACGTAGCTTTACGCCACTGGTCGTTTCTTTTCCGTTATTGAAGATGTCCAAGTTCCATTGTATCACATTCCTGGCATAGGTGTACTGCTTGTAAACGCTTTCCTTGCCAAGCTCGTTTCCCATCTTGTAATACTTCGAGTCACCAATGTAGTAGGTGTTGCCGGTCCCTCCCTCTATCAGGCTCTTTGCCGTATAGAGATGGTCTACAATCTTGCCGTCATCCTGCCTTTTCTCCATTCCGTCCGGCAACGGATTGTCACCGATAAGCACATCTATGATGGCTTCAAACACTATATGGAAACTCTTTACCAGCAAGTATTCCTTTTGTTCTGTATTGACAAACACTTGGCGCGACTCGTCAAAGAATGCGTAGCAGAGTTGCCAGAGTTGCAACGCCTTGTCTGAAAAATACTTGTATTTGATTTGCTGCAACCTTGTTCTGCCATAGCCTTTTTTGTATTTCTCAAACTGCTTTCCTTGTATCAAGTCGAAGTTGCAGTTGATATCCTTTGGGAATCCGTAGGTATCGCTGATGTAGTTAAGAATGGAGAAGAAGATAATCAATAGCTCCTCGTCAAAGTTTATCGTCCGTTTCTTGTTCACGGGATTCAAGTAAACTGCGCTACCATCCTGCACAATTGCTGTTGTTGTGCCTATGGTGCGTGTCCAGTTTATCTTGTTATATCCTGCATGGAGGTTTTTCAGCACAAAGAAGAAGAAACTTCGGTTGTCTTTGTTGAACTGTATCAGTGCCAGCAATATGTCAAGAAACGTGTTGCTCTGTCTCCTGCTGCCACGCCCTGCCTGGGCTATCTTCTTTTGGTAGACGATAGTTGTGTCATTGGTCTTGTCGTTCTTGTACACCACTATCGCCCTGTATATCCATACAGCAAATCCATACAAAAAGTCACGTTCTTCTTTTGACAGTTTTTCCTGACCTTCGGGCTTCACGATGCTTTCTGGAGCATACTTGCCAAAAGCGAGTTCTTTTCCTTCCACATCACGGAGCAGTACTTTCGGAAGAATAAACACGCAGTCGCCCAGTGAGACATTATAGAAATATCCCACATAATGCACCGACACCTTGCCCTCCACGTTCTCCAAGGCGTCCATGCCTTGCAGCACGTCGCGCACGTCGGCCACATCATACTGGTATTCTTCTATCAGTATACGCATTATTTCTCCTCTTCGTTCGCTTCTTTCTTCTCCGGTTCCTCTGGGTCACTTATAGGAGAAAGTTCAAGATTGCTCAAAAATCTTTCCACCTTTTCCTCGTTCACCCTTGTCTTGCCGTTCTCCGTGATATAGAACTTGTCGAACGACAACTTGCCGTCTTCCTCGTCTTTGAAAGCATCGCCTTCAAACTCGCTGTCCTTGAACACGTCGTTCCAAAGATAGAACACCACCTTGCTGACAAATTTCTCCGCACTGATGATACCGTTCTCTGCCTTGCAGAAGAAATAGCCGAGTTTCTTGTCTTCTGAAAAAGTGGCTTCGTATATGCGCTTGTTGATTTCCACAAGAAACTCCCACCAGTCGTACTCCACGCCGTTCACTTCTATTTCCCATTTTTTCTCGGCATCGCTTATTGGCACATACGTCCAATCCCAACGACGTTTGAAAGCGGAGTCTATCGGGAACAGACTTTGGTCGCTTGTGTTCATCGTCGCCCAAATATACAGGTTGCTCGGCAACAACAGTATCTCGCCGTTCAACACCTGCGAGACGATGTCATCCTCATTCTTGAACAGGGCGTTTATTTCATTCTCTTGCGGAATAGTTATGCCATCGAACGCCTTTTGCAGCTGTTTCTGCATATCGGCATCTGCCTTGATGGGATATTCGGAGAATCCGTGCTCGTCACGATCAAGCAGCTGGAACAGGTCGCCAAAAATCTGGGCACAGTTGCCTCTGTTGATTTCCTCAATAATAAGATATTCGTCCTTGGGGCTCTCACCAACTGCAAGTTGATTGAATTTCTGCCATGCCTCGATGTATGCTTGCAGGAAAGCCTGACTGACAAACTCGTAAACGATTTTCTCTTCTGTCACAGGCTTACCGTCAGCCCCTTCCACTGGCACGGCTTTCGTTCCTATGACAGTTGTCACAGGCACGGTCTTCGTAGTTGGCTTATATGCTCCCACAAAAGTTGAGTAGTCGCTATCTGGATGAAACGTCGTGCGCACGACGTCCTCACCGCTCGTCTGCTCCTTTATGGTGTGGCTCTTGCCAGTACCGGGAGCACCGTAGAAGATTTGCTGAAGAGAAGACACCTCATGTGCATTAACAAATTCTTCTTTTATATATTTAGAACTGGAATCTGCCTCAAAATTATCCAAATCACTAAATCCGATGAGCCAAAATGCTGCATATTCTCCCTGCTTATTTTTATACAAAGCAACCTTATATGCTGATTTAGGCAGCAACAATTGACGTATAATTTTAAAGAAAGCCCCATTGTTATCAAATTGTTTGAAATATGGGCGCAGTTTATTTGATCCAGTAGAGAGCTTGAAATATGAATTTGTTGATAACATTCCATTCTCTGAATTTTCCAAATTCATTTCCAATAATATGTTTTTTATTGTGTTTGTAAAATCCTTATTTTTTAATTGATAATACTTACACAAATATCCCAGCATGCTTAGGATATTACTTTTCAGAAAATAATGCTTTACTAAAACTGCTTTAACAGAAGTGTCCTCTCCTCGTTTTACCGCATTGTAATAAGAGGCAAATTCCTTTTGTAGTATTGAATCTGCTGCTCCAAGGAACACATGAACAGTTCCATTGCCAGAACCAGCCTTCCTCTCTGGAAGCAATATCTCATCTTTAACATCTTCCCAATTGAGGAAGATGTCACAAACGAATTGGTCGTATCCAACCTCATTCATTTTATTATTATACATTTGTTCCATATTTTGTAATATCAATTTGTTTCAGTAAAGCCATTAAGACATCAACGACTATACTATTTCCTGCTTGTTTATACGTTTCTGTGTCTGAGACAACGATTTTAAAAGAATCGTCAAACCCCATAAGCCTTAGACATTCACGAGGAGTCAGCTTTCTAAATCGACCCTCATTAGGGTTTATCTCATTTTTAGAAACATTCATCATTATTTCTTTTGAGCCATCACGTTCTACTATAGCATATTTTTCAGGCTCTTTTAAATTGTAATAAGTTTCTTCAAAATCTGACACAACAAACAAATTTTCATCATTTACAGGTGTCCTATTATCGGTCACTATTTTAGGGTGAAAGATAAAATCACCATGCCAATTGAACTGTTGATTCCTTTTTTGGCATAGGATGACATCTCCGTTTATCTGTGTATAACTTTTTTGATAGTTAATTGTCCTTGTAATAAAATGAACGCCTTTTTGCTTCAACAGATACTTTTTGTCAAATTCCTTTTGAAGATAATCATAGGCTGTTTTTTGTAAAGGTATTGGTGCTGGATACTTGAATTTTGTCTCTTTTCTAAAGCCTATGCAATATATCCTTTCCCTGCTTTGGGGAACTCCATAATTGCGGGCATTAAGAACTTGATAATAGACATCATATCCGCAATCATTTTCAAAGGTTTCTTTTATGACTTTCCATGTATTACCTTTGTCATGACTTAGCATTCCTTTTACATTCTCAAAGATGAATACTTTTGGCTGACATTCAATAACAATACGGGCGAACTCCCTAAACAAAGTTCCTCTTGTATCTTCAAATCCTCCATGTTTTCCTCTTAACGAAAATGCCTGGCATGGTGCTCCACCAACAAAAATATCCACTTTTCCTTTATACGGTGTTGCGTCCATATTATGAACATCGGTATGCCATTGATTTTCTTTTATTGAGTAGTTAGCAAAATATGCTTTCTTGCAATTTACATCTATATCACCAGCAAACTGAATATCACATTTTAATCCTAATCTATGAAAAGAATGCTCTATGGCACCTATTCCACTAAATGAAGTAGCTAAGCGAATAGTTCTCTCTGGATGAGAGAACTCTAATTGTCGCCAATCTTGTTTGGTGTCTATATTCGCCTTGGTGTTTTGTATATCTTCAAATTTATTTTTCATTGTCTACTCCATATTTAGTGATATCCATCTGCTTTAACAAAGCAATTAAGACATCCACTACTATACTATTACCTGCTTCCATGTATGCAGATGTATTGCTTACAACTATTTTAAAATCATCTTTAAAACCCATCAAACGAAAGCATTCTCGCGGAGTCAATTTTCTTAATCCATTAATTCCTTTGGATTTATTGTAAGTGACATAATTGTCAACTCCGGCCCTGTGCATTTTATGCATGGACTGGAGTAAAGGGCGAGCAATGTCCAAATCCGTCTTTATTGGGGTTCTAAAAGATTTTGTACCAGAGCTTAGTACATACTTAGAAACTTTTTCTGACAGATAGTATTTGTCGTCAACTTCTCTGACTGGGAAAATGAAATCATTGAATTGCTCAAGATCCACCCCTGCTGCCAATCTCCTTTGGTGTTCTATATTAGGAGAGAGTATTTTTTCTTTTCTCACACCATCATAATATGGACTTTCTGAATAATCTTCAAGAAAATCATACATCTTGTATTTTAATGGGATAGGAGCAGGAAATTTGAAATTTGTTGATTTTCTAAACCCTACACAGTAAAGACGCTCACGAGTTTGTGGAATACCATAATCTCGCGCATTTAACAATTGAAAATGGATATCATAACCACAGTAGTCACGAAATGTGTTATAAATTACTTCCCACGTTCTTCCTTTATCATGTTTAAAAAGTCCTTGTACATTTTCAAATATAAAGACTTTCGGCTTACATTCCTTAACAACACGAGCAAATTCTCTAAAAAGAGTACCTCTTGTATCTTCAAATCCTAATTGTTCTCCAACAATCGAAAAAGCTTGGCATGGCGCGCCTCCGACAAACAAATCCACTTTTCCTTTAAATGCTTTTGCATTGAAATTATGAATGTCGGTATGCCATTGTTTCTCTTTTATATCATAGTTAGCAAAATATGTTTTTTTGCAATTAGCATCGATGTCTCCTGCAAACACAATTTCAGCTTTTAATCCGAGCCTTTTAAATGCATATTCTATGGCTCCTATGCCGCTAAAAGAAGTTGCAATACGAATGACACGATTTGGGTAAGTAAATTTTCTAATTACCCAACTTTTACCTTTAATGTCAATATTATCTTGTGTATTTTGTATTTCTCTATGGTTGCCCATTACAGAGTCTAATTCATTAATGTACTTAAAAACAAATGATTTCTGGATTATCCTTGATATCCTAATTCCTTTGCCTTTTCAACAATTTTCAAGGCAAACTGTGCTTGTTTTAATGTTTTTATAGGACGATTTCGTGACCGCATCACACCAAAATTGAACGCAGCTTTCCGTTCTAATGGCGTAAGCAAATCTCTTGTCTTTGCCCAATTTGCTAACCCAAACCAATAGTTAGGTTCAATGGATTCTGCTTCTTGGATGCGATTTTGTTGGGCTTCATTCAGATATGTACCATCGTCATTAGTTTCAACTTGCATTAGTTCTTCACCGAACTTGTCATAATCACCAAGCTTTAATTTCAAGCGATTCCAACATTCAGGTTTCTTGCTCCATTCTCCAACATTGGATGATTGACTTCCTGTTGAATTGTTACTTGTTAGATGAGTCCATACTACAGGAATCAACTCCTCAATCTTGTCAACGACCTCCTGCTGCACCTTTTGATGCTCCCATATATAAGTTAAGTCAAGACTCTTGTTGGAAAGGAACGATATTGAAGCCATCAAATAAGTGTTCATGTTAGCTTTATAGCCTCCAAGTTTTTTTGACTTTACAATCGAGTCTATTGTATTAAACAATATTCCTTTACCGACAATGTGCTTGAAATAATTAGCTGAAACCATTGGTCGCTCTCTCTTTATGTCTGCAACAAAAAGAGCATAGTTTTTCTCTGCACCACGACACACATTGTATGGCTGGAGATTCCAAGACGCTTCATATTTTGCAATATCCGTCTTGGTAATCTTTTGATTCTTCGGATATTCCATCTTAAACGACTTCTCATTATATCCGCTCAACTGTGCCAATTGATCGAGGTATTGGCCACGAGTACGCTCAAAGTACCACTTACAATAAGGTTTGCTATTTCCATTTGGCACCCATTCAGAACGACTGAACTTCTCCAAGTCAATAAGATATGGTTCATTTGCAGAGAAGTCCGAATTTTTGATTGAGGTCTGACTGTTGGCTGTCGTAGATATTGCTTTTACTATTGTGTCACAGTTCTCCATATCGCGAATAACGCTGACCTTCATAGGTACAAACACTTTTGACAAATCCACATCACGGTCGTTCATAGAGGCGGCAATGGAAGCCGTTGTCTGACCACCATTCACAATCTGCCAATCATACAGGCGTGTTATATAGAGTCCACCGTCCTCTTCCTTTACATCTATTTCACTGGCTGTTGTAGATATACCATTGTTATAGGAAAAGAACATATCTGGTTCTTCGCGCAGCGTCTTGCGTATGCCCTTGTTTACCTTTCCTTTGAACTGCAAGAATGTACGCACGTTCTTCTCCAACAATACTTGCTGATATTTCTTATATATTTTAGCCAAAGTTATGCCAGGTATGATAGCCATGTAAGCATCCACGAAAGGATTTTCCTCGCTCATCTTCAAGCATTGGAGTTCAGTGTTGTACTCGGTCGGAAAATCAATTTCCACCTTTTCCTTACCGCTACGGATGTTATGTTGCTGATACACGCGCTGCATATCCCACACATTGTATTCGATGATGAAATCATCGTCTTCTGACTCTACGGGGGATGGAACACATGTTGGGTCTGTCAGTCCATTGGTTATGACATAGATACGCAATTGGTTGATTGCGCCTTTTGTGCTTTGAACCAGTTTCGCCACCTCGGCAATTTCATCGGTATTTTCTATGCTTACAGAGCGCAACAAAGTACCGTTCATCGCCTCGCGATAGAACGACATAAGGTAGTTGAATCCCTGTTGTACCTTACTGTTGTTTACTTTGCCAAGCAATGTGTCTGCCTTTACAAGATAAAACAAGTCAAGTGATTCTGCTTCATCATTATAGTCGTATGCAGTGATTCTTGTGCGCGTTTTCTGAAACGTGCATATCTCTGGCGCATTCACCTCGCCATTATCCTCCATATATTCAAGAATTCCTTTGGCTAATTCCGTGTCGTAGTCGGTATTGCCCATCTCAACGGTCACCCGGACATTGTCTTGAAACTCCTGAGCAAATTCTCTTATGTCCATAGTCGTATATGTTTATAGGTTAGAGCTATTAGTAGCTTTAATCTGTTATCAACAAATCATTGACTTCAACTCCTAACAACTTTGCAATTTTAATCAAACTGGCCACATCCGGCTGACTGGAATTTGTACACCATTTTGATATGGTTGTTTGGTCTTTTTCCAGTTGTTCTGCAAGCCATTTTCCCGTTTTCTTCTTTTCTACGAGAATGAGTTTCAACCTGTTAAGATCTGCCTTTGCCATATTTTTATGCATATATGATGTCTCTTTATAAATTACTTCGCAAAGATAATCATTTTCATCCATCTATCTACATAAAATCCGAAATATTTTCGTGTGGTATGCAAGTTTATGAAAACACTTCATAATATTACTGAGCGGATGCAAAAACATCTCATGGCGCCAACAACACGATGCCCAGAAATTCACCGACCATGTGCCTGGGATTATACGGATGCGATAACAAAGCGACCGGAAAACAATGCGATTAGTGTCTCAAGTTTCGGATTTAGAATAAACGCGTAGAAAAGTGCATGAAAAAAAGCTTTGAGTATTTCCGTATGTCGCGAAAATGAGCAAATTAGATGTGATAATAACATTACTCAAAACTCAAAGCCATGAGCAAATACAAACATTCCCTCAGAAATCCGCAACTTTTCTCAGAAAATTACGCTAAATTCTGCTGAATAGCTTAAAATGAGCTATCTATGAGCATTTCACCTCAACAGAGGTAATGATTTGGCAACAGTTCTAATTTCTGCCATTTTCATACATTTGCTGTCAAACAATACTTTTCGGGTTGCTAAAATACAACAATAATACGAAACAGTAAGTTTTTTAGCAACTTTTACGGTTGATTTTTTCTGTAGTTATGTAATGTGACATCATCGTAATCGCAGAAAGAGATGTATTTTGTATGCAAAACCGTATATAAAAACAAGACCCGATGTTTTTTTTATGGGTTACACTTAAAAATAAATATCACTTGCCCTACGAGTGTTCTATCACCCAGTCGGTGATATTTCCCGTCGTACCATCGA
>ERZ808270.1315-NODE-1315-length-11062-cov-2.716998_pt1 | contig 11062 bp, 9 predicted proteins | sample MGYA00521082_ERZ808270 | MGnify/ENA primary metagenome ERZ808270 (study PRJEB31516, sample SAMN03275594) | gut metagenome | biome: mammalia-associated habitat; material: feces | host: Papio cynocephalus | place: Kenya | collected 2012-07-27 ...
CATACAACTCAGGTGAACTTTCAACTGTTGATGACGCTGTTGAGGCAATCAAGCAGTCTATCAGAGATGGTTACCAGAACCTTACAGTAGAGTAATTTACTGGAAACTATATTTGATATGAATTTATGGTTATGCACCGGGTACGCCCGGTGCATAATTTAAAAAAACATACCGCTGTTAGGCATTTTACAGATAATACTCCCATCAGTATTACCTGTAAAATGTCTAACGGGGGACGCGAAAAATATGTTTAAAAATTATGAAAAGGTTGGGGAAGTGAAATCATGAAGAAAAAGACAGTTGAATATGGTAAGTATGGATACTTCTTCATACTCCCATTCTTCTTAATATTTTTTGTATTCCAGCTGTATCCGTTGATTTATACTTTTTACCTCAGTTTTGTAGAATATTACCAGATTAAACTTGGAAAGTTCCAGGGTCCAAACTTTAATGGACTTAAGAACTATGTAATGGTACTTGCAACTACAAAGGGTTCTGGAAAGAGCCTTGAGGTTGTATCATGGTTTGACACCATGACAGTCAAGACCATTGGCAACACATTGAAGATTTGGGTTTTGAACTTTATTCCACAGATCCTCTTGGCATTGCTTCTGGCTTCTTGGTTTACAGATACAGTCGTAAAATTAAAAGGACAGGGCGCATTCAAGATCATGATGTTCATGCCGAACATTATCACAGCATCTTCCATCGCCGTATTGTTCTATAGTTTGTTTAACGCAAACGGTCCTATCGCTATGATGCTTAGAAATGCACATATCATCGGACAGAAGTATGACTTCATGGAGAGCCCTGGTGGCACAATCGGATTGATTGCATTCATGCAGTTCTGGATGTGGTATGGTAACTCTATGATCGTCCTCATTGCAGGTATCTTAGGTATCAGCCCATCACTCTACGAAGCTGCCATGGTAGATGGAGCAAACAGCAAGCAGCAGTTCTTTAAGATTACATTGCCACTGTTGAAGCCGATTATCCAGTACAATCTGGTAACATCCGCTATCGGTGGTTTGCAGATGTATGATATTCCATCTCTGTTCAACGTTGACCAGTCCTTCAATGGTAAGCCAAACTATGCATCAGAGACAATTACAATGTGGATCAAGTCACTTGGATTCACATCTAAGGATTATGGTAAAGCAGCCGCTTCATCTATTATCCTGTTCCTTGTAACAATGGTAATCAGTATCGTCTTCTTCGCTGTAACAAAAGACAGACAGCCGAAGCAGAAGCATGCTGTAATTCGATAAGGGGGTGTACGAATAATGGCTAAAAACGCAGAAGTTGAGGCAAGCTACTCAGGACGTATTCGTGCAACGAAGATATTTAGAACAGTTATTTGTGTATTGCTTTGTATCATCAGTGTGTTCCCGTTCTATTTGATGATCGTGAACTCAACATTGGATTCAAACACAATCAAGCAAGGTGTGCATTTGCTTCCTGGTTCTTTCGCGCAGTTTGGTAAGAACTTTTCAGGATTGATGGCAAAGGCAGAAGGTGTTGGTACTTCACTTTGGGGCGCTATGCTTCACAGTGCAATTATCTCTGTACCATCTACAATCCTTACAGTATATTGTTCTACATTGACAGCTTATGGTCTTACAGTATACAACTTTAAGTTGAAGAATGCGGCTCATACATTTATTATGGCTATCATGATGATTCCTGCACAGGTATCTATCATCGGTTTCATGCAGTTCATGATGAAGATCAATCTGTATGATTCTTACTGGCCACTGATTCTTCCTGCTGCAGCATCGCCTGCTACATATTACTTTATGAAGCAGTATATGGCAACAGGTCTTTCAATTGAGATTATTGAGGCTGCCAGAATTGATGGTTCTGGTGAGTTTTCTACATTCAATAAGATTGCATTACCTTTGATGAAGCCGGCTATGGCTACACAGGCAATCTTCGCTTTCATCACATCATGGAACAACTTGTATACACCTTCTATGATGTTGACAGATACAGCAAAGAAAACATTGCCTATGTTCATCATGGCTCTTCGTTCAGAGCAGTTCAGACAGGACTATGGTGTTATCTACCTTGGATTGTTCCTGACAGTATTGCCTATCTTCATTGTATACTTCGCATTGTCAAAGTACATCATTGCCGGTGTTGCTCTTGGTGGTGTAAAGGAGTAATTTCAAAGATTTTAAAAGGATCGCGTAAGCGGTCCTTTTTTTATGCCTGATAAATGAATGCTTTCTGTGTATTTACTGTGAAAAGAGTTGACGATAGACGAAAAGAAAAGTAAAATAGAACATGCATATAAAGAAAGGGTTGGAGGACCAAGATGATTAAAGGTAAGAAGAATTTAAAGAAACAAGTGGTTGCTTCTTTGCTTGCATTGAGCATGGCTGCAGTATCGCTGACTGGTTGTAGTAATGGGCTGAGCAGTTCGAAGAAGGAATCGTCTAATGTTGGAACGATGACACAGGAAGAGGCATCTACAACAAAGGTCATGGTGATTGGCGATTATGATATATATATGGATGAACTTTTGGTGTATGCGATTCAGGCAATGGTAACAAACAATGGTACGCTGGCGTCGATAAAGGCAAATCCGGATACATACAAGGAACAGACATTGTCTTTAATTCGTACAACAAAGATTTTATATGATGTTACACAGCATAATGATGTAACGCTGGATGACAGTGATATGGAAACGACGAATAACACAATCAACAATTTCCTGAAGTCTATGCCGGATGGTTTGCTGGAAAGATATGGAATCTCAGAGGATGTGGTTCGCAAGGTCTTTACAGAGCAGACATATGTATCAAAGTTTGAAAACGATATCAAGAATGATATGGGTAAGACAATACAGGATGATGTGGAAGAAAAAGTAAAGGACTATAATTTCATGGTTTTTGATTATGTCCTGTTCCCGACTGTAGAGACGACAGACGATGATACTCCAGCAACTAATACTGATGGAAGCTATAAATATGTGGATGATGCAGCAAAGCAAAAGGCAAAGGAAAATGCAGAGGCTCTGTTAAAGGAACTGGAAGCAGGAGGCGATGCAGAAACCCTTGCAGCAAAATATGGAGTTTCCAATTATTATTTTGAGAGAACCGGTTACGTAGGAAGCTTTACGGATAGTGTCAATAAAGCGGTGGAGAACATGAAGGCTGGTGATTGCTCTGGCGTGCTGGAGGAGAATCTTGGCTATGCAGTCATTCATATGAAGTCGGATCACGATCAAGAACTGTTGAAGAATTATGCATATGCGGTTGCTAGTGATACGGTTGATGATCAGTTTGATAAACTGGAAGAACAGTGGCTTAGTACAATCGAGGTTGATACGGAGAAAGATATGGAAGGTACTGTATGGGCAGATTATGATTTAACTGGCTTGGCACAGTCATTGGCTGACGGCGGCTTGTTAAATGGCTCTTCGTCCACATCAGGTACTGGATCAAACTAAATATGCTTTATTAGTCAAAGATACAAATACGAAACAGTTTATGGTAGGCTGTTTCGTATTTTTTTGTAAAAAAATAAAGGGAAAATGAGAAAAGTGTGGAATATATTATATAGGTGAGTTTTGGTAAGAACGAAGGGAAAAAAGATTGACAATTCGAGAAGAATTAGAAAAAAGAGAACATCAAATCTATCGTACATGTGCCTGTTTTGCGGATCGGACAAAAGGACGGGTAAGGCAGGAAGAAAAATGTGATTTGCGTACAGAATTTCAACGGGATCGGGATAGGATTTTGCATTCCAAATCATTCCGTCGGATGAAACATAAGACGCAGGTCTTTTTGTCGCCGGGAGGAGATCATTACCGGACCAGACTGACACATACGCTGGAAGTAGCACAGATTGGACGGACGATTGCCAGATCCCTTTATCTGAATGAAGATTTGGTTGAAGCAATTGCTCTGGGACATGATCTGGGACATACGCCGTTTGGACATGTTGGAGAACGGGCACTCTCCAAGTACACATCCAAACCATTTTGCCACAATGAGCAAAGCATCCGTGTAGTGGAACACCTGGAGAAAAATGGTGCAGGTTTGAATCTGACATGGGAAGTACGAGATGGTATTTTGAATCATCGTAGTGCATGTGAACCGGCAACTTTGGAAGGGAAGATTGTCCGGCTGTCAGACAAAATCGCATATGTCAATCACGATATTGATGATGGTATCCGTGCAGGTATATTGACAGAAGAAATGCTGCCGGCGGAATGTACAAACCTGTTAGGTCATAGTACACGTGATCGGATCAATACATTGATCCATATAGTTGTAAAGGCAAGCAGCCATGTCGAGGATGTGGTTTTGCCAGAAGAATATCAGCAGGCGTTTCGGGAATTACGTAAATTTATGTTTCAGGATCTGTATACCAATCCGGTTGCGAAAAGCGAGGAAGTGAAAGCAGAGCGCCTGATTGGGATGCTGTATGAAGAATTTATGGAGCATGAAGTGTGGCTTCCGGAGGAATATCAGAGATTTATTGAACAGGGAGAACCGAAGGAAACGGTAATCTGTGATTATATAGCAGGCATGACAGATAATTATGCGATTGATACGGCGAAGAAGATATTTATTCCGAAATCGTGGAGTAAGGAATAAACGTAGAAACGTAGAATTAGAGTCGATAAGAATAGAGGAAGACAGTTGTATTATTCAGAAGATGTAATTGAAGAGGTTCGGAGCCGCAACGATATTGTGGATGTGATTGGCGGATATGTCACCTTGAAACGCCGAGGAAATTCCTATATGGCGTGCTGCCCGTTTCATCATGAGAAAACGCCGTCTTTTCATGTAAACCGGGATAAGCAGATGTATCATTGCTTTGGGTGCGGTGTCGGAGGAAATGTAATCACGTTTGTGATGGAATATGAGAACTTCTCATTTCCGGAAGCGCTTAAGATGCTGGCAGAACGCGCAGGCGTTAGCTTGCCGGAACAGAATTTCTCCAAAGAGCAGCGACAAAGAGAAAATTACAAAATGGTTTTGAAAGATATGAACCGGACAGCTGCGATCTATTTTAACTATTTACTGACTGCGACTCCGGCCGGTAAGCACGCGTTGGAATACTATCATGACCGGGGATTTTCGGATGACACGATTCAACGGTTTGGGCTGGGATATGCAAATATTTATGAGAACGATCTGTACCGGTATTTGAAGAAACAGGGATATACGGATGCACAGATGAAGGATTCTGGCCTGGTACGCATCGATGAACGCCGGGGCGGGCAGGACATGTTTTGGAATCGGGCGATGGTGCCGATTATGGATATCAATGGAAAGGTTGTTGGCTTTGGCGGTCGTGTGTTAGGGGATGGATTGCCGAAATATATCAACACGAAAGAGACGGCAGTCTTTGATAAAAGCCATACGCTGTTTGCAATGAATATTGCGCGCAGATCCAAACGAAGAGGAATCATCCTGTGCGAGGGATATATGGATGTTATAGCAATGCATCAGGCGGGATTTGACAATGCGGCAGCATCCCTTGGCACGGCGCTTACGATGGGACATGCAACGATCGTAAAACGATATACCGATGAGGTGTATCTGGCGTATGACAGCGACGGGGCTGGAAGAAAAGCAACGATGAAAGCAATCGGCATTATGCGGGAGGTAGGAATCTCTACCAGAGTGATCGACCTGAAACCATATAAAGATCCGGATGAGTTTATACATAATCTTGGAAAGGATGCGTTTGAGGAACGGATTGCCAATGCAGTAACCGGAATCGTGTTTGAGATAGATGGTATCGCACAGGGATATAATCTGAGAGATCCAGAAGAGAAAATCCGCTTTGCAAAGGAAACAGCGAAACGCTTGTCTGCATTGGATGAACCGGTTGTACGGCACAGTTATATTGAAGCGGTTGCAGAGAAATATAACATGGATGCGGCAGACCTGAAAGCGATGGTAACGCGGTATGGAACGATGGGACTGCAGCCACAGGCAGATGATACAGAAGCGGTTATAAGACCAGTGGCGGCAACATCGCCTCCAGAGGGAAGCAGGAATGCAAGGGGTGAGGCGGCTGACCGGGGGACACAGCCACAGCGGCTGTTGCTCACATGGATGGTTGGAAAGCCGGAGCTGTTTCGGCAGCTCGAAGGAATCCTGTCGGAGGATGACTTCGTTGATGAAGATTACCACACTGTGGCAAAACGGTTATTTGATCAGTACCATGAGACGGGAACGGTGAATCCGGCAGCAATCGTAAATTTGTTTGAAGATATAGAAAAACAACGGCTGGTTGCGAAGATTCTACAGACCGAACTGGATGTGGAGATCGCGGAGGATGAAAGGGAACGCGTCATTAACGATTTGGTAAGGAAAGTCAAGATGGCGCGAATTGATTATGAGCTTGCACATATCACAGATAACCCGGAGAAACTGCCGGAGGTAATTGCAGAGAAGGCAAGACTCACGAAATTGCATATTTCGTTAAAGAATGGATAGAATATAATCACAATGGAAGGATGGAACCTAAAATGGCAAAGAAAGTAACAGATAAGGAAACAAAACAGACAACAAAGGCGACAAGTGAGAACATCATGAATTCAGACCAGATGAAAGAACATTTGGACAATCTTGTCGATATGGCGAAGAAAAATGATAATACTTTGATCGACACGGAGATTGTCAACTATTTTGTTGGAAAGCCCGATATCGAGCTGAATACAGATATGATGACGAAGATTTTTGATTATCTGGATGAACATCATGTAGCTGTTTTGTCAGAGACAGAAGAGGACGATGAAATTTTGGATGATATGATTCTGGATGATGCAGAAGATGCTGATATCGACATTGAGAAAATTGATCTGTCTGTACCAGATGGTGTCAGCATCGAAGATCCGGTTCGTATGTATCTGAAGGAGATTGGTAAGGTGCCATTGTTGACTGCTGAGGAAGAGATTGAGTTGGCAAAGCGGATGGAAGCCGGCGATGAGAAGGCAAAGCAGAAGCTGGCAGAGGCAAATCTCCGACTGGTTGTCAGCATTGCAAAGCGTTATGTTGGCCGTGGCATGCTGTTCTTGGATCTGATTCAGGAAGGTAACCTTGGACTGATCAAGGCGGTTGAGAAGTTTGATTACGAAAAAGGTTATAAATTCAGTACGTATGCTACATGGTGGATTCGTCAGGCAATTACAAGAGCGATTGCAGACCAGGCAAGAACAATTCGTATTCCGGTGCATATGGTGGAGACAATCAATAAGCTGATCCGTGAGTCCAGACAGCTTTTGCAGGAGCTTGGAAGAGAACCATTGCCAGAAGAAATCGCAGAACGTATGGGAATTTCCGTAGAACGTGTACGGGAGATTTTGAAGATCTCGCAGGAACCGGTATCTCTGGAGACTCCAATCGGTGAAGAGGAAGACAGCCATCTGGGCGATTTTATTCAGGATCAGAATGTACCGGTGCCGGCAGAGGCGGCAGCAAGTAACTTGCTGCGTGACCAGTTAAACGAGGTGCTTGATACACTGACAGAGCGTGAGCAGAAAGTGCTGCGTCTCCGTTTTGGTATGGACGATGGACGTGCAAGAACACTGGAGGAAGTTGGAAAGGAATTTCAGGTTACGAGAGAGCGTATCCGTCAGATTGAGGCAAAGGCACTGCGTCGATTGAGACATCCCAGCAAGAGTAGAAAATTGAAGGATTATCTGGATGCCAATGATTAATATGCAGAATCAGGATAAGAAAATACCATTGTCAAATCGTATGCGGTCAATTCTTGCCATGCTTCAACGGGAAAGTCTGTCTCATGGGAAGATACCATGTGTGGCGGATATTGGCTGCGATCATGCGTTTGTATCAATGGCGTGTGTAAGAGATGACTTGGCAGAGCATGTCATAGCGATGGATGTTCGAGAAGGACCGTTTTCCATTGCACAGACACATATTCAGGAATATGGATTTGAAAAAAGTGTAGAAACAAGATTATCCAATGGATTTGAAGCTATGGAGCCGGGTGAGGCAACGTGGGCGGTACTCGCCGGAATGGGTGGAGAACTCATGAAAACCATTTTACAAAATGGAAAATCACATCTGGATGCGGGAATTGGATTGATTTTGCAGCCACAATCAGAGCTACAGACGGTCAGAATGTATCTGCAAATGGAACAGTACATAATTACAGATGAAGATTTTTTACAGGAAGATGGCAAATTTTACACAATAATCAAGGCAATAAAAAATACAGATACAGAAAAGCTTGCACAGCTGGATGATGTGGAACTGAAGTATGGTCCTGTGCTGCTTCGGAAGGAAAATCGAGTATTTCGGGAATATTTAATGGAAGAACAGCATAAAATGCAGGAATTGCAGAAACGACTGTCCATGCAGGATACGACGTCTGCAAAACGCAGGCAGGAGGAGCTGGAAGAGGAACTTTTGCTGCTTGCGAGAGCGATGGTGTGGAACCGTGGATAGGATGAGAGGTGATACGATGCGGTGTGATGAGATAATCCGGCTGCTGGAGAAAAAAGCCCCTGTCGAATATGCGATGGATTGGGATCATGTAGGATTACAGGTAGGCAGACGGGACAAAGAAGTTCATAAGCTGATGCTGGTTGTAGATGTGACAGAACCGATTGTGGATGCTGCGGTGGCACAGAAGGTAGACATGATCGTATCCCATCATCCGATGATCTTTGGAAAAATAGATCGCGTGAATGATGAGACTGTGCTGGGACGGAAAATCTTGAAGCTGGTGGAACATGGGATTGCCTGCTACGCGATGCATACGAATTTTGATACGATCGGCGGCATGGCGAAGGAAGCGGCAGCAATGCTTGGACTTCAGAACATGGAAGTACTGGAGGAGACAAAGGATGGAGAAGGAATCGGCGAGGTCGGATATCTTCCAACGGCGGTAACCGTAACAGCACTTGTAGATCTGATTAAAGAAAAATTCGATTTGAAAAATGTGATATTGTATGGAAATCCAAATGATACAGTAGAGAAGGTGGCTATCTGCCCTGGCTCTGGAAAGAGTGTGATCACAGAAGCGGTACAGAAAAAGGCAGACTGCCTGATTACAGGAGACATCGGACATCATGAAGGGATTGATGCGAATGAGATGGGACTTACGATTCTGGATGCGTCTCATTATGGATTGGAACATATATTTATGCATATCATGTATGAATATCTAAAAGAATATTGTATGGATGTGGAAATTGGAATTGCAGATGTCGGGGTACCATTTTCAATTTTGTAGGTGCGCGTGAAAGGAGTGGGTGTTATGGAAAAAATCAAGGTCACGATGGACGGAAAAGTGTATGAGGTGGATAAGTTTTCGGCAATCACGGAATTTGTGCACGCGCATATGCAGGAAAATAAGCAGAAGTATGTGCTTGCATTCTGCAATCGAAAGCTTTGTGAGCTGGGAAAGCTGTTAGACCGCGATGTAGAATTGAAGCTTGTAGAAAAGACTTCGGTAATTGGCATGGATACGTATAAGCGAAGTCTGACATTTCTTATGGTAAAAGCATTTTCTGATGTTATGGGAAGTGGCTACAGTGTAAAGGTGATGTATTCGCTGGGCAAGGGATATTACTGCAGATTGCTGAAGAATTCCCGTGAGGGCGGCCGCATGGTGTCAGAAGAGGTTCCGGTGACAAAGGATATTTTGTTCCGTGTGAAAAACCGTATGAATGAATTGGTTCGTAAGGACATCGCAATCATCAAGGAATCGGTTTCCACAGAGGAAGCGGTACAGCGGTTTGCAAAACAGGGACGCTTTGATAAGGAACGCTTATTCCGATACAGACGTGTGTCTAAGGCAAACCTGTATAGTATTGAAGATTATGAGGATTATTTCTATGGGTATATGGTACCATCAACCGGATATATAACCTGTTATGATCTCGTTCCATATGATACAGGATTTATGTTGATGGCGCCAACACGGGAAGAACCGGAGATTATACCGGAGTTTGAACCACAGGAGAAATTATTTTCTGTACTGAAGACGTCGGATGACTGGAGTCAGACACTGGATGTCAGCAACGTTGGACAGTTGAATGAGTGTATTACAAAGGGTGATATCCGGGAACTGATGCTTGTGCATGAGGCATTACAGGAAAAGCAGATTGCGCAGATCGCCGATATGATCCGCGCGGGAGAAAAGAAGATTGTTCTGATTGCAGGACCGAGTTCTTCTGGTAAGACGACATTTTCACATCGGTTGAGTGTGCAGCTTCGCGCACATGGATTACGGCCATATCCACTTGCACTCGATAATTATTTTGTTGACCGGGAGCATACGCCGAAAGATGAGAACGGAAATTATGATTTCGAGTGTATTGAGGCGATGGATCTTGATCTGTTCCATGCGGATATGAAAAAACTGCTTGCTGGAGAAGAAATCCCAATCCCAACTTTTAATTTCAAACAGGGAAGAAAGGAATACAAAGGCAAAAAGCTTAAATTGAATGCAGGAGATGTGCTGGTAGCAGAAGGTATTCATGCATTAAATCCACGGATGACAGAAGGTCTTTCGGATGATAGCAAATTCAAGATTTATATTAGTGCACTCACACAGATCAACATTGATGACCATAACCGGATTCCTACGACAGATGGAAGACTGATCCGGCGGATCGTCCGGGATGCGCGTACACGAGGAAATGATGCGCGTGAGACGATCGCGATGTGGCCGTCGGTACGGCGTGGCGAAGAAAAATATATCTTCCCATATCAGGAAGAGGCAGATGTGATGTTTAACTCTGCACTGATTTATGAGCTGAGTGTGATTAAACAGTATGCGGAGCCGCTTTTGTTCTCAGTACCAAAAGAGTGCGATGAATATTATGAGGCAAAACGTTTGTTGAAGTTTTTGGATTATTTCCTTGGAATGGAAGTGACGAATATTCCGACGAATTCGATTTTACGGGAATTTGTTGGTGGTGGCTGCTTCGATGTGTAAGCAGGAAGAAAAATTTAAAAGCGTAAGCCAGACGATAAGCCGGGTTATGTCGAGAGTGATTATCTATCTAGGCCTTACGTTACCGTAAGGCTCAAGCAACCTACCTGAAAACGCAGCGGGG
>ERZ808270.1320-NODE-1320-length-11021-cov-3.758344_pt1 | contig 11021 bp, 8 predicted proteins | sample MGYA00521082_ERZ808270 | MGnify/ENA primary metagenome ERZ808270 (study PRJEB31516, sample SAMN03275594) | gut metagenome | biome: mammalia-associated habitat; material: feces | host: Papio cynocephalus | place: Kenya | collected 2012-07-27 ...
TATCAAAAAGTATTGAATTTATTGAAAAAACACTTGATTATATGGAGAGGCGAAGCCTATTTTTCACGCGTGCATTAAAAATGATTGGAAAAGATACAAAATTTTGCCCATTTCTGTCAAAAAACGCATTTTGTGTTATTATATGTTCGAAAACCAATAAAATGGGAGGGACAAAAATGGCGAAAAAGAAAAAGGAAACCATTGAGTACCGTTATTTTGAGATTCCTCAGAAGGAGATGGTGCTTGCCTTCTTGGGAGCCAGATGGAACACGGTATATGGGCATAATGAATTACATCAGCATTTTCATAATCTAATGGAAATCGGTTATTGCAGACGAGGAGAGGGAAATATGTATTTTGATGAGCAGAAGTTACATTACAGCACATCTATGCTTACTGTGATTCCGGCGAATTATCCACATATGACGGTCAGTGACGGCGAAAATACAAATTTCTGGGAATATTTGTTTTTTAATCCTGAGCGAATTATTCATGATATTTATCCAGATAATTCGATCTGTCAGAGGGAAATGATTGAGCTTGTCAATCGGCGTGCGATGATCATGCATGAAAATGATGCTCCGAAGCTTGTTGACATCGTTAAAACAATTATGGAAGAGATGCGAAATAAAAAGCCACACTATATCGAAGCTGTGAGAAGTCTTGAAAAAGCAATGTTGATCGAGATTATCCGGTTGGACGAACAGAAAACAAATAAATTTATGGTTGAGTCAGCGCGGACGATCAAAAATACCATCATTATAACGGTACTCAAATATGTAAATCAACATTATGAATTGCCACTTCGAGTGTCGGAGCTTGCGGATGTGTGCAATATGAGTGAGACACATTTTAGACGTTTGTTTGAGGAAAATGTGAATATGTCTCCGATGGAATATGTGAACCTGGTAAGGATACAGAAAGCGTGTGATCTGATAAGAAAGACAAATGATTCCATGGATACGATTGCTGGTAAATGTGGATTTACCACAACAAGCACCTTTAACCGTAATTTTAAAAAATTTTTGTCGACTTCACCATATCAGTGGAAGAATGATGTAGACAATTATGAGCGGAAATTATTGAATTCTAACATTTCAACATCGAGAGAAGGGTAAGGGGAATTGTAATCAGGATTCAAGAAGAGACATAGATTATCCTTTACAAATCGAAGGGACTGACTGGATGGTCGGTCTCTTTTTTAATGAAAACAGAGTCGAAAATGCATGTTTTTTGGTTGGATAAGTTCACATAAAGTACAAACGGTTCGTTATAATACACACATAACAGAGGCGAGATGGACAGAAACCCGACAAAATGCACAAAGCATTGCGAGAGGTGGAAGAAACATCACGGGCATTATAAATATTAGGGAGGAATCAATATGAGAAGAAAAGTTTTATCAGTTTTACTTGTAGCAGCAATGACAGCTTCCATGGTAGTAGGATGTGGAACCGGTAAAGGCTCCGGACAGACAGCTGGAGGAGGTACCCAGAGTGGTGGAGATCCAACAGCGGGAGAAGATGAACACACTTTAAGCATTTCCGCCTGGGATGCAAGCTTTAATATTCCTGCAATTAAGGCGGCAGCAGAAGATTACAAGAAAAACGTTGATCCGGACTTTAATTTAAAAATCAACGAAGTATCGGGATCATCAGATATTGAGAATTCAGTCACACTTGGTGGATCATCTGGAGATTACAGCACATTGACCGATGTTGTATTATTTCAGGATCACTGGATTCACAAATATGTGGCAGATTACCCGGAGGCTTTTCAGAACATTGATGATATCGACATTAACTGGGATGATTTCGCAACTGAGAAGGTTTCCTATTCAACCATTGATGACAAACATTATGGAGTACCGCTGGACAATGGAACGGTTATATGTGCATACCGGATTGATTTGTTAAAGCAGGCAGGATACACAATCGATGATCTGACAGGATGTACTTGGGATAAATTTATTGAAATTGGCCAGAAAGTTTATGAGAAAACCGGCAAATACTTATTAGCTATTAACAGTGACCAGAATGATCTTGTTTATATGATGCTTCAGGCAGAGGGTGAGTCCCAGTTCAAGGATGGAAAACCGAATCTTGTAAATAACGAGAAATTGGAAAAAATCCTGGAAATCATCAAGGAGATGGTTCAGAAAAAAGTGTTATATCTTGCAAATGACTGGAGCGATTACACAGACCAGACAATTGTTGGAGACATGGTTGCCGGCGTTATGAATGGTAACTGGATTATTCCTACAATTGAAAAAGTAAAAGAAAACAGTGGTAAATGGGAGATTACAACAATGCCTACCATTGAAGGCGGCGAAGGATATGCATCCAACGGTGGATCTTCTTTCCTTATAACTGCAAACTGTAAAAACAAAGACCTTGCAGAGAAATTCTTAGCATATACATTCGGTGGAAGCCAGGAAACATATGATGCAGCATTAAAAGATGGTGGTGTTATCACAACATGTATTTCTGCTGGTAAATCTGATGTTTATAACGAAGGTGTTGCATATTTCAATAATCAGCCAATCTATGCAAAGATCACAGAAATGGGAACACATGTACCTGTAATTGAGCAGAACGATTATCATTATACCTGCCGTGAAAAAATTTCAACAGCAATTGTCAATATCATAAACGGTGCAGATATTAAGAAGGAAATCAAGGAGGCTCAGGATCAGCTGAATTTTGAAATGGGTAACTAAAATATAATATTGCAGCTGAAGTTAGAACAGAACTGGAAAACGGGGAATCGGGAATCTGACTCCCCGTTTTTATCCAAAATGGGAAAGAGCTTCTTTTGATATTACAGGAAGGACTGAGTCAAAGATGAAGAAAAAAGGAATGAGTGTAACCTCAAAACAGCATGCAGCTGGCTGGATTTTTCTGACACCGGCAACCCTGCTGATCGTGATCATGAGTTTCTGGCCGATCATTCAGGCGATTATTATGTCTTTAAAGACAGGTTCTAGTGCCAATATGAAATGGGCAGCACCAATTATTTTCAACTATACACGAATGTTCAAGGATAAAGTGTTCATGAGATCTGTGGGCAATACATTCTTATATCTGATTATAGAAGTGCCAATCATGTTAGTTCTTGCAATTTTACTTGCACAGATCTTAAATAATAAGCATTTGAAATTCAAGGGATTTTTCAGAACCTGTGTGTTTCTGCCTTGTGCAACATCACTGGTATCATACTCATTGATTTTTAAATCCTTATTTGCAACAAACGGACTGATCAATTCCATTCTTGTAAAACTTGGAATTTTACAGGCAAATTATAATTTCCTTGGAAATTCGAAATCGGCAAAAGCGATCATTATCATTGCGCTGATCTGGAGATGGACTGGATACAATATGGTATTCTTCCTTGCAGGATTACAGAACATTGAATATTCTGTATACGAAGCAGCAAAGATTGATGGAGCAAGCGCTTGGAAGACATTCTGGAACATTACCGTTCCACTGCTTCGTCCGACAATTGTTATGACAGCGATTATGTCCATTAACGGTACATTACAGTTGTTCGATGAGTCTGTAAACTTAACAAGTGGTGGACCTGCAAATGCAACTATTACAATGTCACATTATATTTACAATAATTCCTTCGGACAGGGTGTTGCAAATTTCGGATATGCTTCCGCAATGTCGTTCTTTGTATTTATCCTGGTTGCAGTTCTTGCATTTATCAACATGAAAGTAGGTGACAAGCGTGACTAAGAAGAAAATTCGTACATCAACCATACAGAAGAGACTGATCCCTTCGTACATATTTTTAATTATTGTATCTTTTATTTCGGTATTCCCGCTTTACTGGATGTTTACCGCAGCAACCAACACAACTGTTGAGGTTGCAAGAGGAAAGATTACATTTGGAACTCACGCAATTGAAAACTTTCAGAAACTGCTTGTACAGCAGGATCTCATGGGTGCGCTTGGAAATTCTTTCCTTTATGCAATCGTACAGACAGTTGCAGCACTGTTTATCTGTTCCCTTGCAGGATTTGGATTTGAGCTGTATCATGACCGCAACAAAGATCGGCTGTTTTCTGTGTTATTACTAGCCATGATGGTACCACAGGTAGCAACCATGATTCCTTTATTCAAGATGATTTCGAAGATGGGCTTATTAAATACTGTATGGGCATTTATTCTTCCTTCGATCTCAACACCGTTTTTGATTATGATGTTCCGGCAGAATTCCAGAAATTTCCCAATCGATATTATGGAAGCTGCACGTATCGACGGATTGAGTGAAATTCAGATTTTCTTCCGCATGTATATTCCAATTCAGAAATCTACATATGCGGCAGCAGCAGTTATTACATTTATGAATGCATGGAATGCATACTTATGGCCAAAGGTTGTAATGAGCGATAACCGTGCACAGACAATGCCGATGTTGATTGCGAACTTGGCATTAGGTTATGCTATTGACTATGGTGTATTGATGATGGGTGTCTTATTCTGTTCCATTCCTACCATGGTTGTATTCTTTGTATTACAAAAACAGTTTACAGAAGGCATTACAGGCGCTGTAAAATAAAAATTATAATTCTACATATAGCAAATTCCAAAAATCAGTGCTAAAATATACACAGTTCATCCGTGCAGAAATGCGGCCTTCGGGCTTTCACATGACACTTTTTTCGATAGCGTAGGCTTAGCGGTGTTATCATGTTGAAGCGGATGAACTTTTTTATATTTATAGTAGAAAACAGAACTTATTGGCAAGGAGTGGGACATGAACATAGCAGTTTACTGTGGATCTGATTTTGGAAATCAGGACGTATATAAAAAAGCAGCTATCGAGCTTGGAAAATGGATTGGAAAAAACAATTACACACTGGTGTATGGTGGTGGAGAATCCGGGCTGATGGGCGCCGTCGCAAAAGAAGTACATGAATCGGGAAGTCCGGTCATCGGGGTAATTCCGGGCAATGTGGAATTTATTATGGCACGCCCGCAGCCGTATGTGACAAAACTGATTACTGTGGCAAATATGAGTGAGCGAAAGCAAAAGATGTTGGAACTGGCGGATGTGTTTCTTGCACTTCCCGGCGGCATTGGAACACTGGATGAAATCTCTGAGGCAATCACACTTACAAAGATCGGAGTATTTCAAAAACCATGTATTCTGTTTAACCGAAACGGGTTTTATGAGCCTCTGAAAACGATGTTTGCGCAGATGGAGCAGGCGGGATTCTGGTGGAAAGAATACATGCGCCATGTACTGTTTTCGGATAATCTGGAAGAAATCAGCGCATTTATAAAAACATGGAATGACGCAGAATAAAAGAGGTAAGTATAAGGAGCAAACCGTGAAAAAACAAAAAGGAATGATCATTACTGCGGCCGTGTTACTTGCAGCCGCAGCAGTCGTAACCGGAAGCCGTCTGATCCGGCATCCGGAAAAATCAAACACAAAAAAGTCTGAGGTTGCGGATCAGGAGAACAGTGAAAAGGCACAAAACCCTGGAAAATCCAAAATTACCGCAGAGCAGCAGGATATAGCCCAAACAGAAGATACCGTAGATGAAAAATTCTACATTTCTGAAATTCCGGACGATATTTTTGAGAAGATGCAGGGAAAGTCATACAAGGCAGACTGTACCGTACCGCGGGAAGATCTCCGCTATCTTCACGTACTCCACGTGGGTTTTGATGGTCAGACAAAAGAGGGCGAACTTGTGGTAAACAAAGCCATTGCAGAGGATGTCCTTGCAATTTTCAAACAGTTGTATGAGGCGCAATATCCGATTGAAAAAGTCCGGCTGGTGGATGAATACGATGCGGATGATGAGGCGTCCATGAGTGATAACAATTCCTCTGCGTTCAATTTTCGTTTCATTTCCCACACGACAACAATCTCCAGACATGGTCTTGGCATGGCAGTGGATATCAACACACTTTACAATCCATATGTAAAAACCGTCAACGGAAAATTGTCAATTGAGCCTGCAAATGCAAAAGCGTATGTTGACCGGAGTAAGGATTTCCCGCACAAGATCGACCACGATGATTTGTGTTACAAGCTTTTTACCAAATATGGATTTACCTGGGGCGGAGATTGGACACATTCGAAGGATTACCAGCATTTTGAAAAAGGAGGAATATAGCATGAAACATGCGCAGATTATCATTGATAAAGAATTTATCACGGGGAAGGTAGGCCGGAGAATTTACGGTTCATTTATCGAACATCTCGGAAGAGCCGTATACGATGGCATTTATCAGCCAGATTCGCCGTATGCCGATGCACAGGGATTTCGAAAGGACACGCTGGAGCTTGTAAAGGAATTAAATGTACCAATCGTCCGTTATCCGGGAGGCAATTTTGTCTCCGGTTATAAATGGGAAGATGGTGTCGGACCGAAGGAACTGCGTCCGAAACGTGTCGATCTGGCATGGCAGGTCGTAGAGTCCAATCAATTTGGATTGAATGAGTTCTGTGACTGGGCAAAAAAAGCAGATACGGATGTCATGATGGCAGTAAATCTCGGAACAAGGGGAATCCTTGAGGCAAAAGAATTGCTGGAATACTGTAATTTCAAAGGAGGAACGTATTTATCCGATCTGCGGAGAAAGCACGGATATGAGCAGCCGCATGCGATCAGGACCTGGTGCCTTGGAAATGAGATGGACGGTCCGTGGCAGACAGGACATAAAACGGCCGTGGAGTACGGACATCTGGCAGATGAAACCGCAAAGGCAATGAAAATTCTTGATCCGTCCATTGAACTGGTTGCCTGTGGAAGTTCCAATTCGCAGATGCCGACATTTGGCGATTGGGAACGGGAAGTACTTGAGCAATGTTATGATTCCGTGGACTATATTTCCATGCACCAGTATTACGGAAATTATGAAAATAATTCTGCCGATTTTCTTGCCAGCAGTGTCGACATGGATCGGTTTATCCGGAATGTAGTGGCAATCTGTGATTATGTGCAGGGGAAAAAACACGGTAAAAAGCAAATCAACATTTCCTTTGATGAATGGAACGTCTGGTATCATTCCAATGAGGCGGACAGTAAACTGGAAAAATGGGTGGAGAAACCGCATCAGCTGGAAGATGTATACAATATGGAAGACGCACTTTTGGTGGGCAGCATGCTGATCACCCTGCTTCGTCATTGTGACCGGGTAAAGATGGCCTGCCTGGCGCAGCTGGTCAATGTCATTGCACCGATCATGACTTCGGATACCGGCGCGTGGCGTCAGACGATTTTTTATCCATATATGCAGGCTGCTACATTGGGAAACGGCATCGTTTTAAATACGCTGGTGAAATCTCCGGTATATGAGTCGAAATACGGAGATGCACCGTATCTGGACAGTGTGGTTATTTATAATGAGGAAAAAGAGGAACTGGTTATTTTTTCCGTGAACAAGGATCTGGAAGAGGACATGGAAATCACCTGTGATCTGCGGCAGTTTGCAAATTACCAGATCAAAAAACACAGCGTGCTGCATCATGAAGATTTGAAAGCGGTTAATACAGAGGAACATCCGGATACCGTTTGCCCACAAAAGAACGGCATATCTCATGTGGATAACGGAATCCTTACTGCACAGTTAAAACATAAATCATGGAATGTGATTGTGCTTACAGCATAAAATTGGATTGACATAGAAAACAAAATGATGCAACATAACGGTGTTATCTAACATAACAACGTTATGTTGCATTTTTATTTACAGGGAGCGTACCATGACCGGAAAGAAGATACATGACAGCGAGACGAAGACACACCTTATGAAATGCGCCAAGGAAGAATTCATGGAAAAAGGATTCCAGGGAGCATCTCTTCGCAGTATCTGCCAGAAAGCAGGTGTTACTACCGGGGCATTGTATTTTTTCTTTAAGGACAAAGATGATTTGTTTTGCGAAGTTGTGGGGAATCTGATGGACCGGCTCGATGCAATTCTGCGGGAGCATTTTTCATTCGAGGTGGATGAGATGGAAAGTGGCAGGGCAAAGGAGCACGATGACAACAGCGATTTTGAATCCATGGTGCAGATCGTACATGAGTTGTATACGTACCGGGATGAGGTGCTTTTGGTGCTGACAAAAGCACAGGGATCGAGCATGGAACATATGCCGGACCGGCTGGTAGACCAGATGGATGCGCATAATGCTTTTATCTGTGAGGCGATGTGTAAAGCTTACGGTGTTCCGATGGTAGAAAAAAGCGTTGTGCACTGGATGTCCCATTCACAGGTTGATATGTTCATCTTTATGGTAACGCATATAGATAACGAAAAGGAAGCACTGCAATTTGCGGAAAAGGGAGCAAAATATCTGCTGGCAGGCTGGTACGGGCTTGTCAGACCGTAGGTCTTTCGCTTTTGGGCGGGGGGCCTAAAAAAACAACCATAGGTTAGACAGAACTAATATTAGTATGAAAAGTAAAACCAAAAAGAAAGGGAGTTTCTATGTCAGAAGAAGAAAAGAAGTTTTTGGAAATTGTTGATTTAAAGAAAGGATTTGGAAGTGGTGAAACGCGTCAGGAAGTACTCCGCGGCATGAATTTTTCCGTTGCAAAAGGGGAGTTCTGTGTGCTTTTAGGACCATCCGGTTCCGGAAAATCCACACTGCTCAATATCATCGGAGGCATTGACAATGCGGATTCCGGTTACATCAACATCAATGGTGATAAGTTAGAGGACATGAGCGAGAAAAAGCTGACACAGTACCGCAGAAAGCATCTTGGCTACGTATTCCAGATGTATAATCTGATCGGCAATTTAAATGTAAAAGAAAATATTGAAGTGGGGGCATATCTGTCGGATAACGCCCTTGATATTGATGATCTGTTACATACGCTCGGACTTTATGAGCACCGATACAAACTGCCGAACCAGTTGTCCGGCGGCCAGCAGCAGCGTGTTTCCATCGGCCGTGCGATTGTAAAAAATCCGGATATCCTGCTCTGTGATGAGCCGACGGGAGCGCTTGACTACAATACCTCCAAGGAGATCTTAAAGCTGATCGAGGAGGTCAACAAAAAATACGGAAATACCATCATTATGGTTACACATAACGAGGCGATCAAAAATATGGCAGACCATGTGATCAAGCTCCGTGATGGTGCGGTGCGCCACAACGACATCAATACAAACAAGGTTTCTGCGGAAGATCTGGAATGGTAAGGGGGCTGCTATGAAAAAGAAAAAAATCAAAAATCCCCTGATCAAGCGAATACCGAAAGAACTGATCGGGGACTGGAAAAAATACCTGGTTGTATTCCTGTTTCTTGTGCTCACGATCGGCTTTGTGTCCGGGATGTATGTGGCAAACGAGAGTATGATTACTTCGGCAAACGAAGGTGTGACAAAATACAAACAGGAAGATGGTCATTTTGAGTTAAAAAAACAGGCAGATGCCACCTTGCTTTCGGCCATTGAGACCGGTGAAAAAGCGGATGTCAAACAGTATTATCTGGATGAGGCAAAAAAGAAACTGGATAAAAAACTGCCGAAAAAATTTAAGGAAAAATTTGACAAAACGTTTTTCAAACAGTTTGATGCACAGTTTGCAGCACTGGCAAAAGAAAACGGAAGTTACAAAGAAGCCTATGACAAGGCATACAAAAAAGCCTATGACAAAGCCTGGAAAAAGGCACAGAACAAGATCGAAGACAAGTATGCGGATGCGGAAGAAAAATATAAATTAAACGATCCGGATTTTAAGGCAACAAAGACAAAATTATATGAAAACTTTTTCCGGAATGAGGAAGAAGATTATAACAATGACGGGAAAAAGGATGGCACGATCCGCGTATTTGCAAAGACGGAGGATATCAACCTGGCATGTATGCTGCAGGGAAGTTTTCCACAGAAGGCGGATGAAATTGCCATTGACCGTATGCACGCCGACAACGTCGGAGTAAAAGTGGGAGATACAATCACGGTTTCTGGAGAGTCTTATAAAGTTGTGGGACTGCTTGCATATGTCAATTACTCCACCTTACATGAAAAGACGACCGACATGGTGTTTGATGCACTGAAATTTGATGTGGCAATGGTCACACAGGATGGCTTTGACCGCCTGCACAAGAGTATTCACTATACCTATGCATGGAAATATGAAACAGAACCTGCGGATGAGGCCGGGGAAAAAACACTTTCGGATAATTTTATGCGCGCTTTGCTCACACAGGTGGTTGTTGCGGACAATGAACTCGAAGATTACACGCCGAAATACGGCAATCCGGCGATCAATTTTGCAACGGATGATATGGGATCGGACAAAGCCATGGGCGGCGTGCTGCTGGATATCCTTGTGGTAATCATTGCATTTATTTTTGCCGTGACGATCAGCAATACAATCGCAAAAGAATCCTCCGCGATCGGAACTCTTCGTGCATCCGGTTACACGAAAGGAGAGCTGGTGCGGCACTATCTGTCCATGCCGGTCATTGTAACACTGCTGGCTGCGATTGTCGGAAATATACTCGGCTACACGGTGTTTAAAAATATTGTTGTGTCGATGTATTACAACAGTTACAGTCTGCCAACATATTACACGATCTGGAATCCGGATGCATTTATAAAAACGACGCTGGTTCCGGTGATTCTGATGCTGGTTGTCAACCTGATTGTGATCGTGCGCATGATGCAGCATACACCACTGCAGTTTCTGCGTCATGACCTGAAAAAGACAAAGAATAAAAAAGCCATGCGTCTGCCGAGATGGAGCTTTTTAAGCCGGTTCCGCCTGCGGATCATGTTCCAGAATGTCGCAAATTATCTGATTTTATTTGTCGGTATTTTCTTTATCATGGTCATGCTGGCCATGGCAGTGGGCATGCCGGATACGCTCGATTATTATAAGAGCAACACCGATGGCATGATGTTTGCAAAATACCAGTATGTGCTTAAATCCTATGAAGATGACGATAATAAACTGATCACGACGGAAAACAAAGATGCAGAGAAGTTTGACATGACATCGCTCGTAAAAAAAAAAAGGGGGATGCGATTGTTGAGGAAATTTCC
>ERZ808270.1321-NODE-1321-length-11014-cov-5.487179_pt1 | contig 11014 bp, 9 predicted proteins | sample MGYA00521082_ERZ808270 | MGnify/ENA primary metagenome ERZ808270 (study PRJEB31516, sample SAMN03275594) | gut metagenome | biome: mammalia-associated habitat; material: feces | host: Papio cynocephalus | place: Kenya | collected 2012-07-27 ...
ACGATTTCGGAGAAAGTCTGTATTCCCAAAGGATATCTCTTTGAAGCCATAATCTTACTATTTACATTTTTTCAAAGATTGCGCAAGCGAGCGCAATGAAAGCTTGCTTTCAAATTGCCGAGCGCAGCCAATTTTATGCAAAGATACGGATATTATTTCAGAAAGCAAGCATTTTTCTTATTATTAACAATAAATCCTCCTAACTTTGTAAAAAGCAGGGGGATTTACAGAAATCCGTCACCATTTATTTCACATGGAAGATGGTCTTGTCGGTATTGGTCAGCCTTTTGGGGCTGATTTCAAAAAATCAACCTAAAAAGGCTGACTATCATTATTTTCATACCATATTACTTTTTCCCTTTCCTTCTGTTACACTCCTTGCAGAGCATCTGGCAATTCTCCATGAGCGTATGACCACCTTCACTCCAAGGCTTGATATGGTCGGCATCCATTTCTGCCAGTTCAAAGTGTCCTCCACATATAGGGCAGATTCCATGTTGACGCTCGTATGCAGCTTGCCTCTGAGCATCCGAAAACGCACGTATGGAGAGGTATTTCTCCTTGCGAGTCAAGACATAGGTATAAATACCCTTTTTGTTTGTAACATCATCATCAAGCATCAATTTCTGTATTTCCATCTCTATTTGCTTGGGATTATATACATTGTCCTTAAACTCATTATACAAGTATCCCCATTCCACTCCATTCATCCATTTCTTACGTTTTTTGACAAATGTAGCCTCAACCCAAGTAATGACGCTTTGGAAATAGCTCCATAGCTTCAAGGCATTGGCATCATTCTGATGTGTGGACATATAGGTCTTGATGCGCTTATCATCGTCCTTGATGTCTGGGAAATAGATAATGGAAATCCACTTGATGGCAGTCTCTAGATATTTTTGTCTCTCAGCAACACCAACTAGGTAATCCCCACCCATTTTATAAGCCACACATTGCTTCTTGCTGAAATACCTCTTGGCATCAGAAAGCCAAGGTCCCGAATAGACGGCATTACGAAGTTCTTGCGAGGTCAGTTCCTCGCCAGCAATGTTGATGGTTTCAAACCATTTCAAACGTTCGGAATCTGTTCCCTTGCAGAAATAGACCATCAATTTGTAGTTGAGAATATCTTCTTGCACATTCTTTGGCAAATTGTGGAACGCCAAGACATCGTGGTCGTATTCCACACTGAAATCTCCACCGACATACTGGCAGATAGAAATGGTGCGCTGCTGTCCATCAATGATTTCATACGTACCATCCTCGTTCACAGACCAATACATTACATTAAGAGGAAAATTCTTGATGACAGTATCTATCACTGCATCACGCTGTTTGTCCTTATAAACAAACTCACGCTGATATTGTGGGCGAATATTTAGCTTGCCACCATATCCCCAAACTCCGTTTTCTTCTTCGTCAACATAACCATTGGCTAAATCTCTGATAGTTATCTCGTGAAGCGATATTTCCATAATTGTCTATTGTTTGCGTTTTATGATTATTCTAAAGAATTTAGCCTTACCCTTTACCATTGACAAATACTTGCCCTGACGTTTAGTTTCCTCATTATAGACAGCACTATATCTTCCTATGCCATCTAAAATCTCAAACTGAGCAGGATTGTACTTATCTAAAAAAGTTATTGGAACGCCCATTGGTTCCCAATAATCAATCGGTATATCAGCCACCTTACCTACATTTATCGCATCATAGTTATCAAATTTTTCATACTCTTCCGGAGAATATTTTTTATAAAGAATCAAGTCTTCATGGCGCTTCTTTATATCTAGATTAGTGAACCAACAAGCGTTCCCCATACTTCTATGTTTAACACCTTTCTCATCTATCCAAAAACGAGTAGCACGTGGTTGGGAATTTTCAGGTACAACAAAAGCCATATCACCACAATTATATCCCAACCATATTACATTATTCATCAACAAAGGGAATATCTCCTTATATGTAATCTCGTTTTGATTTCCTAATACAATAAACTGCTTGTGATATTTAATGAGTTGCGCCATATACTCCCTAAATAAAGAAAACGGAGGATTGGTGACAACTATATCAGCTTCCTTCAAAAGCTGAATACACTCTTTACTTCTGAAATCCCCATCACCTTTGAGTGGTTTTACGCCTATTTCTTCAATATCTGGAATATTGTTACCATTTTTATCCCCATAATACTCCAAATAAACTGCCTGCTCAGTTTGGTATTGGCTAAACAAATCTACATCTTGGTTCTTATAACAAGTTGTGATAAGTTTCTTCAGACCTAACTTTTCAAAGTTGTAAGCAAAATAATGAAAGAAGTTACTTATACGAGGATCATCACAATTACAAAGAATAGTTTTTCCATTAAAATATTCCTTGTAATGCTTCATTTCATTCTCTATGTCACCGAGCTGAGTATAGAACTCATCATTAGGATTACCATCCGCCGACCTTAGTGCTTTATTACCTGCCATAATGATTGATATGTTAAAACAGCAAAAGTCTATCAATCACTTTAGCGCAACAAGAAGGGTGTGAGCCATCTTATTGCGTTCTGCGAGGTAGCGTAGGAAATGAAACCTCTCTCACTAATAAGTACACTCACACCCTATTCGGGCAGAGCATAGCTTTATCAGTGAGTACAGATTTTTCCCTACGGAAAATCCTTACCTATTATTCGGTTGTTCTTATATCACTTCAAGTTTCCTACGCTTTTAGCAGAACGCGAAATAATAGCTAATGCTTCTTGTTAATAATATGTCGTTTTATAAAAACTGTCTGTTTCTTACTTTCTTTTTTATTAAATTGTTATTAAATATATACATGTATATGCAGAAAACCGCACATCACACTGCAAAAGTACATAAAAGTTTTGAGAAAAAGAAAAAATTGACCCAATATTTTTTGCCCATCCATATCAAAACTAAGCTATATTCCTAAATTTGCAATAAATTTAATAATAGAATTTGGAATAACTCATTATTTTTCAAATATCTCTACACTTTTTTCTCAATTATTTCTCCAATCTCAATTATTTTCAGTAACTTTGCGAGAACAATTAAACGTTCGTTGATGCCAAAGGCAGAAATGGACAAGTAAAAAACAATAAAAAATAGAAAGGATGGAAATAAATTCATTCACATTGAAAATAAGAAGGAACCCCACCTTCGTTAGCCTTTTCGCTGATGCTGGAGGCTTAGATATGAACCTTCAGAAAAACATCAAGAGCTACTCGGTACGCTTTTGCAAGGATCGTGATGCCTCTTTTTGGGACAAGATCAATCTTACCAAGGATGCTGATGTAGTATATCTTCCCGTTTGGGAGGAAGAGTTGGAAGCTGAGATGCCAAAAGAGAAATATATACTGAAAGAAATCAATATTGACGACTTTATCGGTTCAGGCACCTCAAAAGACAACATACGCTTAACCAAGGCTTATCTATACCGAAACATCATACGCTATTTCAGAAGCCTTGGTTGTCCATGCAAAAAAGATTTCATTGGTGGCGTAGAGGTTTATATCAATGAGCCTTCTTCTGAAGGAAATAATTACTGGAGATATCAGCGTTACAGCTTGACATTGAGATATGACGACCAGATAAAGGATGGGTGGCAACTGGACGTGGCACAAGGCAGTAAGGCTATTGTCGGCAAAACTCCGACATACCTTTTGGAGTCCCTACAAGATGAGCACTTCAATGTGATTGCAGGAACTATGATACTAAGGAATTCCGAAATAGGACAATACCAAATGGAAAAATGCAATGGACAAATATACCCTATCGCAAATCGTAGTATCAAAGGCAAACTGGGAATCCCGAAGTCTAACAATCGAGACGGCAACAAGTATGTCACAAAATACAATGGCATCAGAAACTTTATAGCAAAATGGATAAGTACTCCTGCATTCATGAACGCTGTGGGGATAGATTTGCCTGACAACGCTCACTTTATCCAGCTTGCAAAAGACAAGATAAACATTGTAGATGAAAAAGCCAAGATGCTGCTATTTGGAAGCAACCAAACAAGCGTCAGTCCTGGTTATTGCTTCAAAAGATTTGGCGCAGCCGAGCGCCCTGCTGAGCATCTACATTTTTTCATCTGCCCTCAAAGTATGAAGTATACCCTTTGGCGACTATATAATATTTTCCAACAGGGCAAAGATGCTCCTAACCGCTTGGAACCTAACGACATTGATGCCTACAATTATCTATACCATACGATATGGATGGGCAACCATGCTTGGGCGGATGGCATGAATCTGATGTTTACAGATGACGAGCATGCACTGGAAGAACTGAAAAATCATCTACAGACTATGAACTTCAAGCATGACAAGAAATACTTTGCTATCATCATTTCAGATGTTGATAGGGATGACACCTCTTCACCCCACTACCACCTCTACTATGACATGAAGTACCTACTAATGAAATACAATATTGGTTCACAAGTAATTCACCAAAAAAGAGTGGATGACAAAAGCTTTATCAACTATATGGTGCCCAACATTGCAGCAGCCATTGCCGGAAAAGAAGGTGGGAAAGCTTGGAAGATCGCATACCCCAGCCAGAAGAATGACATGATTATCGGCATTGGAGCTTACAAGGAGCTTGGCATTGACCAACAATATATCGGTGCAGCCGTATGTCTTGACAAAGAAGGTGAGCTCCACAATTTTGACGCTTGCCTCAAAGGCAACTTCGAAGAGATGAGAACAACTCTCATCAAAGCCATCCTTTATTTCTACAGTAAGTTCGAGAGCCCTTCACGGCTCATCATCTATTACCATAAGAAGCTGAACCATGAAGAATCAGACTTGATTGAGGATGCTTTAAGAACGTGCAGAGTAAATTGCCCAGTCATCGTAATAAACGTAACCGAGACCGACAATGATGATTTGATGGCTTACGACACATCCTGTCCCAATGTTCTGATGCCTGTCAGTGGTACATACATCCATCTTCGCACCCGACGTGGGTGCCATGAATATCTATTGTACAACAACGAGAGATATGGAAGGTTTGGCGAAAGAATGCCTTTTCTGAGACCTTTTCCCATCAAGATTTCCATCATGGCAGGACGAAACAACAAACAAGAACTGACAAGTTCGGACATCAAGGACATTATCACCTTGACTTATCAGACCACACGAATCAACTGGAAGTCAGTCTCTATGAGAAGTATGCCTATTACTATAGCATACGCTGCACTGGTAGCTAAGTTTGTTCCGCACTTTCCCAATGGAGAATTAACAGAGTTTGGCAAAAATAATCTTTGGATGCTATGACATTACCTATTGTTGAATCAATACTTTTGGGTGAACTTCGTCCCAATCATATAGAAGAGACCGTTTCCGCTGAGAAACGGTCTCTCATCATGCGCCTTTTGCGCAATACAAACGAAAGAAATAATCTGATAGAGCTAGAGAAAGACATCAAAAATGGTTTGGGAGACCTTACACACGTTATAGAACAATATGGGAAAGACGAAAGTCTGAAAAAAGCGATAACTATGCTCAATCGCCCTACAGATTCCATATCATACACAAGGATTAGCAAATACGTGCTACATGGAATCCTGGAGGAGCCACCCATTTCTAACCCGACATTAAAAATGTACAAAACTATCCTCTCTTTGGAAAAAATGCGAACTATTTGGGCTTTTGTAGATTTACATTCCACGATGAAAGACGACAAGTTTATTCGTCCAGAAATCAAAAAGCTCCTTAAAGACATCAAGAAGTACACGCAGGAAGTAAAAGCATGGAATAGCGAAATTGAGGTTGACACTAAGGTGTTGCTGCAAAATATGCTTACAGAACTGTATTTCAGCTTGATTCATACTTTCTCCCCCGTATTATACCATCAAGAGAAACTTGATTTTGATGATGATTTTGAAGATTTCGTCTTTTCTTGGAAAGGAGTATTTCCTTCGGAAAAGGAAATAGAAAAATACAAGGAAGAGGTGGAAAGAATCAAGAAAGACAATGCAAAAATACGCAAAGGACTGCCGGAAGTAGAGAGTTCCTTAGATTCACAGAAAGCCACGAAACAAGAGCCTCCGATGACAAAAGCTGAGAAATTCTTGGCAGATACCAAGCTATATGAATTCATGAAAATGCCAAAGATTATTGCTCTAGATTCTCAGAATGAAGCAACGAGAAAGAAAAAAGCCTTACAACTTATAGAATCTTTCATGGAAAGTCCTGCCCATGCCGCTGCCATGCTCGACTACCTGGAATTTTACAAATGGATAAAGGATAAATATGAAAAGGGATACACATTGACAACATACGACATTTTTTGTACCAAGGTAGTAATGGGGATAGATGGAAACGCATTTAAAAAATACAGATTGGCATTAAACAGCAATTCCAAAACCCTACAACATTATCAAAGCAAGAACTTTGTAGAAAAAGTAAAGGACGAATATCTCAACATCATAAACGACATACAATAGTCGCACAAAGATTTTTATGCCAAGAACAACTATTGCCACAATGGTTGTTCTTGCCAATTCTGAGGAAAGCCCATGGCAGAGATATCCACAATAGGATACTCCTTCAGAAGTGCAACCAACTCATGCTTGAAATTATTATGAGGATATACAACATCTATGAAATGCTTTAATATACAAAGTGTAAAAAACACCTTGCCTTGCACAACATCACTTGAAACCCAGGGAAAATTAGGACGCGCCATCGTCAAAGCGCGTAAAGACAAAAATCTGTTCCAAAGGCGTGCATGATGACAACAAGTATTTCTCGTCAGCGTAACAATGGTCATCCAAGAACTAAAGACAGGAACAGTCAAACCAAAATACCTGGCTATCTTTTTACGAAGTCGGTTATTAGCTATATTATCATAAACTCTCGTCAACACCCCCAAAGGTATAATCTCAGAAAGCATCCACGATGGTGGATATGGGTTGTCGTAAACAATTCGAAAATGATTGATAAAATCCTCACGTGTATTTATCAGCTCCTTGTCAATCAGAGCTTTTGTTTTATCAAACTTTTCCCTACGAGCAAAATAAGAAGAGTTTGTCATCCAAAAAACATCATTGGTTTCCGCACAAGATATATTAACGATTGCACTTCTCACGGCAATCTCTATACGTTCAATCTGATCAAATATCAACAAACGCAAAGCTCTATCAAAAGAATACAATAGAACCGCTTTACCAAAGCTGCTTCCTACTTTAAATTGATGTTCTTCCTTTGGAGCTTTCAGAAAAGGATACAAATAACCACTCAATCGGTAATAACCTATTGATTTCAGCAAAGCCTCGCCATCTGAAACATCTGAGCAGTCTAAGCCTCTACTTCTCATTATATCCAACAATTTCGATGGAGATGTATATTGTTTGTCGTACTGCATATAACACATAAATAAGTTGCATGTAAAAATAAAACGACCCGCCGATTTAAGCATTAAAAAGAGGCTTGGCGGGTTCTTGTGCTGCAAATATACAACTTTTTCTAAAATCCACCAAACTTTTTTGCAGTTTTTTCTCAAAAATGCAAAAAATCTACAAGATTAAGGTTTTAGACCAAAATAGACCAACTAGACCAAAATAGACCAAAATAGACCAAACATAGCTTCTTGATAGACCCAAATAGACCGGTTTCCTTTGCAACCGAATTCAAACGTCACATCGTTAGGATTCGGAACATGACAGACAAATATATTAATATTGGCATGATGTCAGAAGCACAGTACGGCACATGCAAAAGAAAAGAAGAAAAAGGTTTGCAACCTTTGCAAAGTTTGCAAGGTTTGCAAAACGTGCAAAGTGTGCAAACCACCCTCACCCCACTCGACAAGTGGCACGACAACTTTGAGGTGATGAATATGTTCCACATCAGCCAACGCACATTGCAGACACTGCGCTCCAACGGCAAGCTGCCCTTCGCCAAGATGGGCGGAAGATGCTACTACAAGGAGAGCGACCTGCAACGACTCTTGGAAGATTCCTACAGAGACAGCCGCATCAAGCCGATGCCTGCCTCTGCCGCAAAGGAAGCCCCTAAGGAAACTGCCAAGGAAGGCGATGAGAAAGGAGGTACAGCATGTCCATGACCATCGACCAGCTCCACGAGCATCGGATACAATACTACCGACATCCCATCTCCAATGTGGTGAGTCGCAACCGCGTAGGCATCTATCACCTCTGGACGTACATCACCAACCCTCTCCTCTTCAAACATGCCACGGATACGCTCCGTGGCATCGAAGACGAGAAAGAGAGAAAGGCTTTCAAGGCGAAGGAGCTCGACTACATCCTGGCTAGCGGCACGTTCAGCAGCCGAAACGACAAGGGGCTCCTCCTGCACTCGGGCTTGATCTGCACCGACATCGACCACATCGGCCACGACCACGTGGAGGAACTCAAACAGCAGTTCATACACGACGAGGTGATGAAGCAGAACTTCGAACTGGAACTAGCCTTCCGCAGTCCGTCGGGCGATGGGTTGAAACTCATCAACCAGATAGACCTGCAAGAGGCCGACCATGCCACTTGGTTCCTTGCCCTGCAAAACTACATTCGATGGAACTACGGGGTAGACGTAGACCCTGCTTGCAAGAACGTGAGCCGAGCCTGCTTCCTACCATACGACAGGAATTGCTACGTGAATCCACTCATTTGTCCTTTTTAAATGGCATTCTAATGGCATTTAAATGAAATTTAAAAAAGAAATAAAAAAATAGGAGATTTATTTTATGACAGCAAATAAAACTTTCAGCCCTCAACAATGGGCCAACATCAATACAGCGGAGCAAATCCGCACAGTAGCCAACCGCATCGTGGAGATGGGAATCGACATAACCGCAGGCTATAACCGTTGGCGCAACATCGCCTTCGGCATCTCGCTAGAAATGGGCGAGGAAGGAAGAAGCATCTTCCACGACATCAGCCGTTTCAATGCCGAATACGACCATAAGAAATGCGACAAGCTCTATGACGACTGCATCAAGCGTCTTCATACCTCAGGCAACCATTCCGGCGTCACAGCAGCATCTTTCTTTGGTTACGCCAAGGAAGCAGGGGTGGATGTAAGCATAGCCCATGCGCATTGCGACATCACACCAGCCTATAATCCTGCAAACTCCGCAAGCATTGCAAACCTTGCAAAACCTGCAAACTCTGCAAACCTTGCAAAACCTGAGAATCCTGCGAATCCTGCAAAAACGACATCCACCACAAACGACACGCCTGAGCATGAGGTGCCAGAAAACAACTCTCTCCCTACTTTCTGCGACAAGTTGGGCTCCAACTTGCCCCCTATCCTCAGAGATGTCAAAGCTCTCGGCAAGACACCTACCGAGCAAGACATGCTCTTGCTCGCCTCCATCACCATCCTTAGCGGAGCTTTCCCAGAAGTTTTCGCCATATACGATGACATGCGAGTGTATGCCAACCTCTTCACCTTCCTCGTGGCAAATGCCGCCAGCGGAAAGGGGCGCACCGCCGCCTGCCTCAAACTGGTAAGCCGCATAGAGCAAGAAATTCGCAACGCCAACAAGCAGGAAGTGGAGGACTACCAGCAGCAGTTGGCTGAAATCCGCGCCATGGGCAACAAGAAATCAGCAGCCATGCCTATGCCCAAGGAGCCTCCCTATCGCTCCATGCTGATACCAGCCAACTGCTCATCCACCGCCATATACCAAGCCCTGCACGACAACCACGACCAGGGCATCACCTTCGAGACCGAGGCCGACTCACTTGCCAACACGCTGAAGAGCGACTACGGCAACTTCTCAGACGGACTGCGCAAGGGATTCCACCACGAGGACATCACCTATCGTCGCCGCAAGGAGAACGAGCATGTGGAGATTCACAACCCTAAGTGGACGGTCTATCTCACGGGCACGCCAGGACAGGTGAGCAATCTCATCCCATCGCCCGAGAACGGCCTCTTCTCTCGATTCCTCTTCATGAAAGTGGATATTCCTGCGAAATGGCACAATGTATTCTGCAAGTCGACGCACACTATCGACGAAGAGATGGAGGCTATCGGAGAACGTGTTTTCGCCATCCACAACCAACTCGCCAACCGATTTGCCACCAAGTCGCAGACAAGCGACAACAATGGAACATCATGCCAGAGGGGCATCAAATTTGAGTTGACCGAAGCACAACACAATCGATTCAACGCCTTCTTCGACAATCTCGTGGAGGAATACAAGAATATGCTAGGCAGAGACTTTGTTGCCAGCATCTATCGTCTCGGATTGAGCACTTTCCGCATCGCCATGGTGCTGAGCATCATCAGGCTGGAAGAATCGCCACTCAGCGACACCAAGCCAAAAGGTTCTCCTGTCTGCGACACCATCGTCTGCCAAGATGAGGACCTAGAGAGTGCATTCATCATCGCCGACACGCTGATGCAGCACGCCGCCAGAATCTTCGCCACGCTGATGGCTAACAAGGAAGGAGAAGACACGATGGGCATCAGGCTGAATCCTAAGAGCGAAAGACTCTTCACGAATCTTCCCGACAAGTTCAACCGCCAAACGGTGCTTGCCGTGGCAAAAAAATTGAACATCGCACAACGCACCGCCGAGAAGTATGTAGGCGAATACGTCAACAAACATGCCCTCTGCAAACGAACAGGGAATGGCGAATATGAGAAGGTAAAACCTGTGGAAAACAAGGCAGAAACAGCCACCCCGGCAAATGCAACTACGCAACAAAACGCAAACTAACGCAGGCTTCTACCGATGCTTGTATAGGGCAAGAAAAAGTAGTATCTTTGCAATGTGGTTAGGAAACGAGGGCTACGGACAAGGATTCAGTCCTACGACAACAAGACCTTCTCCGTACCCTCTCCGTACCAACTCCGTACCAAGTCTATACAAACTCCGAATGGCGCCGTTTTGAGGGTAAGACTAGGAAGGGAGAAGGGAGCCACAACGTGTATTTTATAAGTATAACATTTAAATTTTAAAGAAAGGAAAAAGATTATGGGAAAGATTAGACAAGGTATTCTTGGCGGATTCAATGGAACCGT
>ERZ808270.1322-NODE-1322-length-11000-cov-3.026222_pt1 | contig 11000 bp, 6 predicted proteins | sample MGYA00521082_ERZ808270 | MGnify/ENA primary metagenome ERZ808270 (study PRJEB31516, sample SAMN03275594) | gut metagenome | biome: mammalia-associated habitat; material: feces | host: Papio cynocephalus | place: Kenya | collected 2012-07-27 ...
CCTCTTTCCACATGGCAGCCTTGATACCCTCTGTGGCATTGTCGTCAAGAGGCAATGCGGTGGGAGTGGAAAGCGGCATGCCTTGGTATGTGCGTACGCCTTGAGTGTTGTACTTGAAGTTGTCGAGCGTCTTGTCGCCAATACGAATCTGTGGAGTGAACAGGCGCATACGCCCATCCTGCACGCCATTGACCGTACCAAAACTGCTCGTCACGTTGAGTTGGTACTTGTCCTCCACGCGCATGCTCATGTAGTAAGGCTTCAGTTCCTGCTTTTGCAGTTGCCGCATGTCATAGTCCAGTTCCTGCTTCATGGTCTGGAGCAACTTGTCGTTCTGTTGGGCAAATGTCGAAACACTTCCTATCAGAATCATCATGGACAGGAAAAATTTTTTCATTGTTGTTATTGTTATATTTGAGGGTTGTTTTTCTCACTAATTCTATATATTCATTCTTTCAACATAATGTATCTCATGGCATGTGCTCTTGCATAACAATCTTCTTCAATAATACTTTATGTTTATTGACCGAGAGACATTGAAAGAAAGAGATTCTTCTACCATTGATGTGCATAGGATGCTGTGAAGCGCCCTATGCACACAATGGAAGAAGAACGGATTTTATTCTCATGAAACGACCGGCTTTCTTATTTGTATAGCCGCACTTCAGCCAAGGTGGTATCGAAGTTTCCAAAGTATGCCAGGGATGGAATAGAAACCTTCAAGAATCTCACGGTCTTCTTTCCTCCGGCGAAAGGCAGTATTATGGTTTGTCCCGCACTGGTTCCGATATAATTGTCTGTCACATAAGTGGCATCTTTGAAACCTCCTGATTTGTCAGCATATTGCAGACCTATTTTTGACGGTGCAATGTCTTCATCCTGATCACTTTCGCTAAAGTTCTTCTGAACAATACATACTCCACTCGCTTCTACCTCTTTGCCGATGTCTACTGTGATGATGTAGGTTTTTTGTGAACTTGTGGGGAGCGGTTTCCAACAACTTGAGAGTTTCCCGTCAAGAAGATAATCGGGATGGGAATTGTAGCCTTCAATATCTTCGGGGTAAACACTTGCCGATGCCTTGCTCAAGTCATAATAGTCTAAAGTTGGTAGAACTGCAGCCCCCTTGTCTGTCACATAAGATGCGCTGATCAACCCCTGGTAATGCTTGTTGTAGCGTTCTACCTGAAGCCCTGTGACCTTGTGCATTAACTCAATGGCAGTGTTGCTTGTAGTAGGATCGTAGAGTTTGTACTGACCACGTTCTTCATCGTTGGCGCCACGTTCTGTCAAGTATGTGTTCTTGCCAATAATGAGCTTTTTCAGTTTGGGCATGTTGAGGATGTCTTCCAGGGAGTTGAGATTATTATCAATTTCCAAAGTTTCCACATTGTCAGCCCATGCATCATTAATGGTCCCTTCGTTAGAAAGTTGTGTACTACCCAAACCATACTTAGTCTTGATGAATTCCTTGAAGTCTGAAGTGAACGATTTCGTGTGCTGAAGTTCGTAAGGATCAAAAGTTATCAAGTCTGAGCAACTTCCGATTCTGCCTGTTCTGTAGAGAACCACAGGCTTTGAGGGGTCTATCTGGTCTGGAAGGGAATACAACGTTTTTGAGGCAATGTCTTTATTCAAGGCAATTTCACCAGCGGTGTCATCCTTCTTTGTGTACTTAAGTATAGCGGATTCCAATCCATCTTGCCATCCGGAGAATTCCAGCACGAGGTTGTTCCCCAAAAAGAAGTGTTTGGCTATTACACGTGTGAACGACATGACCTCCTCGTGTTCAGATGTATAAGGACGGCTATAGATGGTGTTTTCCATAGAAGATCTACCATCTTTATCCAAAGAAGAAACGGTTATGGAATAGGTCTCGTTGTCAAGATTCGTGATATTGTATTCTTCTGTACCTCTGTCGAGGAGGACAGAATCAGCCATATTGTCACTTGCCCATTTTACCTTCACCTTCTCGATGACTGGATCCACATTGTTCGTCCAGTTCACCATGAGCCTTTTCCATCCAGGACTGACGGTAAGGTTGTCACACATACCGATATACCTGATTTCACCGTCTCCAGCCCAGTCGCTGAAGGTGTCCTTGATATCCTGGCATGCGGTCATGACAGAAATCGTAAGTGTTGCTAAAGCTATTTTGCTAAAGATGTTATGCTTCATTGTTTAATCCTCCTTTTTTGTCCATACTTCCAATTCCTGTATCGTAAAATACTTGGCTGTGTTCAATGTTGGTCCAAACTGCCAAGTATCATTCAACTTGTTGTAAGTGTTGTGTACAACGATTTTCAGATATCTATATCCATCACCTTGGTCACACAGCATTTGCAACGGCAAGAATACGGAGTCTGTTTTCATGGCTTCATCGTATGTGTCTATGCTATTACGATAACCCAAGCAGCCGGCGTTCCATCTAGAACTTGTCTCCGTGTTCGGATCTTGCTTGTATTTTGCCACTTTGGTCCAATTCTTGGCATCCCAATTATTGGCTGTTCCATGGTCATCTTTTGCTGCAAATACTTCAACCTCACAAGGAATCTTGTCTTCGAAGTAATCGTTTCTGAACAAGGTGTAGTAAGGTCCTTTATACCCCCATCCGTATGATCGGATGTTAAGTGGGGCATACATTCTCACCTCTGCCGTCAGTTTGTTTTCATGCATATCAATATACATGGGCTCGTCAAAGGCACCGGGACCTGCCAGGAAGAAGTTATACATATCGTAAGCTCCATAGTGGTCTTTCTCGCTGTTTTTGAAGAATGATTCTCCTCTTAAATCTCCATCAAACAAGTACTTCTTGCCAATAAGACATTCTTCATCTTCAATAGACTTGTCGCAATAGAAGTCAAACTTGGCAGGGCTCAACTTGGCTGTGTTGTAGGATGCCACGTCTTTCCATTCCTCTTCACGAACCATATAGCCACGATAATCCTCTGTTCGGATGATAATCGTGTTCAGGTCTGACTTTTGCTGAAGAGAGAAGTTCATGGTGTCTTTGCCTTCAGTGATGGTAAAAGAGCTGATTAGAATAGTATCGGGCTGTCCAGACAGAGGATCTGTTCCCAAATAGTAAACATGGGCAAGTCCCTTGGCGTTGGAAACGTTGTCTGTAAGTACAGAGAAACCATTCCAACCAGACTGTACTTTTACGCCATTGAAAAATGAGTATGGAGCTGAATCTTCAGTGCTGAAAGAAACAGGTATAGGTTCGCTTTCTTCGCCATTACGCTTCACAAATCGCACTTCAGCCGGTACATTTGACTGTGCTTGGTTGAACCCCTCCAGTAATAAGGAGTCGCTTAAGGCGCTGCTCGAACGCAGTATTTCATGTCCTGCATAATCCTTGTAACGGATATTCAGCCCCATCAAATCTTCGTCTGACGGGAACGTGTAACGCATTACTGCGCCACCTGGTATAGATTCAAATGTGAATGCATCGGCACCCACTGCAGGTTGGAATGTGTTTTCTTCATCTTTGCAGGAAACGACAGCCAATAACAACAGAAGGGAATAAATATATTTTTTCATATTATTCTTTATCTATTAGTTTGTGTAATCTTATTTCGTACTTCCCCATCCCACATTCTGTGTACAGCCGGAAATGAGAATTTCCTCACTTCTTATAGGGAAGAAATAGTCACGGGGAGCCGTGAATTTACGTTTCGACCAAACCACGACAGGCCCTTCGAAATTGTTGTAGAAGTTCCGATCGTCTGTTGCCAGAATGTTCCATCCGTACTGTGGTTGGTTCAGTTCCTGAGGAGCCTCCATCCAGCGGCGCAGATTATAGAATCTGCGTCCCTCAAAGGCAAACTCAATGTTCCACTCTTGGTGAATGATGCTGCGCATGCCAATTTTTGTTGACACGTTCTCGGGGTTACGGGCGTAATTGGTCCATGCATCAACGACCTTAGGAATGCCTGCGCGCTCGCGCACCACGTCAATCATGTCGTAGACATGTTGATTAGGCTGGTCAAGATATTCATTCCAAGCCTCGGCAGACATCAGATAAAGTTCTGCAAGCCTGTATAAGGGTTGTTTTATTTGAATATTTCCCCCTTGCAAATACTCTCTGAATGGCTGTGTGGAATTAATCCATTTCTTCAGCCAATAGCCAGAAAGACTTTGTGGAATAGTCACGTTGATACGGTTGTCCTCCGTTCCGAAGTTTCCGTCTTTGTGGGTGTTGATAACTGTTGCCTTGTAAATCTTCGAACTGCTGCTTGTCGGTCTGTACCAGCAAGTGCCGTCGGCAGCAATGTCGGCATAGAATCGGGGTTCTCGACGACGGTGCAGACCGATGATGTTTGTGTTTAGTGGAACCACGTTCTGATACTTCGTGTCCACTTCTTTGCCCATTTGGTATTTGTCTGCCACCCATTGTTTGTCTTGTTCGATGGGAAGTCCGTGCTCTGTATAGAACATTTCCACCATTTTCATGCTGGGCTCGATACATCCTTTTGCGCTATGGTCATAAAGTGTCGACTCACTACGTTTGGTGTAAGGGCAGATGTAGTACATCAAATTTGTTCCATAATCAAATTCAAATTCCTGAAGTATTTCCGGGTTGGTGTAGTATTGGTCAAGAACCGTATTCTGAATATTGAAGATTGTATTCAGCATATCTGAACCTTTGTCTGTTATCTCATTGTAGAGATGCTTGCCATCAGCCACCGCATATTCAATGGCTTCGTCTGCGGCGACGGCGGCTTTATGCCATTTCTCCTTGTCATAGTCAGGAAATAGCCGTTCGCCGTTCTTGTTTTTCATGTCCTTTAACTGGGCATTTCCATTGAATAGAGGTGAGGCTGCATACAGCAAGGCGTATGCCTTGACGGTTGCCGTGCTTTCCTTGTTGAAATAAGCCAAGCGCGACTGAGTCTTTCCGTTCATCCCGGGCAATACGGTTATGGCTTCGTCGCAGAGCTGTACAATGGCATTGACGCAGTCGTCAACCGATGAACGGGGACGCTGCATGTCTTTACTTGACAAGGCTACGTCCAGATTCTCGGGAACCAGAATAAAGGGACCATATCGTTTCAAAAGCTCCAGGTAGGTAGCAGCTTTCAAGGCCTTGATTTCCGCTGCCCACAAGGTCTTTTCCTCATCGTCCATATTGTAGCAATGATTAACATTGGCAAGGAACAGGTTACAATAACGAATCAAACAGTATGCTCCGTCTTTTGTCCAAATGTTTCCATAAGGGTTTTGCGCCATTTGCAGTCCATCACCAATGTAAAGGTTTTCCGCATAGCCACCAAGGTTTTCGCGAGCATATTGACCAGCCACGAATTCGTCTGCGCCGAGGAATCCTGGTTGTTCAGACATATCGGTTGTCATGTCTACAAACATATAGTAACAAGTTTTTAGCCACTTGTTGACATCATTGCGTTGCTCGAAATTGCTTTCTACCGTCTCCACGTCACCCTTTGGCACAACGTCCAGGTAATCGTTACATGAAGCAGTAAGCAAACCGCTTGCCAACATCAATACATATATCTTCGTTTTTCTCATATTGAATATTCTTTAATAGTATGATTAGAAACTTATATTCAACGCTGCCGAATAGGTGCGTTGTATAGGATAATTGAATCCGCTTTCGCCCAGCTCTACATCCCAAACCTTGAAGTTGGTCAGGCAGAAGGCATTGTTCACCTTGAAGGAGAACTTCAGCAATTTCAGTCCCAATGCACGTGTCCACTTGTTGGGGAAGTTGTATGCCAGTTCAAGCGATGTGCAGCGCAGGAACGAGCAGGAGCGCAGGAAATAAGTGCTTTTGCGGATTTCCGCATTCTTTTCATTATACCAGTCTTCCTGTGGGTTATGCTGGCTGATGTTATTGGTTGACAAGCGTGGCCAGAAGGCATGCAGGTCTTGGTTGTCTTCAGACCAATGGTTGTCGTAGATGGCTTTCAGCATGGCGTGGTCGCCGTAGAATGGAGAGACCTTGACAGGGTCAATGAAGAACGAACGTTGGCCCGAACCTTGGAATGCAAAGTTGAACTCAATTCCTTTGAAGTTGAGGAAACCTGTGAAACCATAGATCAAACGAGGAGTCTCTGGGTAGCCAATGAAAGTGGCGTCGTTCACGTCAATCACGCCGTCGTTGTTGATATCACGATACTTGATGTCGCCGGGCATCACGTCACCGTCTTGTCGGGGCGAATTGTCTATTTCGGCTTGGTCACGGAACAGGCCTTCTGCTATATAGCCGATAGGCTGGCTGATTTCATGCCCGACTTTACGTTGCCATGCAGGCTTGTTGGTGGCTTCCTCAATGGCCTTGTATTTTACCCTGTTGTAGGTCAATGTTCCGTTGAGAATCATCCAGCAGTCATTACTGAAGGCTTTCTGAACTTTCAGTGAGAGGTCAACACCACGAGAGTCGGTCTCGCCGATATTGGCAAGAGGGTCTACTTCAATACCAACTGAAGCTGGAATGGTGGTACGGGTTGAGATAATGTTATGACGGATTTCACGGTAGATGTCTGCCTGTGCCTCAATCAGACCATTGAACAATTTGGTCTCAATACCCAAGTTCGTCTGTTCTGCTATCTCCCAAAGAATATTCGGGTTTGCATATGCTTTGATTTGCTTACGGGAGAATGTTGCTCCTGCATTAGCTTCCGGGTCTTGTCCATGGCCGCCGCTTGTTGTAGTTCCAATCTCGGGAAGGAATACGAATCGTGGTGTTTCCACAATACCATCATTTCCTACCTTGCCATAAGAGAGACGGAACTTCAGATAGCTCAGCCATTTTGACTTGGCGAGCCATGGCTCGTTGGATGCTACCCAAGCTCCTCCCACAGATGGGAAGAAACCGAAACGCTTGGCTTTGGCAAAACGCTCGGAACCATTGTAACCGAAACTGCCCTCAATGAAGTAACGATCCTTGTAGCCATAATTGGCACGGGCTGAATAGGTGAGGTTGCGCTGGGGCTGACCATTGAGCACGCTGCTGATAGGGGTGAAGGTGCGCTCCTGCATCTGGGCTACTGCCGTGGCTGAGGTCTGGTGGTCGCCCCAGGCTGCTGTATGAATCAGTGTTCCTGTATAGGTAATGCGGGTATCTGTTGTGCGTTCTCCTTCACCGCCCGACAACGTACGGGTTGAATAGGTGTTTTCTACTCCCGTTAGGGTGTGCTTGCCTGTTTCAGCATCATAACTTGACAGATAATATTTGTATGGAACAGTTTGGAATTTGTTGGTGTAATAGCCCGTCTGTACCAATGATGCGCTGGCTCGGAATTCCAGTCCCTTTACAAGACTTGTCAGGTTGTGGATGTACTCGGCGCGGTTGGTTGTGGAGAATCGTGTACGGTTGACATAACCTTTCTGTATCTCCATATAAGGATTGGTCTTTTTACTTGCTGTTGTTCCAAAAAGAATGTGCGGGAAATTGTTGGCTTCGTCAGCTGGATAAGTCGGTGCGAAATCTACTGGCGATGCGTTGAATGCATAGTAGTAAGCTGTAGTCTGGTCTGCAACAGGACCATGATACTTGTCGAGTGTCGCCACGGAGTTGATGACCAGCTTGATGCCCTTGTGGAGGTCAATGTTCAAGTTGGTGCGGAACTGGGTCTGGTTGTTCGAGATGTTACAATCGAAGTCGTTCAGCTTGTCGGTCTTCAGCATACCTTCGTCATGGTTGAAGTTGACGGCAGCATAATACTGCACCACCTTCGAACCACCACGGATGTTGATGCCGGCATGCTGGTTCCAAGCAAAATCCTTGAACAACTGCTTGTACCAGTCGGTGTGAGGATAAAGCCAAGAAGGATACTTGCCAGAGGCTGTCTTGTTGATATAGTCCACGGAATACTGTGGAGTGGCCATGGAGTTACGAGTGAGCTGTGCCTGGTCATACATTCTCATGTAGGTGATAGGATCTACCACGTCGATGCTGCGGGTAGGCTGGGTGAGGATAGACTCATAGCGGAAGGTGGTGTACACGCTTCCCTCTTCACCTTTCTTGGTGGTCACCTTGATCACACCATTGGCACCGCGGGCACCATACATGGCGGTGGCGGAGGCATCCTTCAATACGCTGAAGCTCTCAATGTCTTCCACCTGGATACGGGAGAGGTCAACCTTGGACGACTCCACACCATCAATAAGGATAAGCGGGTCGGTGTTGGCACCGCTCTGGAATGAGGTGATACCGCGGATGTAGAACTTGGTGTTCATCTCGCTCTCGGTCAGTCCTCCAGGCAGACCGCCGGTCTGCCAAGCCACCATACCCGGAATACGTCCGGCAAAACTGGTGGTGAGATCACTGCTCGATGTTTTCAGGTCGCCAGGACGAACGGTGGTGATAGAAGACACCACGCTCTCCTTCTTCTGTGTACCGAATGCCACTACCTGCACGTCGTCAAGGGTCTTGGAGTCAGGGTCGAGTGCCACATTGAGCACACGCTTCTGGCGGATAGACACAATCTTGGTCTTGTATCCGATGAAGGTGAAACGCAGCTGGTCGCCAGTGCGGGCCTTCATGGTGAACTCACCGTTGATGTCGGTCTGGGTGCCTTCCTTGGTTCCTTGGAGGAACACCGTCACTCCCGGCATCTCGACACCACTCTCATCCACCACCTTTCCAGAAACTTGAAAGAAATCCCCCTTGCCTGTGGCTTGAGAGGTTTTACCTCCTTTCTTATTGACGGTTACATACTGCCCATCGATGGTAAAACCGAGGGATGTGCCGGAGAGTATCTGTGTCATTGCTTCAGACACGTTCTTGGCACGAACATCGTTACTTGCCTTGTAACCCTTCACGTCGTTGCTCACGTACATCACTTTGCACTTGGCAACCTTCTCAAGACGTTTGAAAACGGTTGGCAAACTCTCATTTTTAGCTTTCATCACGATTGCTCCAGTCTGATTCTGTGCGGAAACACTAACGTTGCACAGAAGAGACATGAGGAAAGTGAGAAGCATAAATGACCACATTTTTCTCATAAGCTTTTCTATAAATTAGAATCCTTTTACACTAATTAGTCGTAAAGCTCGGAAATAGGGCACCCCTAAAAGAGAAAAATTTTCAAAAAAAGTGGATAAAACTTTCCAGACCGTAAGAGTTTACCTATAGACATGCATCGTTCCGTCCTTCATTTTTACTTGGAAACTGTCAAAATGATTAAGCACTTCAATGGCTCTGTGCAAGGACTCACTGCGGTCACAGAAATAACGTATTTTAAGATTCTTCAAGGAGAGGTCGTCAAACACAACGCTCACATTATACCATCTGCCTATTGCTTTTGCCACCTCGTCCAAAGGCGTGTCGTCATAGTAGATATAGCCGCTACGCCAAAACTCATAGCTGTCCATATTCTCTGCGGTGACAGTAAATGTGGCATTGTCGTCGTTCAACGTCGCCCCCTGTCCAGGTTGAAGACAAACCATGTCTCCCCCATCCTTGTGACCGACCACTACTTTTCCTGTAATCAAGGCGACATGGGCAGGCTCACCTTTATAACTGCTCACATTGAGCTCTGTACCCAACACACGTGCCTGCACATTGTCGGTGTTGATGACAAACGGATGCTTGGCATCGTGAGTCACCTTGAAGTAGGCTTCTCCCTCCAAATACACAGAGCGTTCCTGGTCGATGAAAGCAACAGGATAGGTCAACTTGCTGCCGGCATGGAGCCACACTTGTGTTCCGTCAGGAAGAATCATCCGGTAACTCTTGCCTACGGGAATATTGATCGTATAGCGCTCTGTGGGCACATTTTCCGTGGAATAGCCCAAGGCTTGAAGTATTTTGTTGCGCAACTGGGGAGCTTGTGCTTGCGACAAGTTTTGACTTTCGCCTTTCACTTCCACAGGTTCATCATTGTTGGAGGAGACCATCGTCACACAGGTATCGGCATTGAGCTGCTGCTCATAGACCAAATGTGGATCTGTAGGCTTCGGCGTGTGCAGATAAGCATAAAAACCTGCTATGACAAAGACACAAGCGGCAATGCCGGCTATCGCATAGAGCACATAGCGCACAGTCTGATGACGGCGGGATGAAGATTCCGGGCCGAAGACATCTTCTGTCTCGGTTGCCGTTTCCTTCTCATCATCCAAACGATTCGACAAATCCTTCCAAGCCTGGCTGATGTCAAGTTGGGGGGTCTCTTCCTCACTGTGCCGGCTTGTAGCTTGACGCATGGCGGAAACGTCCTTGACAACAGATACAGTCTCCTCGTCCTGCATGAGTTGTGCAAGTTCTTCATCTGTCAGATGGCGTTTTGCATCCAGCAAATCGATGATTTCGTCAAGTCTTTTATCGTTCATTCTTCTGTTTTGTCTCTATAAGTTAGACGTGATTCCCCGATTTTGAGCACCCCTATCTTTTCATTTTTTTGAATTTTTAAGCATCTCCTCTCTGAAAATCTTCAGCGCTTGCATCACATGCTTCTTAATAGCGCTTCGACTGACGCCCAGCAGCACAGCCACTTCCATGTATGTCTTGTTCTTGAAATAGCACAGTTCAAGAATCTTGCGTGTCTGGGGAGTAAGTCCATCCATCAAAGTATAAATCTGCTGTATTCGAGTTTCCATCTCCTCCAATCTCACATTCTCCTCATCGGTCACCTCGCCATAGATGACCCGATAGAACTCCGCATACTTGTCTCTCGCCATCATTTTGCGGATGTGGTCCATAGACTTGTTGTATACAGTCTGGGAAATATAGCCAAGGAATTTGGCTTGTGGAATGTCCTCACGATGTTTCCACAATTGAGCGAAAGACTCACTGACAATGTCACGGCACACCTCTTCATCTTTCGCCAAATTGATGGCGAAATAATAAAGCCGAGAATAGTTTTCCCGGAAAAACCGTTCAAAGTCTTTTTTGTCTACCACTCTCTCTTTCTATCATTAATAGAGGACTCCTTTACACAAACAGCGACCCATGAATTTCTTCATGAGCCGCTGCTTGTTTGTGGGCCATCTAGGGCTTGAACCTAGGACCTCCAGATTATGAGTCTGTTGCTCTA